>MDSX01094666.1_pt1 | contig 14794 bp, 5 predicted proteins | sample 811141 | NCBI WGS metagenome assembly MDSX01 (sample SAMN05326642, study PRJNA326480) | marine metagenome | isolation source: seawater | place: Atlantic Ocean: South East | collected 2010
TATACTATTATAGATAAAATGAGTAAAGACAGTAATCAAGACACTAAAATTAAAAAAAAATATAATCTTCGTAGTATGAAGAAAAAAATGGAACAAGAATCTAAATTAAAGAGCAGTTCTAAACAGTCGGATTCAGAACCCGATGAAGATGATTTGGATTCTGATGAAGAAATCGATAAAAAAGAATATGATAAACTTCTTTCTAAACTATTTCCTTCTAAATATCTTAAAAACAAAATTTCGGACTCAAAGGGTAAAAAAATTCCTAAAAAGAAATTAACTAGCGAAAATAAGTTGATTGTTAAAAATAAAAAAAGTAAAAAAGTCGAAGATGACGAAGAATATGTTGACGAAGATGATGATTCATGTGAATCTGCGAGTGATGACGAAGAATATGAGGATAGCGAAGATGATGATGATGATGATGATGATGATATTGAAATTCGTGGTGGTGGTGGACACTTTAATATAATATTCACAATAGGAGCCGATGAGGAAGAAGATGAGGAAGAAGACGAGGACGAGGATGAGGACGAAGATGAGGACGAAGATGAGGACGAAGATGAAGACGAAGATGAGGACGAAGACGAGGATGAAGACGAGGATGAAGATGAAGTTAAAATTGAAGTTAAGGATAAAAAAAGTAAAAATAAAGATCTTAAATTAGATATTGTTAATAAAAAAGAAGAGGAAATAGAGTTTTTACAGACTATTAAAAAAATGATAGAAGAGAAAAAGAAAACTAATAAATCTAGTAAAGTTTTAAAAGACTATAAAGAATGTATAGATGATGATATTAAAGATTTAAAGAAGGATCTGAAAAAAAAGGAAACCAAAGATAAAAACAAAAATAGCAAAAAATTCACTAAATTAATTAAAAATAAGAGTGTGTTAAATGATTTCAATTATTTTAAAAAAATGAGTTTGACTGATCAAAGTAAAATTCTAAAAGAGTTGGAAGCAGTTAATAGTGTCACAAATATAAGTAAACCATATAGAATAACTCTTTTAGAATCTAATATACCAGATTTATATAAATCTATTGCTCTTAGAAAAATTAATGCATTAAAGTACATGTCTCCTGGTGAAGGAGAATATAATAAAGTTAAAAATTGGGTAGATACATTTATGCAAATCCCATTTAATAATTATAATAATTTGCCGATTAATTTATCTGATGGTATAGATGAGTGTCACGATTTTATGGAAAAGGCAAAAAATAAGTTAGATGAAGCAGCTTATGGTCTAAATGATGCTAAAATGCAAATAATGCAATTGGTTGGGCAACTTATTTCAAACCCGTCTGCTGTTGGGACAGCGATAGCCATTAAAGGTCCTATGGGAACAGGAAAAACTACACTTGTTAAAGAAGGTATAAGTAAAATTTTAGATAGACCATTTGCGTTTATAGCTCTTGGAGGTGCAACAGATAGTAGTTTTCTAGAAGGTCATAGTTATACGTATGAAGGATCAACGGCAGGTAAGATAGTAGATATTCTAATTAAAAGTAAATGTATGAATCCTGTTATATATTTTGACGAATTAGATAAAATAAGTGATACGCCAAAAGGAGAAGAGATAGTAGGCATTTTAACACATTTAACAGATACAACACAAAATAACTGTTTTCATGATAAATATTTTTCAGAAATAGATTTTGACCTTAGTAAAGCATTATTTATATTTAGTTATAATGACGAAGATAAAATTAATCCCATTCTAAAAGATAGAATGTATAGAATACAAACAGAAGGATATAATTTTAAACAGAAAAATACAATTGCAAATAATTATTTAATGCCAAAAATTAAGGATAATGTTAATCTTATGGAAGATGAAATTATAATTGAAGATGATACTATTAAGTACATTATAGATAATTATACAGATGGCGAGAAAGGTGTAAGAAATCTTAAACGGTGTATAGAGATAATTTACACAAAAATAAATTTATATAGATTAATGAAACCAGAAACTAATCTATTTAAGGAAGAATTGACACTTGACGTTAAATTTCCATTTACTGTGACGCCAGAAATAGTTGGAAAGTTAATTAAAAAAGAAGAAACCAATGATAGTTATAAAAGTTTCTATATGTAATAATTTATTAATAATTTATTAATAATTCCATTTTTTGTTATTGAATGGTGCTATTACAATATTATTTTTTCTTTTTTTTAATTCTAAAATTCTTTCATTCATTTCCTTATCTTTTTGAACTCTTGGGTACAATTGTAAATTATCCATGTAATCTCTATTGATTTTGTTAATTTTAGGTTTATATCCATAACAGTTAACTCCAAACTTAATATCCGGATTATCAATATATCCTCCATTTATTCCTGGTCTGCCACAGTCATTTTTATGTCCTTGTATTTTTTGAAGTTTTTTCCATGTACTATGTTGTGTTGGGAATAAAGCCATTTGATTTTTAGACCATCCATAACTACACCATTCGCCTCCGTTATCATATGCATTTTTAACTTCATTGATAGAAGCTAATTCAGAATCGTACGCCTTGCATAAAAGTTTAGCGTCTTCATATGAATAAACATTTTTTGGTATATTAAAAACCTCTTTTCTTTCTACGTACATTTTAGGAGTTTTTTCTTTTACTTTTGTAACTTTAATGTCTATATTAGGGTCTTTAGAAAATAAGTTTTTAATACTTGCGCTGACATCTAACCCTAAAACATAATTTATAGAAACCATGCCTACCGCAACAAGTGCAAAAGCAGCTACAATAACTTCTATAAGTTTAGTAAAAATAGTGCTAGTATTTCCATTTTCTTTACCAACAGTTTTTAAAAAGGAAAGATTTAAAATACTGAATATTACGAAAAAAACTATAATAATTATAAAGGCTATAATATAAGTTGAATAACCAATTTTAACCGTATTTAATCTTAATGTAGATAATTCTTTTGAACTATTAGTTATGCCAGGATTAAGATTAGATAAATCTCCAATATTACTAAAATAACTGTCGACACTTTTTCTATAATCAGCCATTCTTATATATTATATCACTTTTTTTTTCTATAAAAAAGACAATAAGCGTAAGATGAAATCAAATTGCTATAATCTTTAATTTCATTTACATCTGTATCATCATATTTATACCATTTATTATTAGCATTTTTAATATATGAAAAATAATGCCCGCCGTCTCTGCTACCTACATGATTGCAAATTGCAAATAAATCATATATATATGATTCTGAATAATATTCATTAACATAATTTCTCATATCTAGATTTTCTAAGTCAAAATGAATATGTTTATTATTTTTTTCTAAATTAAAATAATTAAATCTTTTAAAATCTAAAATCATAATTTTAGGTAAACTCCAAAAAATTAATTTTTTTGTTATGTCTTCTTTTATTTGTGTAGTTTCATTATACCACGCATTATCACCGTGCATAAATTCATCTTCTGTATACAAATTGAAACAATCATATATAGTTGGTTTATCTATATCAGGTATTGGTAAACTAATGTTTAAGAATGGCTCAGGAGATCTGCTTAGTATTTTATCTTTTGTATTAACTATAATAGAAATATGTATACCATAAAATAATGTTAAAACTTCTGAAAATTCTTTTTTATACATTTTTTTCATCATCTCATAAGATATTTTAGCCATTTTATCTTTTTCATTAATTACTTTACCGTTAATATTCATATCAACTTCGCGAGCCAAAGCGTTATGAAAACAGTCGATAATAAATAGTAGAAATTCAGGGAGATCGTTCTGTGAAAATCCACTAAATAACTCTTTATTTTTAATTTTAGATATTTTTCTTACACTAGTAACAAATCCTCCTGGTGATATTACACAATTTTCATTGTATATCATTTTTCTTAGTTTATCCCATTCTAATAACATTATACTGTCAGGTTTATTATTTAATTTTTTTTGTAGATTTATATTTTCAACAACATCTATTAATTCATAAATATTAAATAAACATTGTATTGAGGAATTTATAAAACATGTATTACCTAGATTCTGTAATCCTGATAACCCCTTGTTAGCATATTTATTCATTATTAATTATTAAACATTATATTTAAACATATTTTATCATATTAATTTAATGGCATACAATAGTTCAGATAATATATTATTATCATACATTGATTACATACGGGAAAACCAAAGGATATATCGTTATATTGTTGAGAATTGTAATGATAATGAAAGGGTTATAGCAAATATAGTGGAAAATCGATATCTAAATAGAGAGAGAAGAAATATTAATTATGATAGAAGCCGTAGAAATTATGATTACACTAACACTAGACGACGTTATACTGATTATATAAATTCACGACAGAGAGTACCAAATAACACACCACATTTACAAGCACGAACAACTTTTCTACCGCCAAATTTCTTCTCACCTGTAACTGTTAGACCAACACAGGATGACATAAGTCAATCTACAAGAAACATGTATTTTAGTGATATATCTTTAAATGATAGACATTATACAAGATGTCCAATTACATTATCAGATTTTAGTGAAAATAGTATTATTACAAGAATTAATCATTGTGGACATTATTTTTCTGAGGAAGGGATAAGAAGACATTTTTTAAGTAATGTTAATTGTCCTTGTTGTAGATACGATATTAGAAGAAACAATAATATAAATATAAGTGATATATCAAATAATATTCAAGAAACAATAATAAGTGCTATAAATGAAACGTTAAATTCTAGTAATATAAGAAACTATGATATAGATCTTTCAAATAATAATACTGTTACATTAAGTTATTCTATATACGCTGAGTAATTGTACTTATATTAAAGAAAATTGAATATAATGATATATCTATATATTATTATATATAAACATGTCTTGCGAAGTAAGACTTATAGATTTTAAAGCGGTTGATAAAGAACCAGACGATGAAGAGGACATTAAAATTGGCTGTTGTAATTTATTTTATTCAATTCAAATGTTTGGTATTAACGAAAAAGGCGAAACTTATTCAATAACCGTAGACGATTTTAAACCATACTTTTATGTAAAAGTTCCAAATAATTGGAGACTAGTCGATAAAAATAAATTTATAGATTACTTAAAAAATGAAGTGGGAGATTATTATAAAGATAGTATTTTCGATACTGCCTTAGTTAAAAAAAAAAAATTATATGGTTTTGATGGACAGTGTTATCACAAATTTATATTAATTAGATTTAATAACATTAGAACATTTAACAAAGTTAAGAACTATTGGTATTGTGAAAGGAAAGATATAGTTAATAGATTTGACAAGACTCGTGGTGCATGGTGTTTAAAAGAGCAAGGATATTTATATAAAAATCAATATTTAAAATTATATGAATCAAACATAACACCTATATTAAGATTCTTTCACGTTATTAATGCAAGTCCATCAGGTTGGATAAAGATTATGAACAAAGATTTAACAAAGTGTAGAAAAAAGAGTAATTGTAAATATGAATATAATGTTAATTATAAAAAAATTATTTCCTTAAATGATAAAGAGACACTAGTTCCATATAAGATATGTAGTTATGATATAGAAGCTAGTAGTAGTCATGGTGATTTTCCTTTATCAATTAAAAAGTATAAAAAAAATGCATACAATTTTATTGAATTATTTGAAAAAACTAGTAATAAAAATTATGATGAATTAGTATTGTTTATAAAACAATTTATAGAAACTATGTTTGGCTACGAAAATATTATAGGCGTTGAAAATGTATATCCAAAAAATAATATATCAAAAGAAAAATTAACAGAGTTAATTAATAATATATTATCTAAAAAAATATCAGATTTCAATATTGATACAGAAGACAATAATGATTTAGAAGAGGAAGAAATAATAGAAGAAGAAATTAACGAAGAAGAAAATAAAAAAACTCGCGCAAAAAAATGTGATGTCAATGATAATATTGTTAATAATTTATTAGGTAATTATGCTCGTGAGAGAAAGATTGAAATTATTAAAAGAGCTTTTAATAGTGATTTACCAACCTTAGAAGGTGATAAAGTTACCTTTATAGGATCAACGTTTATTAAATATGGCGAAAAAGTTCCATACTTAAATCATTGTATAAGTTTAAATAGTTGTGATGATATTGAAAACTCATGTATAGAAAGATATGATACAGAAAAAGATGTTTTATTAGCTTGGAAAAAACTAATACAACGCGAAGATCCTGACATTATAATAGGTTATAATATATTCGGATTTGATAGTGCGTTTTTATTTAATAGAGCAATTGAAAATAATTGTGTAGAAGAATTTTTAAAGTTAACGAGAAACAAAAACGATTTTGCAGGTAGTAAAGATAATGGGTGGCGGAGTGGTGCTGCGACAAAATTTAATAATTCATCTAAAAAGTGGAAAATTGAAGAAAATGTAGTATTCTTAGCAAGTGGTGAACATAATTTAAAATATTTTAATATGACGGGTAGACTTCAAATAGATCTTTATAATTTATTTAGAAGAGATTACAATTTAGATTCATATAAATTAGATCATGTATCGGGGTATTTTATATCAGATAAAATTTTAAAAATAGAACATATAGATAAAACAACTACAATATACAGTAAAAATCTACAAGGATTAGAAGAGAATAATTATGTAGTGTTTGAAGAGATAGGTCATTCATCCGATTTATATAAAAATGGTAAAAAGTTTATAATTAATTCAATAGATAAAATTAAAGGTTCATTTAAGATAAACGAAGTAATTAATTTAGATTTTAGCAAACAATTAAAATGGGGATTAGCAAAAGATGATGTAAGCCCCCAAGATATATTTAATTTAACTAATAAAGGTTCAAAAGAAAGAAGTATTGTAGCAAAATATTGTATTCAGGATTGTAATTTAGTCCAACATTTATTAAGTAAGATAGATATTATAACCGGTTTTATTGAAATGGCAAAAATTTGCAGTGTCCCTATGAGTTATTTAGTTTTTCGAGGACAAGGTATTAAACTTACAAGTTTTATTGCAAAAAAATGTAGAGAAAAAGAAGTTCTTATGCCAGTTTTAGAAAAATCTGACGACAACGATGGTTATGAAGGAGCTATCGTATTAGATCCAAAATGTAATATTTATACAGACGAAGATCCTGTTGCAGTTTGTGATTATAGTTCTTTATATCCATCATCTATGATAAGTGAAAATATATCACATGATAGTAAAGTTTGGACAAAAGAATATAATTTAAACAATGAATTGATAGAAGAAATTGGCGTTAAAGATAGTAGTGGTAATTATGCTTATGATAATCTTACGAATTATAAGTACGTAAATATTAAATATGATACCTATGAAAAGATTAGAAAAACTCCAAAGGGTGCGGAAATAAAAATTATAAAAGGATATAAAATTTGTCGTTATGCTCAGTTTCCTAATAGCCGTGGTGTAATGCCCGCTGTATTAGATGAACTTCTTGCAGCAAGAAAAGCTACAAAAAAATTAATAAAAACTGCCAGTGATGAATTTATGGCAAATGTATTAGACAAACGACAATTATCTATTAAATTAACAGCGAATTCCCTTTATGGACAATGTGGTGCTAGAACCAGTACATTCTATGAAAAAGACGTAGCAGCTTCTACAACGGCAACTGGAAGAAAATTGTTAATATACGCAAAAGATATAATTGAAGAAGTATATAATGATAAAGTTTATGAAAATAGGTGGAAAATTAATGATATAGAAGAAAAAATAAAAGTTAATGCAGAATATGTTTATGGGGATACAGATAGTGTCTTCTTTAAATTTAATTTAAAAAATAGTAAAGGTGTCAAAATATCAGGTAAAGATGCATTAAAAATAACAATAGATTTGGCTATTGAAGCCGGCGAATTAGCATCAAAATTTTTAAAATATCCTCATGATCTTGAATATGAAAAGACGTTTATGCCATTTATACTTTTATCAAAAAAAAGATATGTAGGTATGCTTTATGAGACAGATATTAACAAATGTAAAAGAAAAAGTATGGGTATAGTTTTGAAGCGGAGGGACAACGCTCCAATTGTTAAAGATGTTTATGGTGGCGTTGTAGATATCTTGATGAAAGATCAAGATATCAACAAAGCTGTTGATTTTGTAAAAAAATCGTTAAATGATTTAATATCAGGAAATGTATCATTAGATAAATTAATTATTACAAAATCGTTGAGATCTAATTATAAAAATCCTGATCAAATTGCGCATAAAGTTTTAGCCGAAAGAATGGGTAAGAGAGATCCAGGAAACAAACCAAAAGCGGGTGATCGTATTCCGTTTGCCTATATTGTTAGCGATGAGAAATTACAAGGGAATCGTATTGAAACACCTGAGTATATAAAGAAAAATAATCTAAAAATAGATTATTCACATTACATTTCTAATCAAATTATGAAACCTTGTCAACAATTATTTGCGTTAGTTTTAGAAAAATTACCTGAATATAAAGATAGAGAAGAAAGTTATAATGACAAACTTACTATAATAGAAAATAAATATAATGAAGATGAGTCTAAATGTGATAAAAAAGAAGAAGAATTAAGATGTAAAGAAATTAAAGAAATTATATTCGATGAATTTTTACCTAAAAAAACTAGGGCTAAAAAGGTTGCTGTTCCAGACTTTTATTTATAATTTAGGCTTTTTAATTCTTTTTATTTTAGTAGCCTTTGGCATAAAATTATTTATATAATTTTGAACAGTTAAATCAGATTGAGTCATTAATTCTTTTTCAATGTTTACAATATTTCTAATTTTTTTCATTAAATTTATATTAATCATTGCTTTATCCTCTTGAAAAATAATAGAATATTCAGGGATAACGTTTCTTTTTATACCTGGTTGTCTAATAAAATAATATGAATTAATATCTACATCATTTAATACTATTAGGCTTCTATTATTTTCAGTTAATTTAGTACCGGCTAATATTATTATGGGTAAATTATAAGCTTTTGCTAATACCCATAAATCTAAATTAGTTAAATAATAATTACTGCTAGTTATTAAATCTTGAAGATTTATTTCATTTCTTGACGCCATTTTAATTAAATTATTTTTACCTTGTTCAATAAGTATTAACATTATATTTATATTATCATTTTTAAAATATTTTGTATATTCTTCTATTAATTTTAGTTTAATTTCATTAATAGTAACGTCTGAATCTAGATAGTCTTTAATTATATTAATAATAATTTTGAAAGTACATAATTCAGAATTTTTATAAACTTTTTCATAACATTTTTCTGGAAATATAATAGCCCATTTGCCTCGTATTTTTGATGTAGTCTTTATAATACAATCATCAGATTTATTGAATTCTTTAATTATAACTTCTTTATTATCATATGGAAGCGACGTGTTTGGTTGTATATCATCAAACACAGTATTTTTTGCATATTTATTTATTTCTTTTGGAATTAAATTTTCAAAAAACTCTTGCGTTAATAAACTATCTAACAATATTATTTCGTTTTCTGACAAATTATAATTTATAGAGCTAAAAGACATATACATTTGAGGTTTTAGAATATAATTTCTAATATTATTATATCTTACTAGCTCGTCTGCTATTCTACCATAATATATTTTTTTATTATCTGTTTTATTAACTAAATGTTGTTTGGGTATTAAAATAACACATTTATCCTTACTTGTTAAACAGAATTTATTTTCTTGACAATTTTCGTTGTTTATACAAGTTGTTATTTTTTCAATTATATTTATTAAATCATCATTATATGTTTCAACAAACGATACGTAATCGCTTGAAATCTTTATTAAAATATCTATAATTTTAATTAATTTTTCAGTGTACAAATCTGATGATTCTATAATATTTTCAACAAGTTTTTTATAATTTGTATTTAAAGGATTATTAAAAATCGTTTTTATTGTAGTTCTAAACGCTGTATAAAACTGGCTTTCTAGTTTTATTTTCTTAGTTATAAAAATTCTTTCTTTATCTACATTATTATTTACTAACACATTATTATCAACAAGTAAATGATTTTTATCGTCGATTTGTTCTAAGTCATCATCATATATATTTTCTGTTGGACTATTAATCATAACAAATTGATTTGTTTCAGTTAATACTCCAACTATAAATCCGTCTTCAATAACTTTTTTAATTGGTTTGCAAGGAATTTGTCCATTAGAATCTACGTTTAATTTTTTTAAAAAGTCAACAGTATTATCATAATCTTTCCATAAATCTTCCGCATCCATAAACTTATAGGTTAATTCCAGATTTATTGCAGAAGGATAACAAGGTATATATCCTTCTGCACCTTTTTCATTATTAACTATTAATCCTATTACTTTATTTGAATAATTTATTACCTGATAGCTAATAATATATTTTAATTTAGTTAATATTTTTATCATATCTTTAAGAACTATATTTCTTTTAAATTGGTATACGGTCTCTGGTTTACTAGGTAATGGTTTACATCTAGTAGAATATAACTCTTTTACAAATAATAATGCTCGTTTTATATTTGGTAAAATATATTGATCATGTTCTGAGAAAGCTTTTTTAACATCAACTTCTCTATCGTTATCTGTATAAGTATATATTGGTTCATAAAAATTCTCATTTTTATATAAAAATAGTGTTTGACTTAAAACCTTGTATGGTTTATTATTATAATAATTAGTTGGACAAATTAATCCAATATTATCGGTAATATCATTATTTATTGATTCTAGTATAACTAAATTTAAACCATTTTTAAATAGTTTTGGATTAGGTTCACATATTATTTCCCATAAATATGTATAATCTATTATTTCGTTATCGTCCATTAAATAGTTAATGAAATTATTATACGATTGAATAATTCTTTTAAAAAAAAGTAAATTAGATTCTTTTGTTAAATCTAACTTAGCATAAAGATTTGTATCTTTAAATAATTCTATGTCTGCAGGTCCGTCATTATCAATAAAAACCGACACTAAATTACCATTTTGAAAATAAATAAAATTGTCAATATTGATTGATTTAATAATAATTTCTTTCATATCTGAAATCGATGGTATATAATTGATATATTCAGAGTACAAGTCGCATATACATGATATGAAAGACTGGTTTTTACTAAATTGTACTCCCTTTCTTAAAATACACGTTTTAAATTGTTTAATAGTATTGCTATTTTCTTGGCAATTTTTACTATTAAAAGAAAAGAATTTTTCAAGAGTGACGGGTAGATATCCCCATCTATCAAAATCTAATGGCATTTTCTCAGGTCCCTTTATATATTCTCTTTCATCCAATATCTTTTTAATTTTTAATATTTTTTTAGCAGGTTTTTTTTTATCTTCTTTATTAAGGCATTCTTCCCTGCGTTTTTTTTGAGACTCTGAATCCCAAGATTTAAAACAGCATGGTACACATAATCCATCTGGATGCGAATCATCTTTTGTAAATCCAGGATACATAGGGCTGTAATTACCATCTTTATCAACAGTTGGCCCTTCTCGCCCTTTAAATTCATAAATATAAGCACCCTTTGGTATTTTTTTTGCTCCAAAAGGTATAATTTTTTCTTTTAAATTGCCTTTCACAACTTCCTCTTCTGATAAAGATGTGTTATCTTTTAATGACCAATATCTTGGACATATGTACCAATGTTCATTGTCTTTACTAGAACCGTATTTCATTGCTTCTGTATACGAGCCTGGGTGTTTTTTATCTATCTCATTTTTTTCATCATCGGTTAAAATAACTGGTTGTCTTCTCCAATTAGAAGGACATAATCGTGAATACTGTGCATACTTTCCCTGTTTTTTAGTTAAAAATAATTTAGGATCTAGTTTTTGCATTTTAGCTTCAAAAGGATTTGGATTCGACAATTTCATATTAGTTAAGTCTTTATCTAATTCATTTTCCGATTCTTTTTTTGGACCACCACCCTTAGATTTAGATAGTTTAGATATTTCAGGAGGAATAGGTGTAGCTGGTGAAGATAAATCATCTATTTTAGATAAGCTTTGTACACTTTCAAGGGGTGAAATAGTACTAAATTTATCAGAACTTACTGATTCTAGATCGTCTTCATCGTCAGATATGTTTAAAGATTTAAGTGATGAAATTTCCTGCTCAGCATCGTCATCTTTTGCATCGTCATCTTTTGCATCGCCATCTTTTGCATCGTCATCTTTTGCATCGCCATCTTTTGCATCGTCATCTTCATCAATATCGTAGTCTATATTTAAAGATTTAAGTGATAAAACATCGTCGTCTTCATCATCGTCTTCATCATCGTTGTCTTCATCATCGTCATCTTCATCATCATCATCTTCATCATCATCGTCTTCTTCGTCGTCGTTATCAAACATAAGGTCTAGTAAATCAGAATCGTCGTCTTGTACAACAGGTGCTATAATAGGTTTTTTATCTTTAATAGGTATATCGTATTTTTTATCTTTCAGTGTTTCTATTTTATCTTGACACATCTCATTGATAATTTTATTATCGACATTAGTAGATTCAATATCTTGTGTTAATCTAATTAAAGTATCTAAATATATTGGTAATGTTTTAATATAATTAATATTATCAATATGCGTAACATATATATTAATATTGTTTGTAAACTGTTCTTTTTTAATTAAAATCTCAAATCCTGGATTAGATTTAATTTTTAATTTCTTTGCTTCATTTAAACTTAATTCAATTTGCACATCATTTAAAAAACTTCCCAGTTTTTTAACAGCATTTTCTTTTGAGAGTGTAAAATTTTGTTGCAGTAATGATATAATTTCATCATATGTTTTTTTTTGTGTATATTGAACAACTATAAAAGCTTCCTGACTATCCATTTCATTAAAATTAGATACCCTTTTAAATCTTAGTATGATTCCTTTTGATAAGTCATTATTTTCTATATTAAATACATCATTTAAGCAACCAATAAATTTAGAAATATCGAATTTTTTTGTTATTTCAGTATTAATCTGATATAACATATCATTGATTTCGACATTATAATTATATATGCTCTCAAATACTTTAAAAGTGTATCCACTAAGTTCCATAAAATTTTTAACATTATATAGTATTGGATTAACGTTATCAAAAATATATTTTTCTATTAAACTAATGCTAATTGGTATTTCATAATTAAAAAATTCTATTGAAACTGATCCGTTTTCTTTAAAAGTGCATATTATTTCTATATTGGGTTCAGGGTTAATATAACATGATATACTTTTTGTTTTAGCGAGTGTCTTTTGAAGCTTAAATATTTTAGCTTTGTTTAAGAATGGGATTTTATTACCATTTATAGCTATTTTATTTGTATATAATCTGTACATTTTTTCTTTTCTGTTTCCAGGATTAAGTTTAATTAATGGCATTTTTTCATTGGTTTTCAACATTTTAAAAAGAATTTCTATTGGAAATTTATAGTTAATATTTGGGTACATTGTAAAATTTACACTACTTATTCCATTAGCATTGTATTTTATATTTTTATTTTTACTGTTAAAAATTTCATATATTAAATTTACATTAGATATCATTTTATAAAATTCTTTCGATTCAATTATTTTATTTGATTCTTTAATCAATGCTGAGTTTTTTTTATCATAACTTACTTTATCAATAATGTCTTTATCATACAATAGTGGAAAGTAAATTTTTAATGTTTTATCTAATTCAGAAGAAGTTCCACTATTTAAAATATCATTAAATGAACAAACAAAAATATTATTATTATTGATATTTCCATAATCTAATAGTAAATTATTGTTTCCAGTCATAACTATATCGGACGTAGTTATATTTAACGTTTCATCATAATACTTTACATCATATGGATTTGTATTGAGTGAAAATAAATACTTAGGTATGAATTTAATACCCAATGGTGTATTAATATTCAGTTTGTCGAGTTCTATCGAAAGTAAATCATTATAATCGTAGTTATCTTTTTTAGGTAATTTAGAATAATCATAATTTACTAAGTTAGACAAGAAATTAGTAAACGTGCTTTCATTTATTTCAAAATCTGAGTTAGCTAAATAATTAAATATATCATTAGCATTCATTTCTATATTTTTCTCAAAAAATAGGTATATTTCTTCATAAGATAAATTAATAGCTAATGCTTTTAAAATTTTAAATTTTATAGTTTTTATGTTGTCATCTATATGTATTAAATCTTCGATAAATGTAATTTTAATTACACCATCAACTATTAATTTTATTTGGTTAATATCCAATATAGTTTTGAATGTTTGATTGTTAGGATCTTTGTCAAATAAATCTTGATATTCTTTTGCGCTGAACCCTGCAAAAACTAATATATCTGAAATTTCATTATTTTTAAGATAACATATCTTAAATAATTGTGACATATATATAAAGTCTTCATATTATAATATTAATAATATGAACATTAATATTATAGCTGCGGTTGATAGTTGTAATGGTATAGGATTAAATAACAATATACCTTGGTATGAACCTGATGATCTGAAATTTTTTTCAAAATTAACACGAGGAAATAATAATAATGCTATTGTCATGGGGTTGAATACATGGAACAGTTTACCTAAAAAGCCTTTACCAAATAGAGCAAATTATATTTTAACTACAACTTCTAATATAAAGTGTGATAATACTGAAAGTTTCACTAATTCAGAACAGCTATTAGAAGAATGTTTGTGTAAAAAATATGATGCTATATGGATAATAGGAGGTGGTAAGATATATAAACATTTTATAGATAATAACAATATAAATAAGATATATTTAAGTAA
>MDSX01002838.1_pt1 | contig 14789 bp, 12 predicted proteins | sample 811141 | NCBI WGS metagenome assembly MDSX01 (sample SAMN05326642, study PRJNA326480) | marine metagenome | isolation source: seawater | place: Atlantic Ocean: South East | collected 2010
GTTCTGGGAGTTAGGGGCATGGGGCACCTTATTATTGATACTTGGTTTAGTTTTTCTGGCAGGGTTTGTTTTGGATGGGTTATCGATAATCTTAATAATTGTTCCAATAGGCTTTCCATTAATTGAAAGTTTTGGTTTTAATCTTGTATGGTTTGCAGTTCTCTTTTTGGTGGTAAAGCAAACGAGTTATTTAACGCCCCCTATGGCTGGCGCCATCTTCTATTTTAGGGCAATTGCTCCATCCGAAATTACCCTAGGCCATATGTATAGAGGTGTGGTTCCATTTATTTTATTAGATATTATTGTCCTTGCTCTTGTAATGATTTTTCCCGCTTTAGCGTTGTGGTTACCAGAAAAACTACTGGGAAGTTAGTTTTAAAGGTTCGCAAAGATACTGGAGTTTTGGCTGATCATAAGTAGGTATTATTTCGGCAATGGCTATGAATTAAGAAGAGATTGAAGAGTAATATTGAATGGCTAATGATAACCCACTTAGTTTGCTAAAGGATCCGGGCTTTAAGAGAGTTTGGGCAGTAGGTCTTTTAGCTAATACAATGCGGTGGTTAGAAATGCTGGCTATTGGTATTTTTGTTTTTGAGATTACAGGTTCAGCTTTGCTTGTAGCTGTTATGACGATAGCTCGGCAACTTCCCTTGGCCTTATTTGGAAGTTTTATTGGACCAATAGCCGAAAAAACTAACAGAAAATACCTTCTGCTTGCTGGGTTTATACTTATGACTTTTTCTAGTGGCGCAATGGCGCTGATGGCTTTCTGGGAAGTAATTGAAATATGGATTATTTTGGTTTGTGTTTTTATAAACGGTAGCTGCTGGACTCTAGATTATCCTGTTAGAAGAACACTAGTGGGGGAGTTTGCTGGTGTTGAAAATTTAGGGAGGGGTATTTCACTAGATTCAGCGACAAATAACGTTACTCGAATGATAGGCCCATTTGCTGGTGGTGTTGTTTATGGCCTTATGGGCCTGGAGGGGGCGTTTTTTATATCCGCGACAGCATATTTACTTTGTGTTTTCATATCAATGACCCTAATTCTCAAGACAGCAGTGATTAAAAGGGAGATAGAACCGTATCTGAAGATGTTAAAAGAGGGGGTGGATATAGTCCGGAACTCACCAGAATTAATCGGAGTGTATCTCATTACCATAATCTTAAATATATGTGGTTTCCCCTATGCCTCAATGGTCCCTGTACTTGGACGTTCTGTTTACGAAGTGGAACCAGCACTTATTGGTATTCTTTCAGCCTCTGAAGGAGCAGGAGCGTTTATTGGGGCATTAGTGGTCGCGTTTATAGTGCGGCCTACTTGGTTTAAGCGCATTTACCTGTACGGCTCATTAATATTTGTTTTTGGGATTTTTTGTTTATCTTTTGCTAGTTTTTATGGCCTAGCAGTATCTGTCTTATTTATATCTGGACTTGGTATGGCAGGATTTGGTGCTATGCAAAGTACGCTAGTACTTCTGTTAGCCCCCAAAGAAGCTAGAAGTCGTTTGATGGGGTTATTATCGGTTTGTATCGGATGCGCACCGATAGGATTATTGAACCTTGGATTGTTGGCAGATAAAATTGGAGCTCAAACTGCCTTAACAGTTATGTCTTCATTGGGCATTCTTGCTATTCTTGTTGTAATTATTTTCATACCTAAAGTTCGTAGTTAATAATTAGTATTCTGGAATGCTTGTTAGAAGTTATCCACAGAAAAATTAAAAAAGAAACACTTTTTTGGCCTATTAATATTGCAACACTACACAGGATTTAGTAGCGTAAGAATGCTTGGGCACTGTATGTAGAAAATTGGGCATCTTAGGTCTATATAGTTTTTTAACGACAATATTAATAAGGAGATTAATGATGGCAGATGCGGTTGTGAGCGCTTGGACTGAGGAACGTCTTGTGCAACTCAAGAAATTGTGGGGGCAAGGTCTGTCAATTACTCAAATAGGGTTAAAATTGGGTGTGACACGAAATGCCGTTGTAGGTAAAGTGCACCGGATGGGCTTGCCAAAAAGGCAATCACCAATAGTACGCTCGGATAAGCCATTTGAACCAAAACGACGAAAATTTTCACCTTTAACATTTGCGCATTGGGATAAGAATAAGTGTTCTTGGCCAATAGGAGACCCAAGATCACCAGATTTTAAATTCTGTGGAGATAGAATAGTTGAGGGACGACCGTATTGTGCTCTTCATTGTAGTATGGCGTACACAACGAGTAATAAAGACGAAAAAGCTTTAAAGACAGCATAAGCCAGGAGTGTGTGTCAGGAAGGTAAATAAAAAAAATGCGTTTGAAGGGTAGGGTTGTCATAGTAACTGGTGGTGCATCGGGAATCGGTAAGGCCATCTCTATAAAAGCAGCTAATGAGGGAGCTATTGTTGTTGTTGCAGATATCAGAGAGAACCCGCTTGAGGGAGGCACCGACACCGTAAAAACTATAATCAACGTTGGCGGCAAGTCAGTTTTTATCAAAACAGATGTCACAAAATGGATTGATGTAGATAAATTGGTTGCTGAAACGGTAAAAAGGTTTGGTTCGTTAGATGTGTTTATCAATAATGCCGCCGCCCATGGCCGCGCAGCTTTGCTGGATACTACGGAGGAAGAATGGGATCGTGTGATGGCTGTTGGTGCTAAGGGCATGTTTTTTGGCTGCAAACGGGCGGTACAACAGATGCTCAAACAGGCAGCTTCAAAAGATAACGAAGTACGAGGCAGAATTGTGAATATATCCTCTCAGCATGGGATGATACGAGCACCAAATGATTTTGCGTACGGTGTTAGTAAAGCTTGTGCGGTTTATATGACTAGACAGATAGCGGGCGATTATGCTGAGTTCGGTATAGTTTGTAATGCAGTAGCACCTGGAAAAATTTTAACAGGAAAGAGTGGCGCAGCGATATCAGAGGATGCTATTTCATACAGCCACAGTAGAACGCCGTGGCCTAGGTTGGGGCGGTCTGAAGATGTTGCATCTGCTGTGATCTTTCTGTCAAGTGATGAAGCGTCCTACATAACCGGTGAAAATCTCATGGTAGACGGTGGCTGGATGGCAAATTGACCGATACGGTATGAGCTCTCCCGATCAACCCGAAGTTATCAAATTGGTGGATTATAAGCCGCCAAAATACTTAATAACGTCTATTGAACTCGAGTTCAATATTGGCGAGGAATATACCATAGTCACCTCTAAATTGACGGGCTGTCGGAATTCTTTAATTTGTGAAAATAATGAGCCTTTGATCTTAAATGGCGAAGATCAGATATTATTGCGACTTCAACTTGATGCAGAGGAAATTAGCACCAGTAAATATCATCTAGGCGAAAAATTACTAATTATACAGGACGTTGGTAGTAATTTTGTATTGGAAATAGTCAGCAAAATTTTTCCTCATAAAAATAACGCTTTAGAAGGATTATATCTTTCGGAAGGTATGTATTGTACTCAATGCGAGGCTGAGGGATTTAGGCGAATCACCTTTTTTCCAGATCGACCAGACATTCTTACGATCTTTAAAACAAAAATTATAGCTAATAAAGTATCCTATCCGACACTTTTATCTAACGGTCATCTTATTGATTATGGAGGGTTAGATGATGGACGGCATTTCGTTATATGGGAAGACCCATTTCCAAAACCTTCATACTTATTCGCTCTGGTGGCCGGGGACTTAGGGTGTGTGGAAGACAGTTTTGAAACAATGTCAGGTAAAAATATATGCCTTAAAATTTATGTTGAGCAAGGAGAAGAGTCTCGTTGCGGTCATGCAATGCTAGCACTTAAAAATGCCATGGCATGGGATGAACAACGATTTGGTTTAGAATACGACTTAGATTTATTCATGATAGTAGCTGTGAGCCACTTCAATATGGGAGCTATGGAAAATAAAGGCTTAAATATTTTTAATAGTCGTTACGTTTTAGCAGATACAGATACAGCCACTGACATAGATTTTCGCCGAATTGAGTCAATAATTGCTCATGAATACTTTCATAATTGGACCGGTAATAGGGTGACCTGTCGAGACTGGTTTCAATTAAGCCTTAAAGAGGGTTTGACTGTATTCAGAGACCAAGAATTTACCGCCGATATGCACTCTAAGGGAGTACAAAGAATACAAGATGTGCGGCTGCTTCGATCACTTCAGTTCACGGAGGACTCAGGACCTACCTCCCATCCTGTGCGCCCACAATCTTATATAGAGATTAATAATTTTTACACGTTAACAGTTTATGAAAAAGGAGCTGAAATAGTCCGCTTAATCCATACCATCATAGGGGAAGATAATTTTAGAAAAGGATTAACTCTTTATTTCGATAGACATGATGGGAAAGCTGCGACTTGTGAGGATTTGCTTTCGTGTATGCAAGACGCCTCGGGTAAAGACTTATCTGAGATGATGTTATGGTACACTCAGTCGGGAACACCTGAAATAGAAATTGTATTCTCTTTCGATCAAAAACATGAAAAATTTGAATTAGAAGTTAAACAAACAAATCACCCAACAGCGGATCAAAAAAGAAAAAAACCGTTGCCGATTTTTTTAGAGATGGGTTTAATCGACAAAACCGGAAAAGATTATTTATTGAAGCTAACGAATGATCATCGAAAAAGTGATAATCGTCAGTTATTAGAAATTAATAATAAAAAAGAAACTTTTGTTTTTCGAGATATACCCAATGCGCCTATTCCCGCCTTTTTTCGGGGGTTTTCATCACCCGTTAAATTAAAAGTACAGTTGAGTGATCATGACTTATACATTTTGATGACACAGGAAAAAGATCCATTTGTGGCTTGGGATGCAGGGCAAGAATACTCTACTCGTTTGATCTTGGGCTTAATTGCGCTGACGCAGTCAGAAGCAAATATTAATCTTGATCAACAATACGTGACGGGTATTAAAGAAATTCTTTTGAATGAAAAACTAGAACCAGCATTAAGGGCGGAACTATTGAAGTTACCATCTGAAAATGACTTAGCACAAAGGATGGAAGTTATAGATATAGTTAACATCCATCTTGTACGGTCGCATGTAATAAATTGTTTGGGAGGTGAGTTGAAGGACTATTTTGTTGATATGTATTACAAAATGCTGAATGGTCTCTCCAATTTTGATTTATCGACAACTGCTATGGGGCGTCGTTCATTGGCGTCTGTTTGCTTAAGCTATATGACTGCCACTAGAGATTTAGAGTTATTAGAGCTGGCCTATAAACAAGCCATAGGAGCTAATTCTATGACCTTAACCATAGCTGGCTTAAATGCATTGAATGACATCGATTGCATACAACGTGAAAAAGGGTTAGGAAATTTCTTTCAGAAATGGCAAGGAAAACCTTTAGAGCTAGATAAATGGTTCGCATTGAACGCATCATCTACACTGCCTATAACTTTTGAGAGAGTGAGTGGGCTTGCGAGTACTCCGGAATTCGATATAACTAATCCAAATCGCGTCCGCTCCTTAATTGGTACCTTCGCGACTAACAACCCTATAAATTTTCATGGTTCAGATGGCAAGGGATATAAAATGCTTGCGGACTATGTCATCTTTCTGGATTCTATGAATCCCCAAGTCGCTGCAAGGTTAGCTATTCCTTTAACTAGATGGCGTTCACATACGATGAACCGGCAAAATCTGATGATAAAGCAATTGCAACGTATTATTAATATAGAAAAAGTATCTAGTGATGTTTTTGAGATAGTAGATAAAGGATTAGTAGCTAATTAGGAGAAGAAAATGGGAAAACGTATTGTTGTAATAAATCCAAACAGCACGGAAGATGTGACATTTGAAATGGATAAGGCATTCAATCCATTTCGCGCACTAACTGATACCTCGATCGTAAGTATTACTAATCCGAAGGGTCCACCTGGTATTGAATGTCAAGAACATGCAGATCGAGTAGCAATACAATTGATAGATTTAATAAGGGATAATGAGGCTTCTGCCGATGCCTTTGTTATAGCTTGCTTTTCAGACCCAGGGATATTCAGTGCAAGAGAGATAACCAAAAAGCCAATATTTGGGATAGCAGAGAGTTCTATTTTAACAGCTCTATTATGCGGAAATAACTATGGAATTATCGCCATATTAGAAGGCTCAATACAACGCCATATAAGGTATATTCGTTCATTAGGCTTAGAAGCTAGGCTAGCTGGTGATATTGCTATTGGAATTGGCGTAACTGGACTAAGTCAAGAAACAGAGACCTTTGACCGTTTAAAACAGGTTGGTGCTAGACTAAGAGATGAAAAGGGAGCTGACGTTTTAATACTTGGGTGTGCAGGGATGGCTCGCTACCGTATTCCACTTGAGGACTACTTGGGCATTAGAATAATTGACCCTGCGCAAGCCGCCGTTTCTAATGCGATCACAACCCTTCAATTATACAAATAGAGTTTCAGTATTCGTGCCCTGTTTATCTGTCACGCATCATCTATTTAGCGTAGAAGAAAGGCTGGTATATGGTCTCCCATGCCCACCTTAGAAGAATTGGGTTTGACTGGTGGGGGCACTTGTTCACCAAAGTTGTTAAGTGACCTGCTTGAATTTTTCGAGTTTTTTCCCTCATTAATGGGAAGTCTATCCTTGCGTCTTGTTTTTTTGTGGGTAGCTTTTTGGGGTTCGGTTGGATGGTAAGGCATATTATCGGAATCATGGTCTTGTTGAATAAATGAGGGTTCTACCTCGATAGTTTTTTTAGTAAGTTTAATGATTGCCTGTAGATATTTTTCATCATCGGGCAGAGCAAGTGTAAAGGCTCGACCCTCTTTTCCCGCTCGACCAGTTCTACCAATTCGATGAACATAGTCTTCAGCATTTGTTGGGACATCAAAATTAAATACATGACTAAGCCCTGCTATATCTAGGCCTCTCGCCGCCACATCGCTTGCTACTAATAGTTTGAACGCTCCATTTTTAAATTTTGAGAGTGTTTCTGTCCTCGCGGCCTGCGGAAGATCTCCGTGGAGTTCCACAGCATCATACCCATGCTTGATTAATGATCGATGTAAAATACCAATATCGCGTTTACGGTTACAAAAGATTACTGCGTTACTTATTGTTTCCCTATCAAGCAACTTACGTAACGTTTCGCGTTTACCTTTAATATTAGTGTAGATGATTTTTTGTGTAACAGTGTCAGCCGTAGAAGAAGAGGGCGCTACGGTTATTTCTTTTGGCCTGATCAAAAAAGAATCGGCCAGTTTTTGGATACTTTTGTCTAATGTAGCTGAGAAAAAAAGAGTTTGACGTATTCGTGGCAGTAAAGAGACTATTTTTTCAACATCTGGTATAAAACCCATGTCCAACATTCGGTCTGCTTCGTCTATGACTAGAATTTTAACATCGTTTAAGAGTATTTTTCCTCGTTCAAAATGATCCAAAAGTCGTCCAGGGGTTGCAATTAGAACATCAACGCCTCGATCAAGCTTTTGTGTTTGTTCTGATAAAGTAACTCCTCCTATCAACAAAGCCATAGTTAGGTTAGTATTTTTTCCATAAGTCTCAAAATTATCGGCAACCTGTGCGGCCAGTTCTCTAGTTGGACATAATATTAGAGACCTTGGCATTCTTGCTTTTGCACGACCAGCAGCAAGAATGTCTATCATCGGCAATGTAAATGAGGCTGTTTTACCTGTGCCTGTTTGAGCGCAACCTAATACGTCTCTACCCATTAAAACAACTGGTATGGATTTTTCTTGTATTGGTGTTGGTGTTGAATAGCCAGCATCAGCAACAGCGCTTATTAGATGACTACTTAACCCTAAATCTTCGAAGCTCAAAGTTTCGACCAAATTCCTATTTTATTTTCCAAACTGTTCCGGTAGCTAAAGCGTTACCGATTGTAAGTCAATCCACATTAGTGAACTAGAAGTTTTCCATCTTCCTGCTGTGACATTTTTGTCGCTTAAAGCATACTTGAACAAAGCAAAGTTATGACAGATATCGGTTAATATAAACTCATTATCTTTGCTCCAGGGGTGTATAAGTTCGCGCGGTTGGACCCGTATATAGCTGGCGCGGCCTGCCAATTTTTTGTGTAGGGTCTTCAATCATTTCCTTCCACTGTGCTATCCAACCTGTAGTCCTTGCCACAGCAAATAATACGGTGAACATGCTCGACGGAAATCCCATAGCTTTTAGTATTATGCCGGAATAGAAGTCGACATTTGGGTATAGGTTCCGTTCTATGAAATATTCATCCTCTCGAGCAATAGTTTCTAATTCCATTGCTAACTCTAAAAGTGGATCATCAATTCCAAGGTCATCCAAGACTTCATGACAACTTTGCATCATCACTTTAGCACGCGGATCATAGTTCTTATAAACTCTGTGACCAAAACCCATTAATCGGAATGGATCGTTTTTATCTTTTGCTTTTTTTACAAATTCACTCACTCGGCTTTTATGCCCAATTTCTGTTAACATATTCAAAACTGCTTCATTCGCTCCTCCATGTGCGGGGCCCCATAAGGATGCAATCCCGGCTGCTATACAGGCAAATGGGTTCGCTCCAGACGATCCGGCTAATCTGACAGTCGATGTCGAGGCATTTTGCTCATGATCCGCATGTAATATTAAAAGTCTATCCATCGCCCGAGCCAGAACAGGATTGATTTTATATTCTTCTGACGGTACCGCAAAGAGCATCTGCAAAAAATTTTCAGCATAGCTTAAATTATTTTGCGGGTAATTAAATGGTTGTCCCAGCGAATATTTATAGGCCATAGCGGCTATTGTCGGCATTTTAGCAATCAGCCGATAAGAGGCAACCATTCGTGCATGAGCATCGTTTATATCGGTAGAGTCGTGATAAAATGCAGATAATGCGCCTACAACTCCACACATTATTGCCATTGGATGAGCATCTCGCCTAAATCCTCTATAGAAGTTCATTAACTGTTCATGAAGCATCGTGTGGTAGGTGATGTCGTGCACAAACTTTTCAGATTCCTTTTGGTTGGGAAGTTCCCCAAAGAGTAACAAGTGTGCGAGTTCAAGAAAATTACTTTGCTCTGCAAGCTCTTCTATGGGGTATCCTCTATGCAACAGAATTCCTCTATCCCCATCTATGTAGGTTAGGCTAGATTCGCATGAACCTGTCGAGGTATAACCTGGATCAAAAGTGAAGTGATCTGTCTCGCTATAGAGGCGGCGAACATCAATTACATCCGGTCCTGTGGTTCCGCCAATTATGGGTAATGTATATTTGTCTCCAGTTTTATCATTGATCAGTGTGAACGTTCCTGAGTTTTTCTCGTTCATTAGCGGCATTCCTTTGTAAACTTCACTATTGTTTTTAAAACAATGTACAATAGTTTTATTGTACAGAGATATTTGATTTTCGGCAAACAGAGTCAATGCGAAGACTGACTTCATCCCATCCTAGAATACTAACTACCTCAAATATACTTGGTGATGTAGTGGCCCCCGTTAAAGCTATCCTAAGTGGTAACGCTACTTTACCCAACTTAACACCGCATTCCTCTGCATAAATTTTTATGGCAGATTCTATATTGGTCTCTGACCATTTGTCTATCAGTTTTAGAGTTTTCAATAGGCCATAAATCAGATGTAAGGATTCTTTATCTAGAATTTCTAAAGCTTTTGAATCCATTGGTATTGGGAGTTTAGCTAGGTAAAAGGTAGCATTATTTGACAGTTCTTCAATAGTTTTAGCCCTTTGCTTTAAGCCTCCAATTCCTGAGAAAATCCTGCCTTTAGTATCCGACGTAAATATTAGGTCCGGACGTTTTTCTAGTTCTTTTAATACTATGTAGGCGAGGTCAACTTCATTGTAATTATTTATGTATATACTGTTTGTATTATTCAATTTGTCTAAATCAAATCGGGACGGCGATTGCCCAACGTTATCGAGATTAAACCACTTAATAGCTTGTTCCCTGCTAATTATTTCATCATTCCCATGGCTCCAACCAAGCCTTAAAAGATAATTACATAATGCCTCTGGGAGGTACCCTAGGTCACGATAGGTTTCTACACCAAGAGCTCCGTGACGTTTCGACATTTTAGTACCATCATAACCGTGTATAAGAGGAATATGAGCAAATACTGGTATTGTCCAGCCCATCGCTTTAAATAGCTGTGTTTGTCTGAAAGCATTATTTAAGTGGTCATCTCCCCGTATTACATGACTAATTTGCATATCATGATCATCAACGACCACAGAAAGCATGTAGGTAGGGGAGCCATCCGCCCTCAATAATATAAAGTCATCTATTAATTCATTTTTAACTCTTACGGTACCTTGAACCAGGTCTTTAATTAGTGTTTCGCCTACTAGATCGGTTTTTAATCGAATGACTGGTTTAACGCCCTTTGGAGCATCCGCTGGTGAGCGATCTCTCCAGCAACCGTTGTATAGGCTCCTCTTTCCCTCTTTAAGAGCTTTCTCTCGCATCTCTTGAAGTTCTTGAGGGGAGCAATAGCAGTAGTATGCTGCTCCCGTATCAATTAGTGTTTTAGCTACATCTTGGTGTCGTTTAATGTTCTTATGCTGAAAAATCGGGAGCTCATCTCCCGACAAACCTAACCACTCAAGACCATTTATTATTGCTTCTGTCGCCTGTTTAGTTGACCGTTCTCTATCTGTGTCTTCTATCCGTACTAGATACTTCCCACTAAATCTTTTGGCGAATAAGTAGTTGAACAGTGCTGTTCGCACTCCACCTATGTGCAGCAACCCGGTCGGAGAAGGAGCAAAACGTGTGATTATAGTCATGAAAAGCTATTTCTTTTTATATTATTTAAAGGTATGGTTTTATAGCAAAAAGATAGCGTTGACTGAATAATTAATACGTAATTCAACTAGTTTTTCTTACAGCACGCAAAAAAATATAGTTTATTATATTGCTAAAATTAAGTGCGGATTTATCTGGTTCGATATAGTTAGTCTGACCGTAAATCAATATTTTCGGATTAAGCCTACGAGTTGTCCTTGCACTTGTACTTGATCTGGTCCGAATATACGCGTTTCATAATTTGGGTTTGCTGGCTCAAGTGCTACTGCATGATGTTTCCTTCTTAGTCGCTTTAGCGTCACCTCACTTTCGTCGACTAGAGCTACTATTATCTTACCATTTTCAGCAGTTTGGCATCTCTCTATGATAGCTGTGTCCCCATCAAAAATTCCCGCATCAATCATTGAGTCTCCCTCGACCGCAAGAGCATAGTGTTCCCCCGTGCCTATTAGATTGGATGGGACGGTTATTTTATTAGTCTCGTCGGCTAGAGCTTGTATTGGATACCCTGCCGCTACTTTCCCATACAATGGAAGCTCGATGGAAGTATCGGCTGATTTATTTAGCTGGTTAGTTGACTTAGGGAAGTTCCCAGGTATCACATTTGGAATAAACCCTTTTGTTTCATTATTACGATTTACTGAGTGTATAGTTTTTGGGCTAGTCTCGATTGACGTGGGTTTTAATATTTCTAGGGCTCTTGCTTTATTTGCAAGCCTGCGTATGAAGCCGCGCTCTTCTAGGGCAGACACTAAACGATGTATCCCGGATTTTGATTTTAGATTTAGTTCAGTTTTCATTTCTTCAAAAGAAGGTGAAATTTGTTCTTCTTTAAGACGTTTTTCTATAAAAATGAGCAGTTCGTGTTGTTTTCTTGTCAACATTCCAAAACCTCATATATAGAACAAAGAGTAAACATCTACTATGTTTTACTTTGATTTTTATCTTAAGTCAATCATATAGCAACATCTAGGTCACCACTAAGAGGCTTTGTGGCGCTGATGTATAATTTAACGAATGTTAGAGCAATTTTTCTATAAGGTGCGACTATTTACAAATCTAGTTTGTAAAACTGATTTGCTGTATCATGAAAAAGGAACTGTTTTTCTTCCTTGCTTGCGTTCTGGGTAATTCTTTTGAAGCAATTCCAGTACACAGCATAACTTGAGGTTACTTTATCTACAGGAAAATTACTCTCAAACATACAGCGCTTTGGAGAGAACGCTTCGATTGTCGCGTCAAAATAAGGACGCCATAGCTCTGAGAGCTCTATTGATGATGGAGGCGTTTCACGCTTATCTAATTGGTAACCATTGAGAACCATTCCTAAGCCTCCAAGTTTAACGTATACATTAGAGTGTTTTGAAAGAGCGTTTATCGACCTTTTCCACTTGTCAAAAACTTCTTTCTGTTTGCCCTCATAAGGACCAATTCCTATTGGGCCGCCAAGATGGTTGAGAACGATTTTTTGATCTGGAAATGCCTCCGCTAGAGAGACGACGTCCAGGATTTGTGTATGGTATAACCAAGCTTCAAATGATAAATCGAACTGTCTTAGTTTTGCGAAGCCTTCTCTGAATATTGTATCATTGTATAAACCGGATGGAGGATCTGTATGGCTATTATTGATAGCTGTGCTTGTATCAAACCCAGCACCATAACGAATGCCTTTAAATCGGCCGTTGCCTGCCGAAACTTGTGCGATTAGTACCTCTTCTACAGATGCCCCCATGGTTAAGTCGGCAAAGCCAACAATGCCAGCACATATTGCTGTTTTCCCATATTTACCGCTTGCACTCATGGCGGAAATACCATTAACAAATTCGGTTTCGCCAATAGGACGCATATGGCGTGGGCCATCTTTTCTATACATTGATGCACATTCAAGAAAAATGGTAGCGACGATATTGTGCCCACTATTAACGTCCTCAAGTAGATCTTCTAATAGGTACCTTTTACCCTTCATATCCCAGAGGTGATGGTGAGGATCTATGATAGGAAGATCTGGTTCTAAGATTTCTTCCGAAATTTGGTTCAACCAAAACGGATCTGGGGAGGGGATGCGGGCCTCTAAAGTGGCTTCGCCTTCATTGTCCATAATTTAACCTCAGGATTATTTAGATATTATAGCTCCACAGTATTTCGCTATATTTAATAGTCAAATAAGTGCATCAAAATAATAATCTTCATTACCAGTGTGATCTATGAAAATGAAAATTATTCCCTTTAAAACCCTTCTTCAAACTCTAGGATTTCTACTTCATCACCAACGATATGACTACGATCAAAGGGGGGACGAATTATTAAGCAATTCGAATGTGTAAGAAACTTCATCATAGAACTATCTTGACGATCAAAGGCCTTAACTACTTTGCTTCCAGCGTCATTGATAAAGTAAATGGCCCTAACATAATCTTGTCGCTCGTCATTTTCTGGCAACGCCTCGAGTAAGGATGCTTTCGTTGTATTGTCATTTGTGATATCGGCTCCAAGCATTTTTCTAATAGCAGGCTTAACAAATATAAGGCCGCAAACCATCGTAGATACGGGATTACCTGGTAGACCTAACATTGGCGTGTCATTTATACGACCAAATATCATGGGTTTTCCTGGACGCATTGCTATTCGCCAAAAATCTATATCTAGCCCACTTGCGCCAAAAGTATCTTTTGCTAATGCTTTTTGAACAAGATCGTGTTGTCCAACTGATGCGCCACCAGTAGTAATTATTAGGTCTGCGCCTATCCTGGTTTCAAAGAACGACTGAATACCTTCAATAGTATCTGGGGCTATTCCCAGAATTATGGGTTCGCCGCCAGCGGCTTTGATTAGTGCCGCTAACGTATAACTATTTGAACTAACAATTTGATGAGGGTTTATATTATCACCAGGACGAACGATTTCGTCTCCTGTTGCAAGAATAGCTACTTTTGGGCGTCGTCTGACTGACACCCAAGCGACATTCATAGCTGCTGCCAGCCCTATATCACGAGCAGTTAATTTACGCCCTGCCTTTATTCCAAGCTCGCCTGCTTGAAAATCTAGTCCTGCGGAACGGATATATTGGCCTTTTATTGGTTTTTTATTGACTATTATAGTAGCGCCATCATTTTCACTTTCTGCCTTAACATTCTCTTGAATGATAATTGTATCAGCACCATCTGGAACCGGGCCACCTGTAAAAATTCTTACAGCGTCGTTGTCATTTAGGGTGTTAGAATAAGCCCCTCCTGCTGGGGCGCTTCCAACGCGTATTAATTTAGTTGGTATTTCTTGGACATCAGAAAAACGTACAGCATAGCCGTCCATAGAAGAGAGGGCTACTGGTGGCTGGGTTCGTCGAGAAATTATATCACTATGAGTGACACGTCCTAAGCCATTAATTATAGATATTTCTTCTCCAGGCATTAAAGGCATGGATGCTAATATACGACTTCTTGCCTCATCAACTTTCATTAAAGGTTTAGTCTTCAATCCAATCTCCTGACTTACCCCCAGATTTACTAGTGAGACGAATATTTGTTATGCGCATTCCTCTATCCACTGCTTTACACATATCATATACTGTCAGTGCAGCGATGCTAACGGCAGTTAACGCTTCCATTTCAACTCCTGTGGGGCCAGTAACTTTGCAGTTTGAGATAATCTCAATTGAATTAGTATTCCTATCGCATGTTAATAATATTTCAACAGAACTTAAAGCTAATGGATGGCACAAGGGTATCAATTCAGGAGTTTTTTTTGCTCCCATTATCCCTGCTAGTCTCGCAACCGATAACACATCTCCTTTTTTGACACCTTTATCTAATATCAACTTCATAGTTTCTGTTTGCATCACGACAGTCGCGCAAGCAGTAGCCTTTCGATGCGACTCAAGTTTAGCGGATACATCGACCATGACAGCATTCCCATCATTATCAAAGTGTGTTAGTTGAGACATCTTATATTGTTTTCCACATTTTTAAGTTTTAGGTTTTGATAATATTAAACGAGTAGCAGTTTCTA
>MDSX01037797.1_pt1 | contig 14784 bp, 10 predicted proteins | sample 811141 | NCBI WGS metagenome assembly MDSX01 (sample SAMN05326642, study PRJNA326480) | marine metagenome | isolation source: seawater | place: Atlantic Ocean: South East | collected 2010
AAACCCTTCATTGTACGTAAGTTGATTGAAAGAGGAATTGTAAAAACGGTGAAGTCTGGAAAGAAAATAATCGATCGTCGTGATCCAGTAGTTTGGGATATCTTAGATAACGTGATGAAGGGTCACCCGGTTTTATTAAACCGTGCACCTACTCTTCACCGTTTGGGAATTCAGGCATTCCAGCCAAAGCTGATTGAAGGGAAGGCAATTCAATTGCACCCTCTAGCATGTACGGCATTTAACGCTGATTTTGATGGTGATCAAATGGCAGTGCACCTTCCATTAGGCCCAGCTGCTATCTTAGAAGCACAGGTATTAATGTTGGCGTCACACAACATTTTGAACCCAGCAAACGGTTCTCCTATTGCAGTTCCTTCGCAGGATATGGTTCTTGGCCTATACTATATGACCAAGTCCATGAAGAATACCAAAGACATGCCTGTAAGAGGTGAGGGAATGGTATTCTACTCACCTGAAGAAGTTGAGATTGCCTTAAATGAAGGCGCAGTGGACTTGCATGCTCAAATCAAGATTAAAGGTCGCGTGGAGCAAGAGGATGGATCTATGAATATGGAGTTCATTGAGACTACAGTAGGTCGTGTATTATTCAATCAGGCTGTACCAGAGCAGGTTTCATTTATCAATACCGTATTAACTAAGAGAGCACTTCGTGGAATTATCGCAGATGTTTTGAAAAAAACAGATGTACCCGCTACAGCTAAATTCTTGGATGATATTAAGTCTATGGGATATGGACGTGCCTTCCGAGGCGGTCTATCGTTCTCGTTGAATGATATTAGAATTCCAGATGCCAAGGAGAAATTGATTTCCGAGGCAGCTGAAGAGGTTGATGGTATTTTTGCATCGTACAACATGGGTTTAATTACCAATAACGAAAGATACAATCAGGTAATTGACGTTTGGACTAATACGAACGCTCGATTGACGCAGGAAGCTATGAGTACCTTGATTAATGATCGTCAAGGTTTCAACCCAATTTATATGATGCTTGATTCTGGAGCACGTGGATCAAAGGAGCAGATTCGTCAGCTTTCCGGTATGCGTGGTTTGATGGCTAAGCCTCAGAAATCAGGCTCTGCAGGTGGAGAAATCATTGAAAACCCCATTATCTCTAACTTTAAGGAGGGATTATCCATTCTTGAGTACTTTATTTCTACTCACGGTGCTCGTAAAGGTCTTGCAGATACGGCATTGAAAACGGCAGATGCTGGTTACTTAACACGTCGTTTGCATGATGTTGCACAAGACGTGGTGGTCAATGAAGTAGACTGTGGAACGCTTCGCGGCTTAGAGGTAACTGCATTGAAGAAAAGTGAAGAAATCGTTGAATCGCTTGCAGAGCGCATCATCGGTAGGGTTTCTCTAAATGATGTGGTTGATCCATTAACAGATGAGGTTTATATCGAATCAGGAGAATTAATCACTGAAGAGATTGCCAATAGAATTGATGCTTCTCCAATAGAAGTTGTTGAGGTACGCTCCCCATTAACTTGTGCTACGAAGCGCGGTATTTGTGAGAAATGTTACGGAACTAACCTTGCGACTAATAAAGGTGCTCAACAGGGTGATTCTGTGGGTGTTATTGCAGCTCAGTCAATTGGAGAACCAGGTACGCAGCTTACGCTTCGTACATTCCACGTTGGAGGAACTGCGGGTAACGTTTCCGAAGAAAATAAAATTCTTGCCAAGTTCGACGGTAAAATTGAATTAGAAGATGTCCGCACGGTAGAAGGTGAGAATGGAGAGAAAATTGTTATTGGTCGTACCGGTGAGATGCGTTTAGTAGACGTTAAAACGGGCCGAACGGTGATGACAAACAACATTCCTTACGGTGGTATTTTAAAGGTGAAGCAAGGTCAAAAGGTGAAGGAAAACGCCGAGATTGTACTTTGGGATCCTTACAATGCGGTCATTATTGCCGAGGCGCCGGGTAAAATTGCTTACAAGGATATCATTCAAGGAATTACCTATAAAGTTGAGATTGATGAACAAACAGGTTTCCAAGATAAAGTAATCTCGGATAATCGTAATCGTAAGTTGATTCCAACTATTCAAGTTATGGATGCTGACGGCAATGAAGTGAAGCATTACACATTGCCTGTTGGTGCACATTTGATGGTAGAAGAAGGTGAGGAGATTGCTGCAGGTAAGATTCTTGTGAAGATTGCACGTAAGAGTGCAAAAGCAGGTGATATTACAGGTGGTCTTCCACGTGTAACAGAATTGTTTGAGGCACGTAACCCTTCTAATCCTGCCGTTGTAGCTGCCATAGACGGTATAGTTAGCTACGGGAAAATTAAGCGCGGTAATCGTGAAATTATCATTGAGAGTCGCACGGGTGAGGTGAAGAAATACTTGATTAATTTGAGTAAGCAGATCCTCGTTCAGGAAAACGATTTCGTTAAAGCTGGTACGCCACTATCAGACGGTGCAATTACACCGAATGATATTTTAGCGATAAAAGGTCCTACTGCGGTTCAATCCTACTTAGTGAATGAAATTCAAGAAGTTTATAGACTTCAAGGGGTGAAAATCAACGATAAGCACTTTGAAGTTATCGTGCGTCAAATGATGCGTAAGGTTAAGATTCAAGATACAGGTGATACTTTGTTCCTTGAAGGAAATCTTGTACACGCGGTAGATTTCATTGAAGAAAATGATAATATTTTCGGAATGAAGGTAGTTGAAGATGCCGGCGAAAGTGAAAGCTTGAAAGTTGGACAAATCCTTAGCTCAAGAGATTTACGTGATGAAAATAGTATTCTGCTTCGTGAGGATAAGGCATTAGTCACAGCACGTGATGCACGTCCTGCAACTGCTGCTCCGGTGCTTCAAGGTATTACAAGAGCATCATTACAAACTAAATCGTTCATTTCAGCGGCTTCCTTCCAGGAAACTACGAAAGTGTTGAACGAAGCAGCTGTAAACGCTAAAGAAGATACGCTAGAAGGATTGAAAGAAAACGTAATTGTTGGTCATTTGATTCCTGCAGGAACAGGTCTTAAGAAATACCGATCAACTGTGGTAGGTTCCAAAGAGGAATATGCACAGATGAAGGAGACTTTGAGCGTTGACGTTGAATAATGTAACGGCTAGAAATAATGTCAGAAGAAAAGAAAGAAGGACAAATTAATATTGAGTTGAGCGAGGAAATGGCGCAGGGTGTGTATAGCAACCTGGTGGCGATTAACCATAGCCCAACAGAATTTATTTTGGATTTCATTCAGATGATGCCCGGGGTTCCGAAGGCTAAAGCTCAATCACGCATTATTTTAACACCTGAACACGCAAAGCGTTTGTTGGGTGCTCTTGGGGATAATGTCGCTCGATTTGAACAAAATTTTGGCAGTGTTAGAACTCCAGAGGCGCCACAAGTTCCATTGAATTTTGGAGGACCCACTGGAGAAGCTTAATTCAATATTTTTAGATTAAGATGAACCCCCGGCGTGAGCCGGGGGTTTTTTAATTCGAACAATCCCCAGACCTTAGTCTAGATTGTTCACCCTATTAAGTCAGGAATGTATTTGCTTAGGGTAGCGGTAGGAAGAATTATCAAATTCCTGGAAAAGGAATAGAAAAAAGGGCACTTTAATCGAATTGACTTATTCACTCAAGTCATCAATCACTTCGAGGATAGTATTGAGTCCAAAATTTAATTGGTCCATGGTTATGGTCAGTGGGGGAGTGATTCTGATGGCATTTTCTGCGAATAGAAAACTATTGGAAATAACACCTTGCTTCTCTAATTTGGCAATGACCTTAAATCCGTCAATAGCTGGTTTAAGCCAGAGACAGTACATCAAACCTTTGCCACTAATTTTTTCAATATTTGGATGTATTAGTTTGGACTGAATTATTTGCTCTTTATAAGGAATTGATTCCATGAGCGTTACATCTTCTTCTAGAACCTCAAAAACGCCTAATGAAGCCGCACAGCTTACAGGGTTTCCACCAAAGGTTGTGATGTGACCAAGAATAGGGTCTGCCTGGATAACTTTCATGATATGCTCAGGTGCCACAAAGGCTCCTAAAGGAAGTCCGCCGCCATAAGCCTTGGCCAAACACATGATATCTGGACAGAATCCGTAATCTAAATGAGCAAACCAGTTACCTGTTCTACCCATTCCGGTTTGAATTTCATCAAGAATCATTAGGGCACCAACTTCTGTGCATCGTGCGCGAACAGCTTTTATCCATTCTTGGTTTGCAGGGATATAACCACTTCCTGCTTGAATGCACTCAATGACAACTCCTGCTGTCTTGGTAGTAATCTGCTCGAGCACAGCCAAGTCATTAAAGTTCGCTTGGTGGGTATCTGGTAAAAGTGGGTAATAGCCGCCTTTGTATTTATTGGATCCTTGAATACTTAAAGAGCCTTGGGTAGAACCGTGGTAGCTGTTTTTAAAACTGATGAACTGGCTACGTCCGGTATATTTTTTACTGATTTTCATGGAAGCCTCTATTGCTTCTGTTCCGCTGTTGACAAAATAGACTCGATTCATGCAGGGATGGAGTTTTTCCAATGTCTTGGTTGCCAATTTTGCTTGCGGTTCAATTGCAAATTCCCCGTAAACCATGACGTGCATATGACGCTTTACTTGATTGATTACAGACGAAATAATAGTCGGGTGTCCATGTCCGGTATTAGCCACTGAAATACCTGATATAAAATCTAGATAGGGCGTGCCCTCCTGGTCGTATAGATAATTCCCTTCCGCCCGATAAACTACTAATGCGCTAGGGTTGCCCACTACTTGGGCAACGTTTGACAAGAAAAGTGATTTGATGTCTTTCTCCATACTGTGGCGAAGATACGTTGTCCTCTTTGCGCATAAAAGCAAAAAAAGCCCCGTGTACTTAGTACAAGGGGCAAAAACCTAATTAAACTTTAAATCATGTCTATCTAATAGGACGTTCTCCATTTTTTCTTCCTCGCTCGTTAGGTCCTTTACCGCCTTTCATTCGTACCATCATTCTGCGTCCAAATTCCTTTTCAGCCCGCATAAGTTGAGCGGTTTTATTTGCTCCTATTACTTTAATAAAATCGTCTAAATAGCTTTTACGAAGCTCGGCGATATTGATTCCTGCGTCAGCCATTGAATAAATCATTTTTTCAATGGCCTCGTCAGACATCACATCATCTTCTAGATCTTTGAAAGTTTTTAATTGATTAGAACGCAGTTCAATCTCTTTATCCTGAAGCTCATTGTAAACAGGCCAAAATGCTTGGCTTTCCTCAACGGTGAGTTCTAATTCATTGGTTAAATAGGCCACTTTCATGGCCTCTATTTTTTCCTTCTTCTTCTCTAATGTTTCAGCATCATTTGCAGTCTTAGGCTGGGCAACAGCTACTAGGGAGCTTAAAAGAAGCGTAAAGATTAGTGTGTCCTTCATAATTCTAAGTAATCTAAGTTGTTGTAATAGTCTAAATAAATATCAGTATCAATTTCTAAATCAATGACTTCCAAAGAGTCTGTATCAACATAAGAATATAGGTCTTCCACATTGATATATCCAAGATCATACATTTCTGAGGACACATCTTCAACAATTACTAAAGCATCGCTTTGTTCTTTCGGCCATAAAAAAAGTAAAATCACTATTGAAGCGGCTGCTGCAATGGATAACCTTAATAATAGCATCAACTGAGCTTTCTTTGATTCAGGTTCTACTGCATTACGTTGAACAATATATTGTTCTGGAATTCTATGCAGTCTTGCTTTCAAATCATTCAATCGCTCTGGACTAATTGTATGTGATTTTTGTTTTTCCATTTTAGAGTATAGATAACACCGATTACGGAAGGTTTAATAGCCCAATCAATTTTTCTTCCATTTTGATTTTAGCATGGTGGTAATTGGCCTTTAGAGCTCCAGTCGAAGTCCCCGTAAGTTTAGATATTTCTTTGAAGCTCAAATCTTGATAATAACGAAGCTCAAAAACTAATTGCTGTTTTTCTGGGAGTGTTACTAAAACTTCTTGCACTTTCCTGCTGATTTCATCGCCGTCCCACTTTAGAGCTGTGGGACTAATATCATTGGATACTAAATGTGAATCCTTGCTTTGAAGACGTTTTTCTTTTTTAAGTTCTGTTAACGCTGCATTGCGAACTATTGAATAGCACCACGTAAATGGGTGGCTTTTACCTTGGAATTTGTGAAGGTTTCCCCAAATATTGATCATGCCCTCTTGAAGAGCGTCTTGAGCCAGCGTTTCGCTTTTAAGAATACGAATTGCACAATAGAGAAGTCGCTCGCTATATTGTTCAACAATTTGAAAAAAAGAAGCCTCCCACTGCTGTTGCAATAAGAGGCTTTTAATATCTTTTTGTTCCTCCATTATTACCTATAGATAGGAAAAAGATAAGAAAGGTTTAAATTATATTTTTCTTTTAATCACTTTTTGAGCTGCTAAAATTATGGCGTCCGCGTTTAATTCGTATTTATCCATTAATTGCGCAGGAGTCCCGCTTTCTCCAAAACTATCGTCTACTGCAACGAATTCTTGAGGAACAGGATTATTGGTTACAATAGTCTGGGCAACGCTTTCGCCCATACCTCCAAAACGATTATGCTCCTCTGCGGTTACTACACAACCTGTTTTTTGAATTGAATCTAAAATAATTTTTTCGTCTAAAGGTTTAACGGTAGCCATATTAATTACTTCCGCATGTATACCTAGCGAATCAAGTTTTTCAGCTGCTTGCAGAGCTTCCCAAACTAGATGGCCAGTTGCAACAATAGTCACATCTGATCCTTCTGATAAAATTTCCCCCTTGCCAATTTTAAATGTGGCATTTGCATCTGTGAAATTAGCCACTTTTGGCCGACCAAAACGCAAGTAAACAGGGCCGTTGTAGTCAGCAATCGCGATAGTAGCTGCCTTAGTTTGATTGAAGTCACAAGGGTTTATCACAACCATATGCGGCAACATTTTCATTAAGCCAAGATCCTCTAAGATTTGATGCGTTGCTCCGTCTTCACCAAGCGTCAGGCCTGCATGTGAAGCACATATTTTCACATTTTTAAAACTATAAGCTATACTTTGACGAATTTGATCATACACTCTACCAGTTGAGAAATTCGCAAATGTGCCTGTAAAAGGAATTTTACCTCCAATAGTTAATCCTGCAGCGATTCCCATCATATTTGCTTCCGCAATTCCTACTTGGAAGAAACGGTCTGGATGCTGTTCTGCAAATGCATTCATTTTAAGCGAACCCGTGAGGTCAGCACAAAGGGCTACAACTTGATCGTTGGTGTTGCCTAATTCTTCCAAACCGGCTCCAAAACCAGAACGCGTATCCTTACTTCCTGTATCGCTGTACTTTTTCATTTTAATTGATTTTCACAATGGTTGATGAGCCTGGACTCACTCTAAATTCTTTATTCTTACTGTAACCGGTTTCTTGGGCAAACTTGCTTCGGAACACAACCTTATACTGTCCTGGTTGTAGCTGAATAACCTGACGTTCGCTGCTTTCACTTAAATCAATGACCCATTCATATTCTGTTTCTCGTTGCACAAATACGGCACCATAACCGCTTACGCCAGTTTGAATAGTTACCATTCCAGGTGGTGGAACAGCTATAGTTGTTGAAGCACTAGCTTTAATATGTATGCCTTTTTGAATGATACGAGGCAAGGTTAAGATCTCCAAGTCATAAGTACCGCTTAGATAACTCTGAGATGTACCAAAGTCTTGAACATGAAGTATGGTTTCTTGGTCTTGAGGTTTAACTATACACGCAATATTTTTTGCCACACGAGGCGAAGCCTTTAGTATTAATTCTCCCTGCGGAGCATCAGCGCCCAAATGGGTGTGCGTGCCACTATGAATAACAATGCTATCCACTCGAACTGGAGGGATGGTGTGTACTACCATGTCATAAACAATCAAAGGGTCTAGTACAAGGGTATCAGGCAGTCCTTTATAATTTAAGGTATGAATGATGTTTTCTTTAATCTTGCCAGAGGTGTGATCATAAAGGAGCACTGGAACATCTGTTTCTGTAGGCTTACCGTGAATATCAAGTAGATTGATTTGTGCTGTTGTATTATCCAATGCTTGAGAAATAACAACGCCTAAGACATTTTTAAACGTGTTTTCGTCAGCTGCATCAAAATAGGTGCCTACGCATTCAAAACTGCTCTTGAAATCCTCATCTAGGCCTATTCCAATAACAAAAGGCTTTAAAATAATTCCTTTCTTTTGCAGACTCCTACTTACAATACAAGGATCTCCGTCACAAGCTTCAACTCCGTCGGTGATTAGAATGATGATATTTCTGCACTCTGCGCATGGGGTGAAATCGGTGGCTGCCTTCATCAATGAACCCGCAATTGGAGTGGTTCCACGGGGCGTGATACTTTTAAGAACCCGTTTTATTTTATAAATATTACCCTTGCCAAATGGTACTTCTAGACGAGTATCTGAACAATCTTGAGGAGGGACTGGCCTTTGGTGGCCATACACTCTTAAGGCAAGTTGAAAATTACCCTCTGCCTGAATATCTTGTAAGCTATCCAACATTTGTCCCATTAGCCGCTGTGCAACGTCAATCTTCGCGCCAGTTTCCCAACGTCCGTACATGCTCTGACTGCCATCAAAAACAAACAAAATCCTGGTTAACGGCGGTTGCTGCTCGTTATTCTTGCTTTGTGCAAAGAGTACCGAGCAAAATAGAAGTGTTATTGAAAGGAATAGGTTTTTCAAGGTTTTTAGATTAAAAATCTCCTAGTGTTTCTTCGTTTTGAGCGAGTGCCGTCAAAAGTTGTTCGTCATTTGGTGCAACACCGTGCCATTTATGTGTTCCCATCATAAAATCTACTCCATTACCCATTTCAGTATGGAGCAAAATACATACCGGTTTACCTTTACCGAGTTTGCTTTTTGCATCAGTGATTGCCCTGTCTATGGCTTCAAGGTTATTGCCATCTTTAACATGAATCACCTCCCAATCAAATGCTTTGAATTTTGCACCAATTGAGCCCATTGCTAAAACATCATCTGTGGAGCCATCTATTTGCTTTTCATTGACATCTACGGCGGCGATTAAATTATCAACTTTTTTTGCTGAGGCATACATCACTGCTTCCCAAATTTGTCCTTCTTGCAATTCGCCGTCTCCATGCAACGTGTAAACAATACTATTGTCTTTATTCAATTTCTTTGAGGAGGCTGCGCCTATAGCAACGCTCAATCCTTGACCAAGTGATCCAGATGCAATTCGTATGCCCTCAAGTCCTTCATGGGTTGTTGGATGGCCTTGCAGTCGCGAGTTTAGTTTTCTGAATGTAGCCAATTCACTAACCTTAAAATAGCCAACTCTTGCTAGAACAGAATAAATTACGGGACTTATATGCCCGTTGGACAAAAAGAACACGTCTTCATCTATACCGTTCATTTGAAAATCTTTTGGTTGGTGATTCATATGTTTGAAGTACAGTGAAACCAGGTACTCCACGCAACCTAAAGATCCTCCTGGATGACCTGAATTAACAGCATGAACCATTCTTACAATGTCTCTTCGAACTTGACTAACGACGGCTTGAAGGTTATCCTGTGGCATCTTAATTTCTTATTGATTACAAGTACTAAAATAGTCCAATTCTACAGGGTTCAAGGAAATAATCTATTCTCTTCTATACACAGGTTGCTAACAAAGATTACAATTATATTTGCGGGCTTAAAGCATTATGAAATGAAGTGTGGAATTGTTGGTTTGCCAAACGTGGGAAAAAGTACGTTGTTCAACTGTTTATCAAGCGCGAAAGCGCAAGCTGCGAATTATCCGTTTTGTACAATCGAACCTAACGTTGGTCAGGTTACCGTGCCGGATCTTCGATTAGAGCGTTTAGCTGAATTGGTCAATCCTGAAAAAGTACAAGCAGCAAATGTCGAAATTGTAGATATTGCCGGCTTGGTACGCGGTGCTTCCAAAGGGGAAGGTCTTGGTAATCAGTTTTTAGGTAATATACGTGAAACCAATGCCATCATTCATGTTCTAAGATGTTTTGAGAATGAAAATGTAACGCATGTTGACGGCTCTATAGATCCTATTCGGGATAAAGAGACTATTGATATAGAATTGCAGCTAAAAGACTTAGAAACTGTTGAGAAAAGGCTTGAAAAGGCCAAAAAAATGGCAAAAAGTGGCGAAAAAGAAGCAAAACTGAATGTGGAGACCTTAGAGCGATTATGTGCTTTCCTACTAGAGAGCAAGAACGTGAGAGGCTTTGAGAGGAATGATAGAGATGATGCACTCTTAAAAGAAATGCAACTATTGACCGACAAACCTGTATTGTACTTGTGTAATGTAGGGGAAAGTGATGCTCGTGAAGGGAATTCCCATGTGCAAAGGGTTCGCGCCATGGCAAAAACGGAAAATGCCGGATGTTTACACATTGCTGTGAGCACTGAAAGTGATATTGCTGAACTGGAAACTTATGAGGAAAAGCAAATGTTTCTTGAGGAACTCGGACTAGAAGATGCTGGTGTTAATCGCGTGATTCGTGAGGCCTACAACCTACTTCAATTACAGACTTACTTTACAGCTGGAGTTAAAGAAGTTCGTGCTTGGACGATTAAGCGAGATTTTACAGCACCACAAGCTGCAGGAGTTATTCACACAGATTTTGAAAATGGATTTATTCGCGCCGAAGTAATCTCATTTGAAGATTACGATCAATTTGGATCTGAAAATGCTGTAAAAGAGGCAGGTAAAATGCGTGTGGAAGGCAAAGAGTACATGGTACAAGACGGCGATGTGATGCACTTCCGCTTTAATGTGTAAAACCTGTGCAAATAAACCTGTCTCATAGCCTTGAAATCGACTTGCATCTCTTTATTTTAGGTAGCTAACGATTTTAAGTAAAATGTCACAACAATCTAACTATACTGAGGCCAATATACGCTCCTTGGAGTGGGATGAGCACATCCGTTTACGCCCCGGAATGTATATTGGAAAATTGGGCGATGGAAAGAGCCCAGACGATGGTATTTACATACTCTTAAAGGAAGTCTTGGACAATTCCATTGATGAGTTCGTTATGGGTGCAGGAAAGACAATCGAAGTAAAAATTTCCGATGGTCTAGTTGTTGTGCGTGATTACGGGAGGGGTATTCCGCTTGGGAAGGTGGTTGATGTGGTTTCAAAGATTAACACCGGTGCCAAGTACGATAGCAAAGCATTTAAAAAATCAGTCGGTTTAAATGGAGTAGGAGCTAAAGCTGTTAATGCACTTTCAACAGAATTCATAGTCCAAGCATTTCGGGACGGAAAAACGAAACGGGCCAAGTTTGAAAACGGTAAAATAGCGGAAGACGATGCTATAATTGAAAGCACTCAGCGCAAGGGGACCAAGGTTTCATTTCGTCCTGATTCTGAAATATTTGTTAATTACCGCTACATTCTAGAGTACGTAGAAAAAATGCTCTGGAATTATGCCTATCTCAATCCAGGGCTAACATTGTATTTGAACGGTGAAAAGTTCTACAGTGAAAACGGTCTTAAAGATTTACTTCAAGACAACCTTGACGGCAATACTATTCATGATATCATACATCTTAAGAGTGAAGATATTGAAGTAGCCCTGACGCATAGCGAGCGAATGCAAGGAGAACAATTTTACAGTTTTGTCAACGGACAACATACCACGCAAGGGGGTACGCATCAAAATGCGTTTCGCGAAGCCTTGGTGGCAACAATGCGTGACTTTTACAGTAAAAACTTCGACGCTTCTGACGTTAGAAGTTGCGTCATAGGTGCAATTTCATTGAAAGTCATGGAGCCTGTATTTGAATCGCAAACGAAGACTAAGCTGGGCTCCTTAGAAATGGCACCAGGCGAAATTCATGTGAGAACCTTTGTGATTAATTTCATGAAGAAGGAACTTGATAATTATTTGCACAGAAATACCGCGGTTGCAGAGGCGATTCTTAAAAAGATTCAGCGTGCAGAGCGCGAACGCAAGGATCTTCAGGGCATACGTAAATTAGCTCGTGAAAGGGCAAAGAAGGCATCGCTACACAATAAAAAACTCAGAGATTGTAGGGTTCACTTGAACGACAAAAAGGCTAGTCCAAAGGGAGATAGAAGATTGGAGTCTACGTTATTCATCACGGAGGGTGATAGTGCATCAGGCTCTATTACTAAAAGTCGTGATGTGAATACTCAAGCGGTATTTTCTTTGAAAGGCAAGCCGCTTAATAGTTTTGGATTGACTAAAAAAGTAGTCTATGAAAACGAAGAGTTCAACTTATTACAAGCTGCCCTGAATATTGAAGAAGGGTTGGATGATTTAAGGTATAACAATGTGGTGATTGCCACAGATGCTGATGTAGATGGCATGCATATCCGTTTACTACTGATTACGTTCTTCTTACAGTTCTTCCCAGAGCTCGTTAAGGAGGGACACTTATACATCTTACAAACACCGTTGTTTCGTGTGAGAAATAAGAAAGAGACAAGGTATTGTTACTCCAACGAAGAGAAGAATGCTGCTATTGGTGTTTTAGGACCTAAGCCTGAGATAACACGATTCAAGGGTTTAGGTGAAATCAGTCCGGATGAATTTAAATACTTTATTGGTCAAGATATACGTCTTGAGCCAGTGATGATTAGTAAAGATTACCGGTCGGAAGACTTATTGACATTTTACATGGGCAAAAACACACCTAAACGTCAAGAGTTTATCATTGAGAATTTAAGGGTTGAAAAAAACCTTGAAGAAGAATTTCTGAATTAATGAGCGAAGAATTAGATCCACAAACGGATGGTTTAGATCCTGAAATGCAATCGGATCCCATACATGATGAAGGAACTCGAATTACGCGTGTTTCTGGTATGTATGAAGATTACTTTTTGGATTATGCTTCGTACGTAATCCTTGAACGCGCCGTACCGGCATTAAATGATGGTTTAAAACCTGTTCAGAGACGTTTACTTCATGCAATGAAGGAAATGGATGACGGTCGTTTTCATAAAGTTGCCAATATAATTGGACAAACTATGCGATTCCATCCTCACGGAGATGCCTCAATTGGAGATGCCTTGGTGCAGATGGGACAAAAAGACTTACTCATTGATTGCCAGGGGAATTGGGGTAATATCCTCACTGGTGATGGGGCAGCGGCAGCTCGATACATAGAAGCACGTTTAACCAAATTTGCTCTTCATGTAGCCTATAGTCCAAAAGTTACCGAATGGCAGCTTTCTTACGACGGTAGAGCCAATGAGCCATTGCACTTGCCTATGAAATTCCCTATGCTTTTAGCAATGGGGGTAGAGGGTATTGCCGTTGGTCTCAGTACCAAAATATTACCGCATAATTTCAATGAACTCATTGATGCCTCAATAAAGGTTTTACAAGGTAAATCGTTTAAGTTGGTTCCGGATTTTCCTACTGGGGGACAAGCAGATTTTTCGAATTACAACAACGGCTTAAGAGGCTCAAGGGTGCGTGTTCGAGAGAAAATTTCTCAGTTGGATAAAAACACATTGGTCATTACTGAAATTCCCTTCAGTACAACAACCCAAAGTTTGATTGATTCCATTCTTAAGGCCAACGATAAGGGTAAAATCAAGGTTAAAAAGATTGAAGACAATACCGCGGAAAACGTTGAAATATTGGTGCATTTACCCAACGGAATAAGTCCAGATAAGACTATTGATGCATTATATGCTTTTACGAACTGTGAGGTGAGCATTGCACCTCTTTCGTGCAGTATTCACGAAGATACTCCTCTATTTATTGGGGTTTCAGAGATTTTGAATCGGTCTACTGAGGCTACAAAGCAAGTTTTAAAGGCAGAGCTAGAAGTACGACTAAAAGAGCTGCAAGAACAATGGCATTTTTCTTCTTTGGAACGCATTTTCATTGAAAAGAAAATTTATCGTGACATCGAAGATGCCGAGACGTGGGATGAGGTTCTTGAGTTCATTGAAAAAGGTTTACTACCTCATATAGGTCATTTGATGCGCGCAGTGACCCAAGAAGATATCATTCGACTGACAGAGATCAAAATCAAACGTATTTCAAAATTTGACACGAACAAAGCCAACGATAAGATATTAGAATTGGAAGGTAAGATAGATGCGGTCAAATACGATCTGAATCATTTAGTAGAATATGCAATCACCTACTTTAAAGACTTAAAGGATAAGTTTGGTAAGGACCGCGGACGCAAAACAGAAATTGCCACTTTTGATAGTGTGGAGGCGGCAAAAGTGGTTATTCGAAATCAGAAACTCTATGTCAATAGAGAAGAAGGTTTTGTTGGAACCGCTATGAAACGTGATGAGTACATCGCAGATTGTTCGGACATTGATGATATCATTGTAATCCGACGCGACGGAAAATATTCCGTGAGTAAAGTAAAGGATAAGGCATTCTTTGGTAAAGATATACTGCACGTTGCAGTGTGGAAGAAAGGTGATGAACGCACTGTTTATAATGCCATTTATTTGGATGGTAAATCAAAAGTGAGCTATGTCAAGCGCTTCATTGTTAAATCTATAACTAGAGACCGCGAATATGAACTTACCCAAGGCTTTGCACATTCTAAAATCACTTATTTAACCGTAAACCCTAACGGTGAAGCGGAAAAAGTCTTTGTTCTGCTGCGTCAATTAGCAAAACTTAAGAAGTTAAAAATCGATCTTGACTTTGCAGATCTCGCAATTAAAGGCCGCGCTTCAAAAGGTAATATTGTTACGAAGTTTCCAGTTAAGCGGATTGAGTTGAAAGAAAAAGGCGAAA
>MDSX01030008.1_pt1 | contig 14767 bp, 17 predicted proteins | sample 811141 | NCBI WGS metagenome assembly MDSX01 (sample SAMN05326642, study PRJNA326480) | marine metagenome | isolation source: seawater | place: Atlantic Ocean: South East | collected 2010
TAAAGAAACTATTACCAATAAGCAATAAATTTTTGCCTTGAGGATTTACAACTCCAGGATTCTCTTTACAAGAAGTAGTTAAAATAATTAAAGCAATTAAATAGAGCGTAAAATTCTTCATAAGTAGATCAACAGAAGTTATGGTCCACCAAGATAAACATCATTGCTTTTACTTGGGTCATTCAATCTTTGAGGTGTAACAATTACACCCTGATACCAAATTAAAACTGCACCCAGCTAGTTTGATGGCGAAGCTATTCTTCTGGTTAGAAATAATACGCAAATAGCAACAGGAATAGCCAACCATCCTAAGAGAATAAGGCTACCCATAGAAAGATAAACTGCACCCGTCAAAGCTTCTATAGGATTTGGACATTCTGAGGAAAAATCGGCTAGCCATGTACAACGTATGTATTGCGCAAGCAAAAAGACGTACCAATGTGTCCAGTGACTCATTAAGCCAATAAAAACACCACTAAAAATTAATCTAGTATTTGAATAATTCTTAGGTCTAACAATGAGGAAACTTGAAAAAACGTATGCTGTTAGGAATCCGCCTGTGCCTGTAGTTATCCATAAATACTCCCAACCGTTTCCATGACTTTCGGGTACAATTAAAAAGCCAGCCAAAGAGGAAAAGAATCCAAATAGCGCGGCATTGATTAAAGCATAATTCTTGCCCATTAGAATTGCCATCCCGCTTTTATGTACCATCCTAAAGACTTACCAAAAGATGAGTATTCGGCACCCGACTCGAGCACAATAGTTTTACTGTATTTGAGTTTTTGTTGGATTTGAATTCCAGAGTTAAAAAACACATCATTTAGAATGGGAAACCTTGAATTCCGTAAAACGTCAAAATCAGAATCGTGCTTAATGGAAAGAAGTGGCGATCCTGATAATTCAACGGTTTCATCAAATGAGTTTCCTTTGATACGAATATGAGCTAAAAATTGGGGATTCAACCCTGTAACGAAAGCAAATTCACTCTTTTGAAAATTCAAAATATTCCATTCAAAAGTAACAGGTGCTTCCAAACAAAACTGACTCAATTCCCAATGGTCAAAATAATGAACCTCTGAACGTTTAAAAAAGCTAATAAACGCAGTCCCTGTTTCCTGACCATTTTTGTTTTTGTAGGTGCCATAATTTAACGCAGCACCTAAATTCAAATCTACGTTTTTGGTGAGCGTAAAATCACGACTTACCCCAACTCCCGCATCCAAATGAGTTATGTATTTTGAATTGGGTTTGTGATATGCTCTTGATTGAACATAGACTTTTTTCCCTGTTTGCGCAGTTAAAGTAAGACTTCCTAATACTACAAAAGCAAGGATGAGATGGGTTCGCATAAACAGGATTTTAGAATTCTCTAAAAAACGACAAGAAGCAAAGATTTCGTACAACTTAAACACCATAAAATGGGAACGGGAAAAAAGCTAATTCTTCCATTTTGATTTGTTAATTCCAAAAACCACACCACCAACTGCCATAATTAGTCCTGTTGCTAACCCGACCATCTCAAAAAATGGTTGTTCGGGTATTCTAGTGAACACTTCCGCTGCAAATGCTGCGTATAATCCCATTACGGACCAGTACATGAATGTGAAATGTAGGTATTTCCAACGTCCTTCTGGTTTTCTTAGTAATACGGGAACCATTCCAAGACTTATAGTGATTGTACTTAGTAGCGCGGTGTAATGGAAAATTCCCCAACCGTCAAATAATCTGAATATTAAGAAGGCGGTGATGAGTAAGATGACCATGCTAAAGACATACACATAACCCACCTTTTTGTGCAGTTTGGTGCCCTTCTTCAAAATCAAAACAAGACTCCCGGTAACCATTGCTAATGAAGAAGCAATAAGATGAATGAGTCCAGTAGAATCTCCTACGAGTTGTTCCATATATGTGTTTATTTATCAAATCAATTCTCAATGACACTAGTGATTTTCAAAAATAGGTTGGGTTTATCTTGGAAATAGTTTTGGTTATCTACCGTTTTACTAACCCCACCGATACCCGCATTGCAAGTGGCTTCAATTCCTTGTTGATCAATTTCTAGACCATATTCTGTCCATGTAAATGTGGTAGTCACATGGTCATAGTTTTTATCTGTAGCAGAATTATAATGTAAATGTGAGGTTGACGAATGGGCATCTGGCGGTGCCGTCCTGCTCCACGTTTCGCACTCTTTATGGGAATGAAAAACCAATTCATTACCCGTGAACTCATAGTTGCCAGAAGTGTCTTGGGTGTATGCGCCAACAGTTATCGTATAGGTGGTAGCTTCAGTTGTAGCACATTGTGCCAAGACAAGAAATAAGGGTAAAGCACAGAATAAAACGCGCTTTTGGTAAATAAACAGGCGGCTCATGACAATGGTATTTCCTTGCTTGAACCTAATGATCAAGCAATGTGCTGTAGAAATTTACATTAATCTACCTTAAAAGCCCCGCTGATTCTAAAAATTCTCTAAACCTTTAATTATTGCGGAAAGCACTTATTTATAGTTCATCTTTTAGTGAGTGATTTGAATGACCATAGCTTAATCGGTCCAAAAGATCTGTTTATGTGAAACCCAATAGAAAGCCCCTTCTTTCCTAAAAACGGGGATCCAATGGATGAAAGAGCGTCACATATTTTTGTACCATTTAATGCGGCTCTTGAGTTGGGCAGATTCTGCGCTCAAAAAATATACGCCGGTTGCGCCTTGTAACCTAAACTCAATTTGCTGTCCTCCTTGGAAGACCGTGGTGCGCACTATTCTTCCACTCAAGTCGCGGATGATGACTTTAGTATCTCCTGAAAATGCTGTTAAATCAATACAAATGTATTCGCCAGAAGGGTTAGGGGTGATGTTGAGGTAAGGGTTTTCGTTTTCAACAAGACCTATATTATCCGCAGTGGTTTTAATTTTAATACCAACTGGTCGGTGGTCTGAAACATAATAGTCGTAATTGGCAAAACCACCAGGAATTGCGTCATCAACTTTGATGGTTTGAATTTCTGAATGTGGATGAGCAAATTCTGAAAATAGTTCGTTGGTAATCAAGATATGATCTAAATGAGAAGGCCAATTGGGGAAAGACCAATTGGCTGAGGGTCCTGAGGCTATATCAGCATCTGCAAAATAGTAATCGCTTGAATCGTTAATAAACATGTCAAAAACGTTGTTTGGACTTGGCTCATCAATTAAATCATTTAAATCTCCAATAACCATGACTTTATTGGTATCAAAGTTTGCGGTTATATATTGTTTGAGCAATGTGTTGGCCTGGTAACGCCTGTATTCTTGATCGGATGTGTTTCCCATGTCAAGAATGCCATCACCACAGCATTTATAGTGATTATTGATTACAATGTATTGCTCACCATCATATAACAAATCAATAACTAAGGGTGATCTTGGGAAAGTATTCCAATACGGGGATGTATCGTAAATTTTATAGATGGATTGAACGGTAATGGAATTGGTGTTGTAGACGTATGCTAGCCCACCAAACCAATCGTCATCCATGAACAATTCATAGCCAGGAATATCATTAATCATTTGTCTGCAGAGAGTGGTGTCATCAATCTCTTGCAGTCCAATTAAATCTGCATCAAGAGCACTAATAATTTTCTTAACGGAATCAACAGTATTTATCCCATTCTTAGGAAACCATTCTATGTTCCATGTGACCACATCAAAAGTAGAATCTGTTCCAAAGGAAAGATCGTTGAGCCCTTGAGAGAACAATTGAGAACTCAACAGTAAAATGAACCAAACTATGTTCTTTATCATGGGGTTAAAATAATAGAAGTCATACTGCGTATCACAGCGCCTCAGGATTCATAAAAAAACACGGTATAAGTAGCAGTGATTTGCCCTTATACCGTGTTCAAGTGAGCAAAGGTTATTCTGAAGATAAGTTCATACAGAATAGCCTATCGGCATCTTCTCCAATTAGATTGAATACGGGAAAGAAGAGTGGTGCAGGTCAATTTTTAATTGACCGTTCTTCAAAGTGTAGCCAAAAGTATATTCCACTTTAGCTTCATCTCCGTTGAGATCCGTGAAAAAGTAATTTCCCATGGCAATAGCTCTATTCTCCTCTAGAATGATGTTGGAGTTTTCAAAACGAACTTTGGTCCATGGATTGATTGCAAAGCCTTTATCTTCTGCGCAGGCACGTGCATCACCTGCAATAAAATAAGATTCAGCTTCCGCTTTAGTAGGTCTGAATTGTTCCACTGCACATTTTGTGGGTTTAAATAATACTGGACCGTTTTCAAAAGAGTACAGTTTGTCGAGAAAATCGCTTGTAAACGACTCGCATTCTGACCTACTCTGCTTTAATGAGCCAATTTTCACTACGCCAGCACCCCATTCATTTTGCGCTGCAGTTACTTGTTCTTTTGTTATCATTTTTGATTGAATTAAACGTATTTATGTGAAGCGATGAAAATAATAAATCTGGTTCAATTGTAAAACCCTTGTAACCCAATTTGTGACTAAAAAGATTCATAATCTGTATTAAGAATCTAGGGCAAGAATGAAATCATCACAGAACAAACATGATCAAAACGTATGATGCAGGCTGAGTTGTAATTGGTTCTTACCCCAGCCATCTGTGGTTTGATTCATGACACCCAATTGTAACTTTAGTCCTTTCTGAATGACAAAGCCGATAGCACCGTATAATCGATTTCTATCAAAAAACTCAACACTATTTCCACTACCCACCTCTCTTTGACCGTTCATGAAAAGTTCGTTGTATAAGGCTAAATAAACTGTATTCCTCTCCATTTCGGGTTTGTTCAAGGCAATATTCAAGAACAAATTATACCGGTATCTGGTCCTAAAGTTTTGGTTTTCAACAAACCGTTGCTCATAACGGAAACGGTGGTTGGTGTAAATTCTATTGCCAAATTTTACCGGAAATAAGGCTTCTTGATAGATTCTACTTTCGGAAGTAGTGGCCTTATCTGATCCAAAGGCACTTGAAGTTATATTTCCAAAACCCAAAGTGAATTTGACATTGGCATTTTGCGGTTTAAAGGTCAGGCCACCGCGTAACAATAATTGCTCCAAGTCTCCTGCAATATTCCAATTACGGTGCTGTATATCGCCTTGAAAGCCCCAAGGACCGTCATTAAAAGTGGTATTGAAGAAGTACATATACCATGCACCTAATTGATCCTCTTGAATCTGAGCGTGCAGCGGTTTAGCAAGAAATGGCTGAATGCAAAAAAGTATAAGAAGAAATGGCTTTGTCATATTGCGTTTATTCTTGATGGGTTAATTTTCATAAACATAAATGAATTGTAGGAATTGGCCATAAGAAAGTGTCAATGGAATTCTCAGTCTTTCAGAGTCATTTCTGCAGAATATTCTAATTTTTTTGAAGCGGGACATTTAGATCCTGTGACTCTTACTTGCTGTATTTGAAGTTCATTTAGCATTTAATCGAAAAACGGCAGCCCACTTGAGTGTATAAAGATTTATGGTTCACAATAACAACGTTAGAACTGCTGAAATTCAACTTAATCTTCAATGAAGAAATTAGTGCACTTATTTTTTAGAAACTACCAACATAGGATACTGACCAAGTTTTCCTGCCGCCCTAGGGTTCCGTTCTTCCCAATTATAAATCATCTTGAGGAATTTTTTGCCCCCCAGAAAAGGATGAGCATAAATTTTAGTGAAGGGTACGCTAATACTTCTCCAAACTAAAATATCAATCGTAGCATCCCAATTAGACTGATTGAAATAACTCGGTGGCCATGCATGAAAGTACAAGCCAGCATGTCCTTGATTCCGAACAATTTTGGATTTCATGATACGGTACACCTTTTGAAACCCTTGGAAAATCTTGATGTAGAATAAAGCGAAATTCATAAATAAGGAGAACTTATCCCCCCAGCTGTATACAATAACAGCTTTGTGCTCTGGTTTTAAAGCTCTAGTTATTTCTTCAATAGCTTTTCTCTGTTCATCCTTAGGAATATGATAAATCACATTAAGAGACACAGCACCATCCACCACATTACTTTTAAGAGGGAGGTTAGTGATATCTGCGATGAGATAGATGCCTTTATCACCTAGTTTCTGTTTTGCTTGACTTAATGCTTGTAGAGTTAAATCAACGCATATTCGGTATTTGTAGTCCTTGGAGTACTCTAAATAGGCATCAAATTGAATAGGGCCAGAACCAGCATCAAGAATGAAATCTCCTTTGGGTTTCAAATGTCTAGAGACTCGCTTATGACAATTATTTATGTATTCCTCCGCTACTGGCCTTAGGTCCTCAAAAAGTTGAGCGTCTTCAAAATCTCCTTCTTCAGACTTATGCCATCCCGTCTCATTATAAAAGTCTTGAACATGTTTTTTTTCTTCTCTTAATTGTAGTTCTCCATGGCTAAGGAAATAAGCATTATCTAATACTATAGAAAGGTCCTTTCGCAGAAGAATTATTCCATCAAGAATGAGGTAAAGAAATTTGTTATCTACTGTTGTTAAGGCATTATCAATACGGTTTTTAACTGTATCGCCGGTAATATGCCTGAGTGCATTGTTATCTATGCGTCTATTAATGTCTTTGAGCACATTTTTCGTGACAGCAACTAGATCATTTCCACTTACTGGACACTTTAAAATTCCGGTTATTTCCTTATTCATGATTCACTTTTTCGACACACGAGGCACCTGCAATAACGTTAATGAAATTTGGATTGGTGTAATTCAAAGAATAAAACAAATGAAAATTCAGTCTAATGAATCAGTCTGAGCTGAATACTCACTATGAGTTACAATTTTTGGGTTATAGATGCAATTATACTAGTGGTGGATGACTGCCTAGATATGACTGATTTTTCTTCCATACGGAGTTAATGCCAACGATGCCAATTTAAAATGTTGCTTGGCGAATGGAATACCTACAATGGTTATTCCCAGAAGTATTCCAAAAATAAGGTGTGATAGACTAATCCATACGCCACCAATAAGAATCCAAATCATATTCATAATGGTGGATAATCCGGTGGGTTTGTCTTGAATATTTATGTCTTTACCAAATGGCCAAATGGCCAAATGGCCAAATGGCTAATACAGCAAGTTTCATTGTCTGTACTCCGAATGGAATCCCAATGATGGTGATCATTAAAAGAAGACTCGCAAGGAAATATTCTATTGCAATAAAAAGGCCACCAAAAACAAGCCAGAGAAGATTGCTAAGTAGTTTCATACTTGTTCACTATTTTTTACTAAACCGTACTTTTCATATTATTTATATGGGCTAACATGAATAGAATTGCTCGCTATTATTCCACCGTATCCCCACGGGCGATCTCTTTGGTTAGTCGTTTACATTGATATTTCAAATCTGTCATAGCATCAAATAACATGAGAAAAGAGCTTTTGCTTTGCCCGGGCATTACATCATTCCAGTTTCCTGCAAACCTGTTCATTTTGTTAATGATTTGTATCACTTCAGCGCATTTTTCCGCTAGTGCGGATGCCGGGTCTCCTGTGTCTTTAAGTTCCTCCATTGAAAATCATTAATTCGTGTGCAAACCATTAATCCCGTTGGGATGGCTTCAATTTCTTGGTGCCAAGTATTCCGTTCCTACATGAAACATGAAAATAAAAGTTTTTGAATTTGAAAAAAATGTTTGATGAGTTATTAAAATTTTCTGCAAGCCTATACGAAACACTCATATTACGTATAATTTCAAAAATAATGTATTTGTGACAAAACATCAATTAAACCCTGTTTTTTCTCTTTTCCTTCTTGAATTGCAAAAGCATAATTACTTTAAAAACACGTTGTGGGAGAAATGTTTTTTTAAGATAAAAAGCATCGTGATACGTTTTTTTGTCCTGAACTTTTAGTTGAAAACACGCCCTTTATGCTAGGCACATTTAAAGGGAATTCTAACAAGACTTACAAAAAACTAAGGAATAATAATGCAATAAGTCCTGTTTTGTAATCGTAGTAGCAAATTCCTAGAGAAAACAGATAGATAATTAATATCCAAGTCATTTTTTGCTTCGATAGTAATTTACTCTAGCCAATAATAGAAGTTTTTGAAAACCAATTGAGATAATGATAGGAATGGGGGTAAAGCTAGAAAACTTAAATTCTTAAAGATCACTTAGGTATTTCATCTTTTTCCCTGGTGAGGATGAAAAATACCCCGTCCCAAGAAACTATTATTTCATCATCGGACTTTATCAAGATATCCTGAAAAGGAGTTCCAGAACAAGAGGTATGAATAATTAAGATTTCGTTTTGATCAATCCCCAACTCACTAGCAGTTATTCCGTAATCAGATAAAAACGAATCTGTAAAAACCTTCTCTTTAGTCCAACCTTTGCGGTAAGTACAAAAGCTATCCCCTTCAAAGATGTTTTTGTAACTCTTGATGTTCTTATATTCGAAATACAACTGCTTGTTAATGATTGCCTTTTTACCCATCCATTCCAATGCCATTTCCTCATCCATAGCACTCATATTAGCAAATTCAAAATCACTTACAGTCCATTCGTCTTCGAATGTATAGGCAAGGGAATGGCAGTTTTGGAACAATAGTATTGTTAGTCCCAGAAGTATGAATTGTCTTAAGCTATTGTTCATTGTGGTCTTGGATTAATCTATTTCTTTAAAAATATCGAAATCCTCAAATTTTACTTTCCCAAAATCTTCTTTTGTTCTCATAAAGTCTTTCCCTCCGTCGGGTTCGGACACATGAAAGCTTTCCCCTCCATCTCGGTGAAGAAACCAATAATCACAGTCTTGAGAAAAACGATAAGTTATAATCCTTGTCCATCGCCAAGCACTACCGCCATAGTGTTCAATGGAGAAATAGCCATCTTTAATTGTAACCCCTTGATAGGGGTCTCCCATCATTCCACCACAATCATAGCAATAAACCGTTGAATAACTTTTTGCTGCTAATTTGTAATCTCCATTCTCCTGACCAATTAATACGAGCAGAGGTCTTTTTTCGGGGTTATCAATTATATCCGAAGTGATTTCTTCATCAACCTTTTTAAGGATGAGTATTATGTCGCTATACTCATCTAAGTTCAAATCCCCTGAAGCGCTATCAAGAAGTAGATATCCATCAGATATAAATTTAGCAATTCGATTTTCAATTGGTTCTCTGTAGGTCTCAACAAGCTCATTCCCACTTTCGGCTGTTTTTAATGTGCCGTGATTTTGATTACAACCAAGGAGAATTATCGCTGCAAGAATGCTTAAAATAGAGTTTTTCATCACTTGATTATTTTGAGATCTGGCTAGATGAGTTTGATGGCATGAAATAAGCGGGACAACAACCCAGCGGAGTTTGCTTATTGATTTTGTTGTCAGTTTCTTTATTGACAAGACTCAGAGATGGCTTCGGGATAGGCATTAGCGTTTTTAATTTTGTATTAATGAAGGTAGACAAAAGACCACCGCAACTTATCATTGCCCTTATAAAAAGGAAATAGCGGTAGAGATTGCACCCGAACCGCTATTGCTTTGATACTTTGTTATGAGTGGTTTTATTTCAGTTCCTTCAACAATGTTTGAACAGCTAATTTCCCCAATTCATTTGAAGCTAAGGGACTAGCCCCAGTGATTAGTTTTCTGTCTACACAGACGGTTTCATCAGATTCGGTATTGACGATTGTTGCACCTAAGTTTTTTAATCTTTCACTCACACCGTTTTTCATATGTCCGGGTAAATATCCGATCATTGGTGTCATTTCATCCACTGCATCTGGGAATACGGCCATATTGTATCCTTCATAAAGAAACTTTTGATTGTTTAGTGTAGTTGATAATAACGAACCTGGTCCATGACAAAGCGTAATAGTAAATAAGTCATTATTGTGCGCCCAGGTTAACGCCTTTGCAACATTTCTATCTTCCGGAATACCAATCATTGCTCCATGTCCGCCTGGTATAAAAACGGCAGCATAAGAACTGTCATTCTCAAATGAATTAGTGATAAAGTCGGTCAACTTTTTCGGTTGCTCAAAATTTGATTGGTACTCCTTATAAATAGCTTTCACATGCTCATCTTCATTAGGGAAAGCCCACATTTCAAATACTACAGGTTTACCAGTAGGTGTGACGATTTCAAAATCGAATCCTGCATTTTTAAGATGTAACATGGGCACAAGTGCTTCTACTGGGTGGTTTCCTGTAGAAAACTGTTTACCGTTTTTCATCTCCAAGTTTTTGTCCTCGGTGAATATCACCAAAATCTTAGATCGCTCTCCTTGGTATTTCGTGTATTTAATGTCTTCAAAGTCCGTTACAGAAACAGTTCCTAAATTCAACGCTAAACTTGACGGGCTATACGAACCGTCTTCTTCAAGTGTGGGTTTTGTCATAAAGTAGATTACGACTATTGCAAGTGCAATAAAACTTACTAACCCAATTAATACTTTTTTAATCATGATTGTTATTTATTATTAGATTTCTATTTAACTGATTTTGATTACAATTTTCCCTTTTGCTCTTCCTGTTGAAAGGTGTGCAAAAGCTTGCACACTCTCAGAAAACGGGTATACGTTGTCAATAATTGGTTTGATTTTTTCATCTTCAACCAATGATTTAATGTCATTTAAATGTGCACCATTTGGGTGCATGAAAATGAATTTGTAAACCGCCTCTTTCTCACTGCTGGCCTTTGCTATTTCCTCAGGTAATTTATAGTCTGCCATTCCAAACATCTTAGCGCTTGCTTCATCTAAAGGACCTACAACGCTAACTACTATTCCTCCTTGTTTTACAACTTCAAAAGATTCCAAAGAATAGTTTTTACCAAGTGTGTCAAATACAACATCTACGTCCTTGGCTATGCTTTTGTAATCTTCCGTTTTGTAATCAATTACACGATCGGCGCCTAACTCTTTAACCCATTCTACGTTGCTTGTACTGGTAGTAGTATAAACATAAGCTCCTTTTGCTTTGGCATATTGTATAGCAAAACTTCCCACTCCACCAGATCCTGCATGTATAAGAACACTATCGTTCTTTTTAATTTTAGCGTATTCTAAAGATTGAAGAGCCGTAAGGCCCGCCAAGGGTAAGCTTGCTGCTTCTTCAAATGAAATATTCCCAGGTTTTTTTGATACTGCTTCACGGGTAACAGCCACGAATTCGGCCAATGTGCCCATTTGTTCTTGAGGAACTCTTGAATAGACCAGGTCGCCAATTTCAATATTGCTAACATCATCTCCTTTTTCTATAACAACTCCACTTACGTCATAAGCAGAAGTGCTTGGTAAGGGTAGTGGGAGCATGCCTTGTAGGTTGCCTAGGATAATACTTTTGTCTATTGGATTTATGGCAGCAGCTTTGACTTCAATAAGTACGTCATTTGCTTTAACCGTGGGTTTGCTAACTTCATTAAAGTCTAAACTGTCTTTAATCTCACCGTATTTTATTATTTGCAGGGCCTTCATATTTGTCTCTTTTAATTTGAAACAAATGTAGAATCGGACATAGGGCCTAAAATTGACCTATGGTAAGAAAGCTATTTTTTTGCCTTCTCTACTCGAATACGACTCAAGCTTTCTTGGGTTATCCCCAAAAAGGAAGCGATATGATAATTTCGAGTATGCCGCTCTATGTCCGGATATTGCTTTAAGAATAAATCATACCTCTCGGTAGCACTTAATTGTAATTGATTTAAGATGCGCTTGTGTAAACTCACTACGTGGCGTTCTAAATTAAGTCTTTGATAAGATTCAAATTCAGGAAAACGTGTATGAATTCCATCTAGTTCTTTGGCGTTGAATTCAATGACGGTTGAATCCGTCAGGCATTCTACTGTTAGTGTGGCAAGTTCATTATTGTGAATAGCTATATAATCGCTTATCCACCAATCGTTAATAGCAAATAGTAAAGTATGTTCCTTCCCGTTATTATCTATGCAAAAAGACCTTAAGCAACCGGATGTGACAAAAAAAGTCTTCTTAACCATTTGCCCTTCGCGAATTAATACTTCTCCTTTAGAATGCTTGATTTCTTTAGAGATGGAATAAAGAAATTCTTCCGCTTCAGGGCGTAAATGGAGTCTTGTTTTTATTTTTTTAATTAAATCTTCCAACGTTTAATTACGTTAATTCTAATTACTCACAAGTTTAGTATAACAGACGTGGCTCAAAGCGACATGTTATACAGCCGTTATTGTGTATGGTTATTTTGATTAGATATTTAATGTTTAATGACCTTACCAGTTTTTAATAGTTTTTCAGCGTTACGTATTTCATAAAAATATATTCCGTTAGGTATATAATCAGTATTTATGGTTGAATGGTCATAAAAGCGCTCTTTTAAAACTTGGCGCGAAAGATTGTCGTACAGAATTAATGTGTAGTCTGTATTTGGTGCAAGCTGAATAATTAGTTGGTTGTCAAATGGATTTGGATAAAGACTAATAGAAGAGACATTACTGTTCTCTTCATTAATCCCAACTGTTGCAGTACAAAAACTATCAAAAAAGTTTGCAATGATCGTACTTTGATTTATGTCTTGATTGGTAGAGCCAAAAGCGGGAATTGGTGTTGCCCCACTCCATGTATGTCCGTCATTTAAGACTTTGTAAAAGGTTACTTCACTGCCATTTGTGCCATCACCATAATAATATTTCTCAACGGTTGAGCTATCTGTTAAATTTGAGTTTGGAATTGCTGTAAAAGAGGGAAAAGGGTTACAGTTGTTGTGCTGCACCCACCATTGGATTGTGCTATCAACAGGTGAAATAAATGGTGAAGTCCCATTATATGGAACAGTATTATCTGTGGTTCTATGAAAGTGCATGATCGGTATTTGTGGTGCTGATGTTGAGGTGTTTTTAAGTGAATTTGACATGTTTCCTGACCCAATAGCTATAGCACTAACAGTATGGGGTGTATTATTCGCAAATTTGTAGGTCATAAAACCACCATTAGAAAATCCAGTAACAAACAAACAATTGTTAGCGGAATAATTAGAACGAATAGTATCTACTAAATTTGAAAGAAAATCAACATCCGAGTTACCAATAGTTGCCCAGGATTTCAAATTGCCAGTCGCATTTGGATACAATACTAAAAAGCCTTTGCTATCGGCAATATTGTCAAACTGAGTTATTGATTGTTGTTGGGTTCCATTTGACAATAATCCATGCAGATTCAGAACGATTGGATATTGGTTGTTGGTTGAATACCCTGCTGGTAAATGAATTTTAAAAGTTCTATATCCCCCTTGTTCGTAGATACTATCTAATTGTGCAAAAGCTGAATTTGCACATATTAAAATCGTGGAAAGTGTTAAAATTATTGTTTTCATTTATTTGGTAATTACCGCTGAGATTAGGCTAAAATGCGTTTCAATGAAGTTTAGATTTTGCTATAAAACGTTTATTTTTAAAAGGGTTCTATTTTTACAAAACCGAATTTACTATTGTCCAATGCCACAATTGCACCTCCATCAGAAGTCAGGTCAATGGCCTCTCCAGCCCAATCAATATTGTTCCCTCCACCATATGTTTTTTGCCATTCTATGTTGCCATCTGAATCAAACTTTATAAGATAAATGTGCCACGTGTTCGAATTGTCGTCATCATTTCCACAGCGCCTTTTATATCTCCTATATTCATCTCCTGTTCCAGCCACAATAACACAACCACCATCCGGAGTGCTTTTGATATCCCAAGCTTCATCGTGAATAAATTTGGGGTTGTATCCTCTGGGGTTTCCAGCTTTTTGTTCCCAAATGGTATTTCCAGTAGTGTCAATTTTCATGGTGTAGGTGTCCCAATTTTCAGTGCCAGATAAAGTATGCCCGGTTAAAAAAACATAACCATTTGCTCCTATATCCATTCCAAAACAATGGTCATAAGAATTGCCGCCATATGTTCTATTCCAAAGTACGTTTCCTTGGCCGTCTATCTTGATAAGACCATAATCGTTGGCATTTTTAGTTAGTCCAGAAATATAATAGTGGTTAAGGTAACCTTCAATTCGGTATGCTTGAGCTACATAATTATTAATACTAATTCCATTTGTCTTAGTACCGTTTGAGTCAAGAAAAGTTACGTATCCATTTCCTTCTGTAAAAAACGTGTTAGTATTGTCTTCGGCATTAATGTATCCAACAGCCATGAATCCATTAGGTGTTTGAATAAGATGCTCGAAGGCATCTGCTCCTCCATTGTCTATGATCTGAATAAACTCCTGATTGCCGTTTGATTTGTTGAGTTTGATGAGTGCACTGTTTCCATCAATTGATCCGCAAATAATATATCCGCTTGGCGTTTCAATGGCGGAGTTACCAAGATTATTACCATTAATTCCCAGCTCCTTTTTCCAAATCAAATAGCCGGAATTGTCAGTTTTCACCACAAGAATTTTAGCTGAATTGGGAATGAAACCAGTCTCTCCAACCTGAAGATATCCATTATCTGAACACGTTAAGATGAAGTGACCATGTGACTCTTCTCCTGAACCAGATACTTCTTTGTTCCATTGTATGGCAGGTGCATGTGGGTAGTCATTCACATTACAGTCATCATTTATTTTTCTGCATCCCCAAAAGAGCGTTAGTATGACTAGAATAGATATGTGGAAGTGTTTCCCCAAATGTGTTCAGATAAATGTATTAAAAGTCACGGCTATGCGCAGTATCCCGAAGGGTATTGCGTATAGGTTTTGTTATGCACTTTTATTTTGTTTTTATCAGCCTTATGGATTGATTTTCAATATTTAAAATATAAACATTAGGAGCTAATGAAGACA
>MDSX01006346.1_pt1 | contig 14759 bp, 9 predicted proteins | sample 811141 | NCBI WGS metagenome assembly MDSX01 (sample SAMN05326642, study PRJNA326480) | marine metagenome | isolation source: seawater | place: Atlantic Ocean: South East | collected 2010
AGATTCGCATCAACAGTGACGAGGCTCCCTGCAGTCAGTCAAGGCAATCCATTTCAGATAGAAGTTGGACTTGTTTTCGGAGGAGACATCTCTGCAGATGGTCCAATAGAAGTTCTTCGGTTTGCCAATAGAGTCCCTTTAATGTATCAACAAGGGGGTTGTGCATTAACCAAAGCAATAGAGTCTATTGATTGGAAAAGATATGGATTGGATCACCCCGGAGGTAAAGGATTGCCTAAGGGTGCTGCTGCAGTACTGATACATCTCGCATCTACTAATGTTCAATTCACCAGTGAAGCAAAAGAAGCAGTAGCAGATAATGAAGAAGTGTTTGATGAAATAAGAAAGGGGCTTTTGGAAGTAGGAAGAGGGTTGAAGAACCATCTAAAAAAGAAGGATCAACGCAAAAAGGCGAAAGAAAAATTCGAATTAGTGAATGTCATTCTTCCAGAAATCGCAAAGAAAACTTCAAAGATATTAGGAAGAAATGAGCCAGATTTAGCGCCGGTAATAACTCAAATAATGAATGCAGTATTTTGTGAAGAAGAATTGAGTTGGGATAAGGAAAGAAAGCTTGCAACATGCTCAATTAAAATTTTTAATTATACTGCAAGGGCTCGTGCCTACACAATTCTGCTTAAATGGCCTGAAAATGAGAATGTTTCAATGGTTGAAAACTCCAATGGAGGGAGGAAAGAGGCGCGAGGTATTTGGGCGTGGCGTCTTGATACTCTAAATCCAGGAACTTCAACAACAATTAGCGTGGCACTTTCGGGACTCAGTAAAGGAGATTGGACCGATACAGATGTTTTCTTTAGAGGAAATGGAGATATTATTGGTGCGACCAAGATTGATGAGAAAATACTTGAAGAAATACGGAAAAGTGAAGCATTGTCTGCAATCCGAAACGAGATTTCTGAATCAGAGATTCAAGAAATTAATGATGTGGAAACGAAAGATTTGGAGTTCGATAACGAGGAAGAAATACGTACGGATGGTATCAATATTTTCGCTGATTTTGAGGAGGGGTCTGAATGAGTGGCGTGGGACAAAGAAAAACAAAAGATGAGGTAAAGGAAGCGCTGAAAGGAATAGCTGCAGAGATGCATAACAAAATGGAAAGAGGAGTTCCTCCATCTATGACGCTTCCAGTTAGAGCAAAAACAAATATTGGGTTTGATAATAAATTGGGTGTTTACAAATATGGTAAGAAGAAAAGTACTAGAGATGCAACAAGTCTTGGCTCGGCAAGACAGTTGTTAAGATCGTTACACGTAACTGAATTTATTGAGCAAATGATAGATTCTGGTAAGTCATCTACACTGAGAGAAATGTACTATATTAGTGAAGCGTGGGGTCATGGAAAATTCGGCTCACAGAATGAAAGTAATAATTTGGCAGAGGATTTGGAAATTGTAACCAAATGTCTTCGTGAGGATTTTAAGTTGCGTCCTGAAGAAGATGGTGCGAGAATAATCGGTAATGTCACCTTTGAAGAAAGGAACCGGAAAGGAGATTGGATGAGGATAAATTGTAGAGATGATGTAGGAGATTCTGGCTATGGCGTCCCATATAATGTAGAGTCAGAAAAATTAACTTTAGTTGAAGAGGATGTTGATTTCATAATGGCGATTGAAACGGGCGGTATGTTCGATAGACTTGTAGAAAATGGCTTTGATGAGGAAGCAAGATGTGCTTTAATTCATCTTAAGGGGCAACCAGCAAGGTCTACTAGAAGAATCATGAAAAGGATGAGTCAGGAGTGGAATAAGCCAATTATTGTTTTCGCCGATTGCGATCCGTGGTCTTTTAGAATATATGCAAGTATAGCATATGGGGCTATTAAAACCGCTCATATTTCGGAATATTTAGCGACCAAAGGGGCTCAATATTTGGGAATAACAGCAGACGATATTTTGGCTTATGATTTGCCGAGCGATGATCTTACTAAACAAGATCTTAGCGCGTTGGATTCAGAACTAACGGATCCACGTTTTAATACGGGATACTGGAAAGATCAAATTAATTTAATGAAAGAAATTGGGAAAAAGGCTGAACAACAGTCTTTGGCAAAATATGGTCTTGATTTCGTTACAGACACATATCTGCCTGAGAAACTTAAAGAAATTGGTTTAGGTTATTAATTGCCAAATCTGAAATGTGGACCCCACTGGCTACGGTCATGATGAGTGGGGCCAAGGTCTGGGTAAAGCGCCTCACCGGTCTTTCAATAATTTTAATTTTAATTTTTGTTGCGACTTACAGTGACTCTACCGACAAAATTATTGAAAGAATGAATGTTGAAGAAAATAATTTATTGGAATTGGAAGGAGGAGCAGAAGGGGCTGTGGAATTAGAGAAATTGGGACTCTATACCGTTGTCACATTGGAAGGAAAAGAATTACTAGAGAATGAAATTAAATTAGTAAATCAAGAAGGTAAAGAAATTGAAGGCGTAGTGCCCAATTCGATTGAAAAAATGAATAAAAGACCCGATTCAAGTGGTAAGTTAGTTTATGTTCCTGTAATGATTTTTGACGTTCCCGAAAATGCGGAATATCAATTGCTTAATGAAGGAAATAATACACTATGGATTCTAGATGATTTAGAAATACAATCTAGTTTAATTTCAGACACTACAATATTGGTCTCAATGCTTAGTTGTTGTTTGGGATTCCCTCTAGGGATAATTGCATTAATTGGCGGATTATTAGTCTGGAGAAAGAAGAATAAGCCACAACAAAAATTATTGATTAAAGAAGAAATAATGACCACCGATCAATTGTTTAAACAATATAATTCAACTGTTAAAGAAGATGTTCCCGCTCCTTTTGTAGATTTGGAAAAAGTAACTACAAGCGATTTGCTAGATGATAAGGTTTCATCGAACGGCATGGGAGGTCATGGAGAGGAAGATGATGACAATAATCAACAAAGTGCAAAATGGAAAAATTGGGACGATGGAGATTAATAAAAACGCCCTTTCTCACTTTGATATAATTAAATGGGTTTTTAGATAGCCCATGACTACCCAACTTTGAGTTGGTAAGTGGCATGGACTTCGATGAGGCGATGACTATTCTAGAAAATAGGGCTAGAAGGAGTATCTTACAACACCTGGTAAAGGAGCCTCATTACCCATTACAACTGTCTGAATTATTGGAAATAAGTCAACAAGCTGTGATGAAGCACATTAAGGTCTTAGAAAAAGCAGGTTTTATTGAGGCAGAGGTTGTTCCTTCAGAAAAAGGAGGGCCTCCCAAAAAAATGTATAAAGTAAACCAGTCATTTTCCTTAAGACTTGACTTGGGACCAGAATTGTTCAAAGCGGAACATCGAACTATTCCTGCTGGCGGGCCGATGAGACTATCGAATAAATTGCCTCCAGAATTAGATTCTGTAATAGATAGTTTAGGGACTAGGAGGGAGCTATCAATGTCTGAAGCAATGGATATTTTATCGAGATTAGATTCCTCTCTAGAAAAAATAGATCAACAAAGAGATGCAATCATTGCCTTGCATCAACAAATAATGATGAAGACATCAAAAGAAGTTACAAAAAATGCTGAGTCGTATGAAGAGAGAATTATGGCTAGAGAAATGATGACTCAGCCGAGAAGACCATTAGACCTAGATATATTCTCACAAAATCTAAGAATTCAAGAGTCTCAGGCCGAGAATATTATGGAAAATATACGAAATAGGTTGATGAAAGATTTTGTAATAAACAACAATAACTTCGTTTCTGCTGACAAGGATACTCCGCTTCCTTGGTGGCTAATTAAATAACCAAATATTTCAAATATTATTCAAAACTGTGTATCAGAGTCATCATCAAGATTGGCCATCATACTACTCTTTTCTGCAAATCTATCCAATGCTTCCATCCTTCTGCCGTACATAACTACTCCAGCAACTGCAATTAATGCAAATGTCGCTCCAAGTATTATTGCTGGAACAGAATATCTAGCTACAATTTCCACACCTACATCTAAAATCCCGTTATTTGAGCCCATATCTCCTGCAGACACGAAATTATTTTTCTCATCTGTCTCAACAATAATGTTCTCCGGATCTACTACTACTACTACTTCATGTGTTCCTGCCTCAACTAAGTAAAGTAATGTGATAAGTGGTGGCTCATCATCTGAAGATGTGGGCATGATTGCTTCAATCAATTGCCTATATGCTACGTTTTCTTCGGCGCAACCGTTTTTCTTAATCGAACTAACAGATTGTCCCACGCACAAAATAACATTCACATCTGTTGCATGAGAATTACCATCATTCAAAATTGAAACTGTTACTGAAAGCATGTCTCCAATCTCTCCTTTACGGGTTCCTACATCGACTGTCGAAATCTGTAAATCTGGAGCCCTTAGTCTTAATTCTAAGACTTGTTCATTGGTATCACAATTCGGACGGTAATTATCGGGGAAACCGTCGCCATTCATATCAATTGTACAAGAATCTTCCCAAATTGCTGTTTCATCGAAATCTCCGCCTGATAACGAGTCTCCGAAGCTTGATTTTAATTTGATTCCAATCTCTCTATCTGCTAAAGCGGCGGTAGGGTCGATTGTAACTATTGCAACTAACTGTAATGTAGTGTATGAAGGCATGACTGGAAGTGTTATTCGTCCTTTAGAATCCTTGTAACAGGTGTCTGTTGGAAGAGGATCGCCCTGCATCAATACTACACAAGGACGTTCGATTGGATATTCTGAGCCAAAGCCTTCTAGCAATGCATAATCGATTCTCCATGAGCTAAGGGCATTCAAACCCGGAGCCGAGTCCCAGCCCGCACCGTCCATTGTGTGGTTATGTACAGTAGGTTGATCTGCAACGTTACCAAAGTTTGTCACGTTCATAGTAAACCTGACTACCCTGCCTGGGGCGGTTGTCTTGATTCTGCTTTCAACCGTTGGATCAACTGTGATTCTCATATCATGGAATTCCACTACCTCTACTTGTAATGTGACTAAGTCTCTAAGTTTGGTTCCTTCAAACGATTCTTCACTGTATATTTCTATTACTATTGTATATTGGCCAGCCAATGTCTCTTCTGGAACATTTATCATAAGAGGGATTTGTTGAGATTCATCTCTATCTAATTCTTGGAAAAGAATTCTTGGTATTACTATGTCCCAAACATCGGAGTTTCCATCTTGATCGACGATAGAGCCTACTGCCATATCATAGCGATCGGCCCCATTTCCTGTGTTCTGTATAATAGTGTCAAGTTGATACTCTTGTCCCGGATATAGTGAAAGTATAGTCTCAGTACTTGCTTCTAAATCGTATCTTTGAATTACATTAGTTACAAGAACTACTGAATCTCTAACTTTAGGCGCTCCATCTAATGTTGCTTTAACGGTTACAGAATCTCCAATTCCTGCTGTTGCATTATACGGCGCACACATCTCTGCAGTAACTGTTCTTGGGGCGTCTACTGTCCAATAACGAGGAGTTTCTTGAGGTATACTATTCCCTCCCGGTGCCTCTGAAAAATCAAGATTTACGGTCCAATGATCAAATCGCCATGTTTGGTCTGAAACCCCTTCTGGTTTCTCTTCAGGTCCGCCAGGTGTTGTAAATACTAAATGACCTGGGGTGAAATTCTTCGTAACTTCAATATCAAATTCTGAACATTCCCCCGGTAAAACATGCATTGTAGTTTCGCCTAATTGGAATACAATATTTCCAGTACTCTTGATGGATACATTGACCCACAGTTCGAGAATATCAAATGTCCCTTTATCTACAGACAATACTGGTTCGCCTGTTGACCATCCTTTCAAGTAAATCACAAACGTACCTGGTTCTTGAGATGTAGGTACATCAATTTGTAAATTTCTAGTCATTGATTGGCCCGGATCTAAAGATAAAGATGTTGGGAAAGTCACTCCCCAACCGAAAGGCAAAGCCCATTCCGTTTGTCCTTCAAGTGTTGTTGGGTCATAGAAGGCAAACGTATCATATACATTCCCAGTATTTGTTATCGATATTGAGAACGTCGCCTGCTGACCTTGTTCAACATCTGCTTGGAAATGGCTAGTGTCTAACTCAATTCCGTGAACTACGTCCATTAATGTGAGAGTAATGGCTTCATCTCTAATTGCTGGATCTTTGTAAGATATTGCTGTAACTTTGATAGTTGCTAATTCATCATGGTGTGCCTGATATATTGAAGGTGCTCTGACTCTCATGTACAAATTAAGACTCTCTCCTCCCTGCAAAGACACAGGGGTTGAATCAAAAATAGGAGTATGGTTACTGGCAAAGAATATACTAGCACTCCAATTGGTTGGAACGCCTTCGACTGCTAATGAAAATATGTCTGAAACTAAATCGGCTGGACCAGGGGTTGGATTGGATATCGACATGTTGTAAGTAGTCTGCTCACTAGGTTCAATAGTATGATAGAATGTTTCATCTTCAGCTAGTGAAACGTCAACCAAACCTGTAAGGATATGAACGTAACAAAGTGTGTACACTCCGCCATTATTTTCATCGCTACATTTGTTAGTATCGGACCAAGCAACATGAGCACCACTACCCATATCGTTGGCGAAAGCAGGAGGTTGGCCTAATTCAGGAAGAGCAGGGGAGTTAGGCCCTAATTTATCTGATTGCCATTCAGTTATAGGAAGTAATTCCCAAGGGTCAAAAATTGCGGAAGCAATAGAATTCAGAGGGAAACCTGCTGGATAGTCATTATTTGTATGATTCAGACGAGTGTACATCAAAGTTTCACCCTGAGAACCGTTGTAATTATCTAACCAAGTTAAATGGACATTATCAAATGAATCTGTTAAAATTGATGGCATGTGAGAGTTTGCTCCAAACGGACGATCGGGAGCTAAACCTTCGTAACCTTCGACATTAGATATTGCTGCGTCAGAGATTTGCTTAATTGCATATGATGGTAGTCCTTCACTAACTCCATCCCATGCTCCTGCCGAACTCAAACGTAAACGCGTATAGTAAATCTCGTAATTTACATCAATTTCGAATCCGTACGCTCTTCCATCCATCCAAGTTACATGTGTGTTTCCTGAATTATCAATTGCTATTGCGGGATGTAAACTGTAGGCATCATTAAGCGTAACTCTAGTATCATTTACTACTACTAAATGGCCATAACCAAGTGCGTCAGGAGATGCACCTAGGTCTTCGATATATCTGTCTGCTGCTTGATCAACAAATGTACCTGAATCTCCTTTTTGCCAGCCAGGCCATGGAGATTCAAGAAGAGTTAGTGGATCTAAAACCGTCAAGAAAATTTCTCTTGAGTTATTTGTGGACAAGTATACTAATGCCTCAACCATTAGTTGCATCTCTGCTAAATTAGCCGAAGTTGTTGGGAAGCTATACATCATTCCTTCGGCGTTGGTTAATGCAAGAGTTGCTCCGTTACATGTTCTAGCGTTCAAACTTGTAAAACCATTCGGACACTGTGCTAAATCCATCATATGTGATCCTACATCTGTAGAACCGCTACCGAATCCCGCTGCTAAAAGAGGAATTGGAATTATTCCTGCTGTAACACAAGCATTGTGCGCTTCAAGAATTGATTGGGTATCGTCTGCATCTGTAGCAGGGTCTCCACCATAGGGCCCTTCATCGGAAATTGGGATTACTATCTTAGTAGCATTAGGGTTCCATTTGTGATCAAGAACCGTAGGTGGGTTTCCAGGGACGTTTCCTTGATTATCGTGCCATGACATGCATGCCCATGTGGAAGCAGGACCCCAGAACTCACTATAGTAACCACCATCTTGTGGCAAATCGATTGCTCCATTGGCATAGACTACTTCTGTTAATTCTCTAATGCCGCCAGAATCGTCATTTGGTTGTAGTCCTAAGGAAGTAGTGCGCGGACCTTGATTGCCGCTTCCTCCTGTTGCATATGCTGTAGCACAATTACCGCTAGTCGCTGCGGATGGCCAGTTTCCACTCAGAGCATAGAGCGTTTCGTAAACAGTCATATTTGCTCTTTCTAACATTGGTTTCAAACCTTCGAATTGATAACCGCTAGCAAAAGAGCCCCCATAGAAAACCGCACACATATCGGCCCATTCGGCGTTCATTGAACCTGATGTATCAATAGGAACAACCATCTCTACTTTTCCGCCGCGCGTATCATCCCATACTACTTGGACGAAATCATCCAAATCCACAGCTACATCCGGGTGTCCTTTGTGACCGATAATTGGAGTTAGTAGTGTTTCATCGACCGCTATTATTGCAGTTCTTGCGACTACGTCGGCTTCAATCATTGCATAGTAAATTTGAGGTTGTTGGAAATACTTATCCAATGGCTCATAAGAATCTTCCCAGACAATATGTGCATTGGACTGAGAGTCAACATCAATTGCTGGCCAGTCTCTGTTTTGAGTGTGGCGAGAAACTGTAAAATCATCAATTACTGAAATTGATGCGTCAATTGCCACTCCTCCATCGAGATCATCTTGAGTGGGGTCTATTACTGTGTATTTGATAGCCCAGTTGCCAGTTCTATCTGCCCAAACAATATGCGCCCTATCATTATCATCGATTGCAATATCTGGATGCCAGGCTCTACTTTGTCCTGCATTAGAAATCTGAGTTTCGTCAATTAAAGTCTCACCTCGGGCATCGACCAATTTGTAATACAGATGCTGGGTGTTTCTACTCCAAACAAAATGTACGTTGCCTTCCGAATCTGAATCTAAAGCTACCATCCTATCATTTTGGCTTCCGCCATTAACAATTTGCACCGCGTCCGTGAGTACTACCTCACTAGCGGCTACCTGTGGAGCTGCCATTGAAACAAATACTCCCATTACCATCAATGTAACCATCATTACGCTACTTCTCATCTTATTTCTATCCATAGAACTCACCTCAGCATATGCTGTAACATGTTAATTTGAACATACACTATACTTAACCTCGACCCTTACAGGTCATTTTGAAAATACACTATTAAGCCCACTCGTCTCTATCAAAACTGCGTCCAAAATCGCCGGTTTCATCGAAATTTATATCCATTCTTTCCTGCTCCACCTTTTTTCCTCGTGGGTTTTTATTCGACTTTTTATTGGACCAATCATCTACTGGCCCTGGCTTTCCTGTTCCCGGGCCATAACCAAACTTTATTTTATGAATTAACGATAATTTTGTTAGCCAAACTTTCCTCATTGTATGCATGAATTCATTCTGTGTCAAACCATCAAACCAAATAGGCCTAGAGAGATTAAATGCTTGAAGGGGGCCTGTTTCTTTCTTTTCCTTTTTCCCTATATGAAGGACCCAATCTAAATTTGCCTGGGTCAACAGTATTCTAGTTTCATGGAGCCATGATTCCCACTCATGCGAATCCATAGAATAATGTTTTTTCATTTCTAATTGTTGGCCTTCGTCAACTCTGGTTATTGAATAAACTAAAACTAAATTTCTATTCTTGGGGATTACAACGTTGAATAAATGCGCTGCTTTCGTTGGAGGATACCGTACATGAAGGTGTAGGAAGTTCTGATTGTCTTCTACTTCTCGTGTTTCCAGTTTTTCACTGGTAAGCCATTTCCTGATCTCATTGGCTGCCGTGGTTGCATCCATAGTCGCTGTTTACAGTCAACCTATTTGAGAAGTCCTAATTGAATATTCAGTTTTTTAATTAAAATATTAAATTCTTGTCCGGCCGAAGATTTAGAAAATTTAGTTATTTTCACTGTGTTTCTATAATTTGTCCACAAATCATACCCGGATAAAAATAATAAAGAAGAAATATAGAATACAAATATTATTGAAATGAAAGACAGTAATGCTTGAAGAGAAAGGAATGGATATTGTAGAACAGAATCGTACCATTGGAGAACTTCCTGAGGAGGCGTTGCAGGAGATGTTGTGCTCGAAAGGAATGTGATCACAAGAGAGGTAAACGGCCAAAAAATAACTGGAGAAAACATACCGGCTAACAAAAAGTATGTTGTTCTTGCATCCAGACCTTCATCACTCTTTTCTACCATATAGCGGGCAAGGATAGATTGAACTCCTGAGCCAATAATTACAGGTATGGATGTTGCGGCCATCAATAATAATCCTATTAATCCAGTAAAAAATGTTGAAATCCTTGTTTTCTTTAATTGTTGATTTTTATCTATAGCACTGGAATCTAAATTGTTTAAATTTAATATCTCGGCCGCTTCTTTTGCTGGCGAAATTAAATCTTGATAATGTGTGTTTTGCTTTGTTTCTTCTCTAATGTGCCTTGTAGCATGTACTTCTTGTCTGAGAGTTTTTATTGGGTTCTTCTCATAATTAGCCTTTAGATGAGCAATTAATATCCAAGCACGATAAGTTTCCCAGTCTGGAGCCTCGGGAGTCAAGGGAGATAACTTATGATACATTTCCTCTTTCAATTCATTAACGGCAGAAGCGGGTGGCTCAATCCATTCACCGTTTGCCAATCGAGAAGATTGGTCATCATCAAAAACTTGCTTTATTTCAATTGGATTTGTGTATTCAACATAGCTCTTGGTTCTAAACCAATAATGTCTTTCCCAATGAAGGCCTGTTGGCTGAATTACAGGAGCAGGTAAGCCTCTTTTTTTTGCTATCGCTGCAGATACTAAAGCAGCTCTTGCCGCTCCGGTTCTCAAAGCATGTAATTTGGAATCTTGGTGAGATTTCCCTTCTGGCATTATCACAGCACCGTGGCCGCCTGCCAAACAATTAGCAATTGTCAACATACTTCTATCGTTTATTTTCCTAGCAAAATTTTCGTCTGTTAAACCCGCTTCTACTTCTGCTTTTCTCAGAACTGGTTGGGCTCCATTTCTCCTAGACCACCACCCAATGACTGGCCCAGTTATGAGATCATGACGTCCTAAAGATATGATTCTCTTTTCTTGTGTTATTATCATTAAAGTTGGATCGACTAAGCCGTTGATATGGGTTGCTACCGATATTCTACCTCCCTTATTAGAAGGAATTTTATCAGATTCAAATTTTCTAAATATAATTGATTTACCTACATTGATCATTAATCTTAATAGATGGCTAAAGAGTTTGTTGCCAGGATGTTGTCCAGTGTGGTTATATGGTGCTTTTTCTAATTTCTTAATATTGATTTTATGTGCTGCCGCCGATAACTCCGGCAGAATTTCGGGGGCGCTATCCGAATCGTTCACAGCGCTGCGGAGCGGTTAGAGGTTGAGAACACATCGGTTAATTTAGGAAAAATGATTTATTCTAATTCTTGTAATATTGCTTTTGAGAGCTCTGTTGCATCGGAATGATCTATAGGTTTTGGCTCCCAAATAAATGAATGGTTGGATTCTGGATATTTAGGGATTATATGGAAATGAAGGTGAGGTACTGTCTGCCCGGCATTTTCTCCATTATTTTGGATAATATTGTAATCATTGGCTCCTGTGATTTTCATTATTGCTCTGCAAATCTTTGGTAGTACCTGCCCCAATGAGGCTGCGGCCTTTTCAGAAAGGCTATCCATTGTGGGCGATTCTTCTTTTGGAACTACCAACGTATGCCCTCGAGAAAGGGGATTTATATCCAAAAAAGCATAAACAGATTCATCTTCATAGATTTTATGAGAAGGTATGTTCCCAGATAATATTAAACTGAAAATAGTTTTTTCATTTCCAGCCATTATATCATTAACCCGATTTAGAAATTGCCTCAATAATTGGCACCATTGATTTGATCTGTATAGCATTAACGAGTTCGGTGTTCATTACTCTAGATTGATCTGTTAGAGATATTTTTACTTGTTTCAATTCTTTGACATTGGAAAGATTTGTCTCATTATTATTATGAATATTCTTGGCTATATTAGCAAGTTGGTTTGAGGCCTCCCCTATTGGTTGCCCGTCTTTCGAAAAATAATTTTCTATATTTTTTGAAGCTTTGGATAATTCTTTTTCTATTATTTGGCTTCCTGCAAAATTAGTATTTTTAACCCAATTTCCAGCATGATTGCCGGCCGCCTCACCCGTGACCAAATCTTCAAGTTGTAAATTTCCTGGAAGGTAACCTTCTCCATGCATTCCTGTATTGGCGGACCTTCCAGCCGCATAAAGTCCGGTATACCACATTTTTTGAGAATTGAATGTGACACGGGCATTTTCGTCTATTGGAGCGCCCCCCAAAGTGAATGCTACTGAAGAATATACTGGTATTACTTCAGAGTTGATGTTCAGGCCTGTTCTTTCTTCAATTCGCCTAATTGTTTGAGCGTACCAAACTTTAGCGTCTGATTCAAGTGATCTCAAATCAAGGACGCAACTATCTCCCCTATCTTCTTCGCCAATCTCTAAATCTTCGCCCGAGTCTTTTCTGTATCTGCCTCCAACGCTTAAGATATCCACCGGCAAATGTAAATTTGTTCCTTTAATTGTTAAGTGATGTTTAGAAATATTAGACATGCCTTGAAGTTTTATTCCTGCTGATGCTGCCAATGAAACACCTGTTCCAGAACCTTCTGAAACATTGCTCCAAAGTCCTTGATATCCATCTGTTGCTAAAATTACTGCCTTTGCTTGTATGCCGAAAACTTCACCGGATTGGACATCTAAGACCGTGATGCCTCGTACTTGTTTACTATCCATTACCAACGATAGTGTTTGTAAATCTGCCCGCCTGACTATTCCTCTTTTGATAGTCTGTTCTTCAAGAATTCTTGTAATCTCTCGAGATGTAGAATCTCCACAACCAACGAGACGTGGTCGGCTATGGCCTTGGCAAGTTGCTGCAAAAGGCAATCCGCCTTCCCTTCTTTGTAAAACTAATCCCCAATTTTCTAACTTGGCTAAAACATTCATTGCTTCACCGCAAACTCTTGCGGCGGCTAATTTGTTGGTTCTTTCACCTCCTGCTGAGATTGTGTCTTCACGGTGAGCAGTAGAGTCGACTTCATCAAAAGATGCTGCAAAACCACTAACTGGCGATAAACCCGAGCCTGAACCTATGCTTTTACTATCAATTACGAGAGGTTTTGTTCCGACATCGGATGATGCTATTGCTGCTCGAAGGGCCGCTGGGCCACTACCAATAATTACAACGTCCCAAGATTCCATGGCCTCTCGGACTCTTCGAAAAGATTCCTTCTCAAGAAGATGACGCATTGTGAGATGTCTTATTTTGGATTATTCTGAAACGGAAAGTGCTAATCTTCTAACTGCCTCGGCCGCATCTGTCATCCTCACACCCGCACTTTCAGGGTGAAGGCTAGATGTGAGAGTTGTATGCATGACCGTAGAAGAAAGAGTTATTCCGTCTTCGCCGTTTATTGTTACTTGTACCGGGTGGGGCCCTGAAACAGTGCTAGGCCATGCAACGCCTATCCACAATACCAGAGCCGCATCTAGTAATCCATCGAGAGTTACTATTTCCTTAGTCTCTGTCTTTTTACAGGGTACCCTCAGAGTCTGTATTTCCGGTTCGCCATGAGCAGTTACGATTTCAACTTCAATAGTCATATCATATTTACTACCGTTATGGACCATTACGAAAAGATCGGATTGGCCGTCGGAAGATCTTGGCGGTAAATCTAGGTCCATTCGCCAATTATTTTCACTTAGACTTAATTCTCCATTTTTTGACGCATCATGTAATCTATCGATCAAGCGGAATAACCCCGGTTGCCAAGCCCTAGTATGCGCTAAAAGTCTCTGAATAGTATTGATATTGATTTTGTTTTCCGGATTTGTTAGATAATCCATGGAAGAAATTTTGTAAACTTCTTTTATCGAGTGGAGCATTTCTTCATTTGACAATAATCTTCTAGCATTCAGGTGTAATGCGGCTAACATATGCTCTAAAGCAGCTGCAGGTTGATGGCCGTCCCTTACCATATCTGACAAATCATTTGACCAATCGTCCCAGCTACCTGCTGTTTCCGGATCTAAGTGTGCAACCAATACGTCAGTTAGTACTCTTTCCAATATACTATCGTGTAAAGTAGGGGCATGTAAGGAAAGGAGAGGAAAACGTCTAGAACGCATAGGTATTGATCCTTCTAAGTAGAAGGTATTCAACCAACAAATAAAACCTAAAATTACGGCGAAGGTTATCAAAATTTGTCCAAGGACATATCCTGTTTCAAGCTCCCACACTGCGAACAAAGATAGGGCTGCTAATAGTGATGAAAAGAGCCTGACTCTTTCTCTGAGTACTCTCTCATGAAGGGTGTTGAGAATTCTTTCAACACCAGGATAGGCTTCTTTAGATTTGAAACCACCAATTCTCAATTGGAGACGATGTCTTGCAGACATCCTAGCGAAAACAGAAGAAATATTAGGGGGTATGAGAAGTAAGAAATTTACAGCAAATATTACTATTGCTAATTGTAAAGACGAATATTCCCAATTAGTTAGAATTACTCCCGCCGAGGTTGGGGCTGCTATAGAAAACCAAAACCTGATGGAAGGAGTGTACCTAATTGTTGATACCCAAGTCCAGAATCTCCTCTGAGAATCGATTCTTTCGACTCTTTTTGAAAATGCCTTGTCGTCGCCCAAAGTTACCTCTGCGTAAGGAGTAGGTAACATCTCTTTAGGAGCAGGCATGGCTCTACGAAGTAGTCAATATCCTTGATGCCATCGGAAGATTTTCTCAAAAATATAGGATTTTAACGACCATCACATTTCTTGAAGCACATGCTCTCGCATATACGGGCGATTAGTGTAGTCTGGATATCACCTTGGCCTCCTAAGCCGAGAACCCGGGTTCAAATCCTGGATCGCCCGCCACTA
>MDSX01021019.1_pt1 | contig 14751 bp, 10 predicted proteins | sample 811141 | NCBI WGS metagenome assembly MDSX01 (sample SAMN05326642, study PRJNA326480) | marine metagenome | isolation source: seawater | place: Atlantic Ocean: South East | collected 2010
GATATCGGCCCGATACCTCCGCACACCATCACCTGCGGCGTGCAAAACACCGAGAACGTCGCGTTGAAGTACATGTCGAGCGCGCCGCTCGAATCTCTCGCGAACATTCTCCGGAGAGACGACCGGAAGGCGTCGGCGCCGAACTGCTCCGCGAGGACCATGACCCCGCCCGTCTGGTCCACCGCGGTCTTCATCTCCGCCAGCCCGACCTGGTCGAGTGAGCACGCGAACACGTCCAGCGTGTGCGCGTGCGTCGCGAGTCGGATGCCGATTTGGTTGTAAAACTTGGAAGCCGCCTTGTAGTGCTTGGCGTCGCCCTTGTTAAAGTCCTGGTGCGTTCGCATCGTCTCCGACATGTCCCGGCCCACGATGGACCCAGGGCCGATGGTACACGGCCCGGACGTGAACACCATCACACGCGCGCCCTGCGCGCTGTGGCACTCCGCGATCAAACCTTGCGCCGCAGCGACGGCTACGCCGGTTGCTCGAAACGGCCGCGTGCCTTGTTCTCGCGGAAACGGGTCTGGTCGTAGCTCGTCCAGCGCGGTTTGGAGCGCGAATTCGCACTCCGACACCGGTAAGATGAACCGTCGCAGCGCGTTCGACGCCTCCGCCACGGCGCTGCCCCTCTGCTTATCGTACGACGCGTACTCCGACGCCGACAGCTCGAGGCCGAGTAGTTTCTTGATTTGCTCCTGCGTCACGTCATCCGTGCCTCGCAGGACGTAGGACTTGGGAAACGCGTTGTGTTCGCAGAGCTCGTGCACGGTGACTGTCGCGCCGAATGTGATCAGGCCCACGAGGCACTCCTCCGGGAGGAGCGCGACGAGCTGCCCGAGCGAGTCTTTCGCGTCTTGGAGCTCCTCGGCGGACATCGCGGTGTCGAGCACGAGGAGGAAGCACGGCGGGCGCGGGTTCTTGTTCTCCATCTGGTGCTCCACGGTGGTGTACCCTGGGAACAGCTCGGCGGGGAGGTTGTTCTCGTTGATCTCTGCGAACGGTGCGCGGGTTGGGAAGGCGAGTGGGCGGTGAGTCACGGGACGGAAGGCCCGGAAGGCGAGGGAGCGCGGGCTCGATCAAAATTGTCGTATTCAGATCGGGTGTTTTGATGGGTGCCGCGGGGACGACGGGTGACGGGTGGCGGTCGGCGCGGTACTACTACTCACCGTGGTAGTTGCGCGGGAGCGTGTTGCCGGTGTTGCACAGGCAGCACTGCCACCGTTTCTGGTGGAAGTCCACGTGGCAGTACGGGTTCAGCACCCCGGAACACTCGGAACACACCACCGGCGCGTACGGCAACACGGGCATGCCCTCCATCGCCTTCACAGGAGTGCACACCGCGCCGAAGGGCAGCACCACCCGCGTCGCCTCGATCCGCGAGGAGGGCCATGCGTTCCACGACAAACGGACGCCCTCCTTCCTCTCCAGTTCCGCGAAGTCCATCGCGCCCGAGTGGGAACCCCGGGGTCGCGACGCGCGGAGTGACGCGCGCGCCTCGGAGCCCGTGACGAAAATCATCCGTGAAAACAGAAAGCCGCGGCCCGACGGTTCGCGGAATCGCAGATGATCAGCCTCGTCAAAAAAGCAAACTCGGCTAGCTAGTGCCTACAGGGGCTGGACCCGACGTCGAACGTCCTGAACCGCCTTAACCACGCATCGAACGCGCTCAAACCCGCGTCCAGCCCACTCCCCGTCCCCTTGACCACCACCCCGCCCTTCACCACCAGCGTGTGCACAGCTGGATCCACCGACCCGCCCCGCGCCCAACGGTACTTCACATAAAAATCAGAACGGTGTCCCTCCCTCCTCGCCAGCGCCGCGCTGACCCGCCGTCGTACCTCGATCGGCGGGACCGCGTACGGCACGAACGACGGCGTCGTGGGCGGGTACCCCCACGCGGGCGGCGTGATGTGAAACTCCGGGTTAATCCCAAGTCGCACCAGCGCGTCCACAGTGCGTGCCGGCAGCAACGGCGCCAGGTTCACCTGCGCCGACGTCAACGACGGCAAGTCGGTGTTCGTCACCAACACGCCATACCGATACGTTTTATCCATACCCGCGGCGATGACGTCGAACGAACTCGACGGTGCGCTCGACTTGAACACCCAGTGGTTACTGGCGCCGCCCTCCACGCGCAGGTTGCTGAACATGGCGAAGCTGGGATAGGTTCGAACGCCGATGTACGTCGATGCAGAGACGGCGAGGATGAAAACAGCCGGCGCCAGTACCCTCGCCGCGACGCCGCGCCTCAGCCCCCTCAGCGACGCTTCGTCGCCCCGCATCGGTGAACCACCACTGTCTCCCTTTACCGCCACCGCAGCGTAGGTGAGAGCGCCGAACGCGCAAATTACCCACAGCGCGCCGAGTTCCCACGCGAAGTACGCCGGGTACTCAAAGTATCCGTGCCGCTTGTTCAGCTTCATCGCGACCGCGATCATCGCCGTCGCGCTCGCGCCGATGCCCAGCCGTACGGACCCCGACGCCCTGAACCTCACCGCGATTCGCGTGGCCAACACTTCGCACTCGTGGGGTACCAACGCGGCGACGTACATGGGCGCCATGATCATGGAGAACGGGTACACGCTCATCGGCGGCGGGGGCAGCGCGATGAGCACGTGAAAGGAAGCGCCGAGCGCCGTCAACGCCCGCGCGGTTGAGCTCGCCTTGCCGTCCCATCCGAATCCTAGTCTGCCCCGGGACCGGGAACCCAGGGAGAGGGTGCATGACAACAACGCGATGGGGAATCCGAGCTCGAAGACCGTGGCGCCGAGGGGCATGAGACGCCGGAGGGTCGGAGGTGCGAGTACTTCGATGGCGTCCGCGTCCATGCCCATCCCACTCAGCGCTCCCACGAGCATCTGCACGCAGCACGATGTGGCCGGGTCGTGCCAGTCGTGGTTGAGCTTGGCGAACCCGGTGGTGGCGTAGAGGACGCAGAGCGCGGCGCGCATGGACATCGTCAGCCTCCGCGAGAACGCCCGGCGTGCAGATACGTCACCGTCGTCGTCGTCGTCGTTCGGACCACGTTGAGAGCCCGAGTCGCGCACGCTACCGGTCACCGACGGCGCGCAGAGCAGCACGGCGGCGCATATCGCCAGCTCCAGCAGCACGTGGTTACTCTGCGATCCGTTGCACACGAGCGTGATCACCCCGTTCATCGCCAGCGCGACGAGCGCGTCCGTGGACCGCGGCGCGGCGTGGCATCTCGCGATGGAGAGCGCGAGCAGGCACGTGGGTGCCCAACGCCACGCGGTGGCCCACGCGAGTCGCGGGAGGGACTGTGCATCCTTCATCACCTGCAGCGCGAGACAGTGCGCGAGGGCGATCGAGAACACCGCGAGGGTGTCCCATCCGCGAGGGTCGACGCCCGGTCGCGCCGTGGGTCCCATGACGGCCGCGCCGATACTTTTGAGTCGAGTCAGCGGGGTTGGTCACTGTCACTGTCAGAGTTAACCCTCGCGCCAGCGATGGCGGAGGCTACGCTCGAGCCCGCGGCGGAGGCCCCCGTCGCTGAAGCCCCCGCGCCTGAGACCCCCGCGGCCGCGGCCGAGGAGCCCGCGGCCGTCGACGCCGCGCCGGAACCCGCACCCGAGCCGGCCGCGCCCGCGTCGCAGCAGAAGGATGATGGCGAGGCCCCGCCCGCGCAGGCGAGCCCAAAGCAGGCCCCGACGCAGGCCGCCCCCGCGCCCGCGCCCAAGTACACGGCCCCTCTGGAGGTCATCACCGACGCCGAGGCCATGCGCGCGTGGTCCCGCGCGCACCGCGCCGCGGGCCGCCGCGTCGGCCTCGTTCCCACCATGGGATACCTCCACGACGGCCACCTCTCCCTCGTCAACGCTGCCACCGAGCGCGCTGATGCCATCGTGGTGAGCATCTACGTCAACCCCGCGCAGTTCGCCGCGAACGAGGACTTCGGAACCTACCCGCGGGACAGCGAAGGTGACCTGGCGAAGCTACAGGCCCTGGGGGTGCACGCGGTCTTCCAACCGAAGGCGTTGTATCGGGGCGGCGCGCCGCACGGGCACGACGAGGGAGGGGCATCATCGAACGGCGGAGAGATCGAGGAAAACCAAAAAATTGAAAACCAATCCTCCTCACCATCCGAGCCCCCGCACGAGACGTTCGTGACGGTGGAGGAGACGCAGAAGGGCTTCTGCTCCAGGACCAGGCCACACTTCTTCCGCGGGGTCGCCACGGTGGTGTGCAAGCTGTTCAACATATGCGAACCCGACGTGGCCGTCTTTGGCAAAAAAGATTACCAGCAGTGGCGGTTAGTCCAGCGGATGGCGCGGGACCTGGACTTCGCGGTGGACGTCGCGGGCGTACCACTGGCGCGCGAGCCGGATGGACTGGCCATGAGCAGCAGGAACGTGCGGTTAACCCCGGAGCACAGAGCCGCGGCGGTTCGGATCAGCGAGGTCATCTTACTGGTCAAGGAGGTGTGCGAGCTCGCGTTGATCAACGGAACTCCGAAGGAGTCGCGTCACATGAAGGGCATGATCAAGGAGGCGATCCAAAACAGCGGCGGGATTGTCGATTACGTGGACATCGTGGAGCAACGGAGCTTGGTGCCGGTGTGGAAGGGAGGTGTCATACCGAACGTCCCGCAGGTGATCCTCGTCGCTGCGAAGTACGGGGACGTTCGGCTGTTGGACAACGTGGAGCTCTTCGGCGAAGCCGACTGATGACATACACGAGGGGCGAAATAGATTTAACACTTAGCACACTTGGTTTCGATTACATCGGCTCTGATCGTCTCGTCTCACTTGATGAACGCGTCGGTGAGCGAGCTCTTGCACGGTCCCGCCGTAGTCATGAACGGCACGCCGTCGTAGCACGCGACGCCCGTGCCGTTCGTCCGCAGCTTCGGCGCGCACGCCTCGAACATCTTCTTCTTCGGCACCAAAACCTCAACCGGCTCGCCCGCGAACCCTTCAAACGAAACCTTCTCCCCGTTCACCGCACCCTCGGGCGGCTGCACAAAGTCCACGACGGTGTGGTCCTCGTTGCTCGCGCACATCACCATCCCTTCGCTCATCTGCTCGCGCAGGGGTCCTTTCTTGACGTTGCACAGACACAGGACCCTGGCGCCCGTCATCTGCTCAGAGTTCTTAAACGCCCTTAGGCCGGAGACCACTTGTCTCGGTTTGTCCTCTCCGACGTCGATCTCCTCGACCCAGAGCTTGTCCGCGCCGGGGTGTTCCCAGCACTTGGTTATGGTACCCACGCGGATGTCGAGGACGGAGACGTCGACCTCCTTCTTCGCGGGCGGCGGCGCCTTCTCCTTCTTTTCCTTCTTCTCCTTCTTTTTGCCGTCTTTCTTTTGTTGGTCGCCCGCAGCGGCATCCCCGGAAGGCGCTTTCTCGTCGCCGCCGCCCTCGCCCGCGAAGGTCCCGGCGCCCTTGCGCGTGGCGTCCCTCGACTCCTTCTTGGTGGGCCCGGCGTTGCCGCCTCGTTCCTTCGCCTTTTTGTCCACCTTCGGTTGGAGCTCCTTGAACTTTGCGAGAATGTCGGGGAACATCTGGTGAACCATGGGGAGTTTCCCGAAGAGCGCGTCGCCGCCGTACGCGCCGCCGATGTGGTCGCACCACCTCGCGAGGTTGCACAGCTGTGTGCGCTTGTCCTGGGAGAGAGTACCGACCGCGCCGCGGACGCAGCCGTACGCCACGAGGTCCGCCACGGTCGCTCGGTTCGAGCCGTCCGTGAGGAACGATCTCGGCTTGAGGTGCGAATCGAGCGCCTCGAGCTTGTCCTCGGCGACGGCGCCGCCCGATACGCCGTACTCCGCGACGGCGCGGGTGAGCCACTCGCTCACCTGCGCGTCGGTCTCGGGGGTGCCGGTGCCGCCGAGGCGCGCGGCCTCCCCCTCTGCGGGCGCGAGCGACGCGATGAAGCGCGCGCAGGTGGCGACGCCCTCGAGATCGCCCGCATCGGGAGCGGCAGCGATGGCGCAGGTGCCCGCGGGGGATCCCTCCGCGAATACGATCGCATCGGAGACGCCCGCGACGGAGGCGACGAGGGTGGCGATGCGACCGACCGTTGAGGTCTTGGCGTCGACCTTGACTTGCACGGGCGACATGGCACGGCTGCGCGCGATGGGTCGCGCGATCAAGGAAAGTGGCGGCTCGGAGTGCATGACCAAAAACCTCGGCGACGCGTCGGTAACATTATTTTCGTACGTATGTCCAAATCAGGAGTGTGTGGTGCATAATATGCGTTAAGAGGACATTTGGTGGTTTCCCATAGGATGAAACAGGGCAAATAGAGTTGAACCCTGACAAACAAACGCCAAATAAAAATTAAGGTGCGTGGTGGCCGCGTCGCCGCCTCACGTGCGCAGCCTGGACTTCACCGGGATCACCAGGAAGGACAGGACGGACACACAGCGTTGGGACACGAGGCGCGGGTGGGCACGAGTAGGCTCGGTGACGATCGATTTAGTTTTTCACGCGCGGTTTTTCCGCGGCATTTATTAATATAAACCAAAGGCGTATCTCCACGTCGTCCTTTTCCAAAAGAGCACAACCCTATTATTCCCGAATTTCATCGGGGGTCTGCGCGGTCGGGTGCTCCTCAACCGCACCTTTCGAGCTAAAGAATTCAACCTACATCATCCGTGTATGTTATGATCAACACACGCAACCCCCCAGTATTAAGCAGCTATGAAATGCGAACGCGTCCCGTCGCGCGACGGGAGCGTGTAGTCGCATCGCGAGGCGCTTAATAGCGGTAGGCGGCGGGCTTGTAGGGGCCCTCGACGGGGACGTTGATGTACGCAGCCTGCTCGGCGGAGAGCTTGGTGAGCTTGACGCCAATCTTCTCGAGGTGGAGCGCGGCGACCTTCTCGTCGAGGTGCTTGGGGAGCACGTAAACCTTCTTCTCGTATTTGCCGGACTTGCGCTCGTTCCAGAGCTCGAGCTGGGCGATAGCCTGGTTGGTGAAGGAGCAGGACATGACGAAGGAGGGGTGGCCGGTGGCGCAGCCGAGGTTGAGGAGGCGGCCCTCGGCGAGCATGATGACGCCGTGTCCGTCGGGGAACTCGTAGCGGTCGCACTGGGGCTTGATGTTCTGGCGCTTGATGCCGGGGAAGGACTCGAGGCCAGCCATGTCAATCTCGTTGTCGAAGTGACCGATGTTGCCGACGATGGCGTTGTTCTTCATCTTCTCCATGTGGTGGCACATGATGATGTCCTTGTTACCGGTGGTGGTGATGAAGATGTCGACGTGGTCCACGACGTCCTCGATGGGGGCAACCTGGAAGCCGTCCATGGCAGCCTGGAGGGCGCAGATGGGGTCAATCTCGGAGACGATAACGCGGGCACCGGCAGCCTTGAGGGCCATGGCGGAACCCTTGCCGACGTCACCGAAGCCGGCGACGAAGCACGTCTTGGACGCGATCATGACATCGGTGGCGCGCATGATGCCGTCGGGGAGGGAGTGGCGGCAGCCGTAGAGGTTGTCAAACTTGCACTTGGTGACAGAGTCGTTGACGTTGATGGCGGGGAAGAGGAGCTCGCCAGCCTTCTGCATCTCGTACAGGCGCTTGACGCCGGTGGTGGTCTCCTCGGAGACGCCGACGCAGGTGCCCACGATGCGGGTCCAGCGCTTAGGATCCCTGTCGAGGTTCTCGTTGATCGTCTTGAGGACGAGCTTCATCTCGGCGTTGTCGGTGGTGGACGGGTCGGGGCGGGCGCCGTTCTTCTCGAACTCGATCTCAGCCTTGTAACCCTCTGTTTGTTATTCAGTGGACGGAGTTTGGAGGTCAGCGCGGAGTTCGGTCAGAGGTGAAAATTGGTGAATGAAAAAAAAGGTGCCTTCTTTGGGAGCGGCGTTCGGAGGCGGCATCGGGGCGACAGGGCTTGGCGGCGGGCGTCGGAAACGCGTGGATACGCACCGTGGATGAGGAGGGTGGCGTCACCGCCGTCGTCGACGATGATGTCGAGGGGCTCGGAACCCCAGTCGAGCATTTTGTCGGTGCACCACCAGTACTCCTCGAGGGTCTCGCCCTTCCAGGCGAACACCGCGGCGGAGTCGCGGGCGACGGCGGCCGCGGCGTGGTCCTGGGTGGAGAAGATGTTGCAGGAGCACCAGCGGACCTTGGCGCCGAGGGCGGCGAGGGTCTCGATGAGGACCGCAGTCTGGATGGTCATGTGGAGGGAGCCGGAGATGTTGGCGCCCTTGAGGGGCTGGGCGGCGCCGAACTCCTTGATCATGGACATGAGACCGGGCATCTCGACCTGCGCGAGCTCAATCTCCATGCGGCCTGCAAGCGGGAGAAAACGTTTCGTTAGATGAGGTGATCGGCGTGGTTCGGGCCGGCGCGTGCGGGGCGATGATCGCGTGATTCGGAGCACGAGCGGGCTGGACAAGTCGGGTAACACGCCAACCACTCGAAACGCGCTCGATCGGCGCGTCGAACGCGTCGCGCCGGCAAAGACGGCGCGTTCTCCGCGCGAGGGGGACCCGCGATCGGCCACGTCTCGGGGCGATTGCAACTTTTTGGAGTTTCCCGGATGTGCTTCTACTCACCGAAGTCGGCCTGGGCCATGTCGCGGACCTTGTACTCGCGGCCGTTGACGGTCTCGACCGTGCACATAGCGGAGGGAGCGGACATCTTTGCTTAGTTTTTTGGGTGGAAGGTGGAAGTGGTGCGGGAAAGTGACGGAAGGTTCGGTCGATCCGTCGCTTTTGAGTTCAGTCGCCGCTTTTCCTCGGCTGACATCCGGCGTTTCATCGCGCTCAACGCAGGAGAGCCTCAGGTTGAACGGGACAGGTGGATTTTAGATTTGTGTATGAGATTCAGTCAGAGATAATGTGAAATTAGTTCCATAGTGTATTTAGTTATAGTGTGTTGCATTGTGGGTTTGATCGTCAATTCGTCACACATGTAAACAGTTATCAGGTGAAGAAAGTTAAACAAATAAATAGACGAGGCCATTTTGAGCCCCAGAGCCCCACTTTACTCGACATTTCACGGTTCACAGGTCACGAGATTCCTTTCGCAGGAAGGGGTCCCACGAGTTTCTCGGCAGTCCCGAAACTCGAGATGAAAAAAGTTGGGCACGAGATAATCGGGGTAGAATCTCAGGCACGATGCTCAGGCACGCCCTCGCCGCCGTGACGGCCAACCCGTCCGCCGCCGCCGCGAGCAAGACCCGCGCGTCCGCCGCCGCTCGTGACATCGCACCGGCACCCAACCCGGCTCACCAACCCCGGGCCACCCCACTCTCCCGCGCGGCGTCTTTCCTCAATGGATACTCGTCGACTTCCGGCAGGGTCAAGGTCAGGACCAACGCGACCGCCGCCCCTCGTCGCGGGTCCGTGGTCACGCGCGCGCTCTTCGGCAAGAAACCCGCGTCATCCCCGCCGTCAACCAATGTCTCCGTGCCCCTCACCGAGCTCACCGAGACGTGCAGGCGCGCCATCAAGACCTACGGCTACGACGACGACGAGTGCGCAATCTTACTCGACGTCATGATGTACGCGCAGCTCAGGGGAAACAACCAGGGCATCATCAAGGTGACCACGAAGGGCATCGCGCGTGACCCAGCCGCGTCACCGATCCACGTCGAACACGAAACTCAGTTGTCCGCGTGCCTCAACGGGAACAAGAACGCGGGCATGGTGGTCATCCACAAGGCGATGGACATGGCGATCGACAAGGCCAAGACGCACGGCTTCGGCATCTGCGGCACTAACAACACGTCCACGTCCACGGGCGCGCTCGGGTACTACGCGCAGAAGATCGCGGAGGAGGGTTTGATCGCGTTAGTGTTCGCGGTGTCCCCGGAGTTTGTCGCGCCCAACGGAGCGATCGAACCCATCTTCGGCACGAACCCGGTGGGCGTCGGCATTCCCACCGCGGGCAAGCCGGTGGTGCTGGACATGGCCACCAGCGCCTACTCCTTCTTCGGGCTCCTCGAGGCGAGGACCGCGGGGAAGAAGATCCCACTCGGCGTCGCCATCGACTCCACCGGTGCGGTCACGGACGATCCCAACGCAGCGATCGACGGCGGCGCCATCGTGGGCTTCGACGGCGGGTACAAATCATCGAACCTCGCGCTCATCGTCGAGCTCCTCGCGGGGCCTCTCGTCGGCGCCGCGGTCACAGACAAGATGGCGTCTAAGAACTGGGGTAACCTCGTCGTGGCCATCGACCCTAAGCTGCTCGGTCAAGGTGAGTTTGAAAGGCGGGCGAAGATCGTGACGGATCGGGTCAAGGCGGCGAAGCGGCAGCCGGACGTTAACGAGATTTTACTCCCGGGCGAGCGCGGCGACGGCGTCGCGGCGAGGGCGCGGGCCGCGGGGGTGATCGACGTGGAGAGTAACCTGTGGGCGGGGCTCCAGGATCTCGCGTCCCAGTGGCGGGGCGGCGGCGAATCAGCATCCGCCATGTCAGCGCCACCCGTCGCCCCGAGGAAGAAAAAGTCGAGGGAGGAGTGGTCGATGGCGACGAAGCTGGTGCACCCCGCGGCGCACGTCCACGACCCGTTCGACTCCACCAACCCGCCACTGTACCAGACGGCGACGTTCGGCCAGCCGTCCGCCACGGAGAACGGCCCGTACGACTACACCAGGTCCGGTAACCCCACGAGGGACTTGCTCGAAAAAGAGATGGCGGCGCTGGAAAACGCGGATCGCGCGTTTGCCTTTTCATCCGGCATGAGCGCGCTCATGTGCGTCACACGGCTGGTCAAGTCCGGCGAGAGGATCGTCACCGGCGACGACATCTACGGCGGCACCTCACGGCTTCTCGCGCAGGTCGTTCCCAAGGTTGGCATCGAGGTGGTCAACGTCGACATGAACGACCTAGACGCCGTGAAGCGAGCCATCGACTCCGGCCCAACCACCATGGTCATGCTCGAGTCCCCAACCAACCCTAGGTTGCAGATCACGGACATTCGCAGGATATCCGAGATGGCGCACGCCAAAGGTGCGCTCGTGTGCGTGGACAACTCCATGATGGCGCCGGTCTTCGCCGCGCCCCTGGAACTCGGCGCCGACATCTCGATGACCTCCGCGACCAAGTTCATCAGCGGGCAGTCCGACATCACCGGCGGCATGCTCGCAGTCAAGGGCGAGCAGCTCGGCAAGGACATATACTTCCACCAGAACGCGGAGGGGCTCCACCTCGGTCCGTTCGATTGCTGGCTCGCGCTTCGCGGGATTAAAACGATGGCTCTTCGAATGGAGCGGCAGCAGGAGAACGCGATGAAGATGGCGAAATGGTTAGAGGTGCACCCGGCGGTGACGTACGTCAACTACCCTGGGCTGGAGTCCAACGAAGGCTACGGTTTGCACAAGTCCCAGGCGACGGGGACGGGCAGCATCCTGTCGTTCGCCACGGGGGACGTGAACCTGAGCAAGATCGTGGTGGAGAAGACGGAGCTGTTCAAGATCACGGTGTCGTTCGGTAACACCGCTTCGCTCATCTCCCTGCCGTGTTTCATGTCGCACGCGTCCATCCCGGCTGAGGTGAGGGCGGAGCGTGGCCTGCCGGACGACCTGGTGCGAATCAGCGCCGGCATCGAGGACGTCGACGACCTCATCGCCGATTTGGAAGACGCTTTCGCAGAGGCGATGGAGTCGACGGGCTGGCACGCGAAGAACGGCGGCGTCGGTGGCGTCAACGGAGTGAACGGGTCGTCCATGATGGACGCGGCGGCGAGGAGGGAGGATGAGCTGCTGAAGAGGATCGCGGCGCTCGAGGCGCAGCTCGCGGGGCAGCACAACGTGTCGCCCCCTCGCTAGCTGTGATTCAATTTTATGCCAGTCTGAAAGTTTTGACATTTCAAGCGATAATTGTCAAATTCCCTAACGGACCTTCGCACCATAGGTCACCGCACCTCACCGCACCTCGAGGTTTCGCGCGTGGCATCACCGTTTACGTCGCGAGAGCGCGACTTCCGTCCATCGACGCTCGCACGCCGTCGCTTCGAGCGCCCCACGCGACCGCCAGCGCCCGATTCGGTTGTTGGACATCTTCGCTCTCTTCGCGTAAATGTCATCGTTCGGGCGGGATGAGGGGAGGACCCTCCCTCCCTCCGTGGACGCGTTCATCAACATGCGCGACCTCGTCGTCGGCGACAACGACTGGTACAACGTCACGCCGTCCGTGCGCAGGGCCATCGAGGGTTTCGCGCTCATCCTCCGTGACCACGAGGCGAGACTCATGAACGGGGGCGAATCGCCAATTGGCCGGACGTCTTCCAGCGCTGCAGAGGTCACGACGCTCAAGGAACGGATCGCCCGGTTAGAGGAGGAGCTCGCGGTCACCAAGCGACGGGTCGCCGAGGTCACCAACGTCGCCGTCACCGCCGCGAGCGACGCCAAGGGTGCCGTGATCGAGTCACACTCCATCCGCCCGGACGTCGACCGGCTCCAACACGGCCTCTCCTCGCTGCACACCGCCGTGGGCGCGCACCTGAAGGACATACGCGGCAAGGTGGCCAACGCGGGATCCAACCCGGGCACGCCCACCGCCGGAATGAACGGAGAGTCCCCAGGCGTGGACGACCTGAGACGACGGGTGCGAGACCTCGAGGGCGACGTGGAGCGGTTCTTCAACGAGGGAGGTGACGGGGCAACCGGGGGGGGGACCACGGGCGGCGTCGCGCGTCGCGTCGCCGCCCTGGAGGATAACCAGAAGACCCTCGAACGACGGACGCAGCGGGTGGAGCGCGTGGTGGACGACGTGCGGTCGCTGGCGGACAGGCGCGCGAGGGCGGAGGAGACGGAGCGGCTGCGGGAGCTTCGGCTCGGGGGTGGTGGCGAAAAGGCGTCGAGGGTGACAAACAGTGATCGAGGTCGAGGCAGGCGCGGGTCCTCGTCGTCCGATTCGTCGTCGTCCGAGGACGAGGAGACGTGGCACGGATCGAGCGGGAAGAAGGACGATCCCATCGCGCTTCTCGCGGGAGCGTCCGTGAGCACCGGCTTGCACGGCGGCTTCGGGTAACCTTCGATTGTAAAACGTCTTCACATAGCCGCGTCTATTCGTCCGTCGTCATCGCCTCGTCCCTCATCACCCCGGCGGCAGCCTGCGCTTGATCTCATCGCGTATCCGTGACAGGTACGTCAACCGCACGGTCTCCTTCCGTGCGGCATCCAAGTCATTCGCGTCCATCGCGACGCCGATCGACTTAACGCAAACCGACTTTGCCTCGTCGTTCAATTCGTTCAATTCAGTCAACCGAACGACGTCCTCGCCGGCGTCCTCGATCGCCTCCCGCGTCTCCATCACCTCCATCAGCAGCACAGGATCGATCAGCCCTTGACCCTTACCCGCACCTTGCTCGTCGCCCATCCCTGATTCCTCCGCGACGCCCGCGCCCGCCGCTCGTAACATGTACTTGGCTCGCTTGAGGGGATCCCGTAGGATGGCGTAGGCGCGATTGACGAGCGACGCCTGGTCCGCGCTGTGTGTCTTCGCGTTCGTCGGCGCGGTGGAAAACTTGTCGGGGTGTAGTGTCTTCTGCAGGTTCTTCATCGCGACCTCGAGCTCGTCGTTCGTGAGCGCGAAGCGCGGAGGATCGACGCCGAGCACCCTGAAGAGGAGATGCGCATCGCTCGCGTCGTCGTCTTCGTCATCGAGCGCGGGAAGGACGGCGCCGCATCCGCCGCAGAAGAAGAGGTCGGAACGGCTCGTGCCGCCGCCGCACGACCAGCACGCGCCGCGCGGGTCACCGGCGGACGAGTCGGAGAACGCACGGTGGGACACACGCGACGGCCCGAGTGAGCCCTCCTCGCGGCAGACGTGGCGACCGCCGCGGTGCAGGCTCGAGATGCCGCCGGTGAAGGCGCGCGGAAGCGACGCCGCCGCCGCCGCGAGATGCTCCGCGCGATCGACGAGGGTTCGCGGACCGGCCGATCTCCGCGACGCGACGCGGAGAGCCTCACGCGCGATCCGACGCGTCCGCCACATCCCACGCGTGCACTAAGTGGGCGGCGACGACGACGACTCGATGAATAACATCTCTCGTGAATGAATTACTTGTAACGACCAGGGCTGTTTTCGCCCTACTCCCCGTCCTCCTCCCCCATGGGCTTCAAGAACACCGCCGTTCCCACCGCCGCCGCCGCCGCGGACGCCGCCACGATGTCCAAGCTCGCCCCGGCGCTCCCGAGCAAGTCGTCGAACCCGCCGAGAAACACGGGCCCGATTAAAAAAACCGCGTCACCCGCCGTCTTGGGCAACGTCAACGCCTCACCTTCGCCACCCTTCGGCGCGCTCTCCTGCGCCAGCGCGTTCACCGCGGGGCCCGCCGCCGCGGTACCCATGCCCCACAGCCCGATGCACAGCTGCAACTCGCGGAACGTGGACGAATCCTGAGCCACGACCAAACCGGCGGCGCACATCGCCAAACTCGTCACAACGACGGCTTTTAATCCAATCTTATCCGCAATGATCCCGCTCAGCGGAGCGGAGACCATGCCGAGCAACGCGGTGTAACTGAAGAGCTCACCCACCTGCGCGGGGGTGGCGTCCAGCGCCTGCGTCGCGAACCACGGAATACACGTGAGCTTCGCGACGAACCCGAGGGCATTCGCCGCGGCGGCGGCGGTGATGACTCGTTGCCTGTCGCTCTTTAGCAACTCGCGCCAATCGCTCGCCGCCTTGATCGCCTCGAGCTCACGCTCCATCTCTTCTTCCTCCTCCTCGGTCATGTCCATCGACAGCTGGAGTCGTTCCTCCTCGCGCTCCGCGGCGACGTTGATGTCGGGGAGGAGGGAGTACCCGCCCGTGCACGCGAA
>MDSX01074047.1_pt1 | contig 14747 bp, 11 predicted proteins | sample 811141 | NCBI WGS metagenome assembly MDSX01 (sample SAMN05326642, study PRJNA326480) | marine metagenome | isolation source: seawater | place: Atlantic Ocean: South East | collected 2010
GAATTTTTGCAAATTTTAAAATGTATAAAAATGTCTGCTTGTTGCACTGTAATGTTAGGTTTTCATGAACCGTTAGCATTAAAGTTCGATGCAGCTCTGGTTAAAAATAATGACATTAGTTGGATATCGTTAAACTCCTCCAAACCGGGGAGAGGGAGTGCACCTGCTGTCCTTATTCATTCGTCAAACGATTGGGCAGATGCAAATATAAAAAAAGACTTAAAAGAAATAGAAGACCATTTATCTAAGATATTTTTTGAGATTGCGAATTTATCTTCAACGGATGTAAGGTGTGTTGACTCAAAATTGTGGCGGTACGCCAATGCCTCCAAAAGGATTGAGAAAAGAGCATTTATTGACCAAAATAGAAAATTAGGTGCCTGCGGCGATTGGTGTATCCGAGGTAAAGTTGAGGCGGCATTCTTAAGTGGGCAAGCCTTGGCGACAGAACTATTAGATATTATTTAGGATTTATAAGTGTGGATCTAAATATTGAAAAAGCAGGTTATATTTATAGTTGGTCTTCTCAGTGTAAAACAGATATGAAAAAGAAAATTACAGAGCCCCAAGCTCTGTGGCACTGTGAATTTAAAGTAAAACTTTGATGCATTAGGAATAGATGTCCAATGATTGATCCATTAACATTTCATGAAAAATTTTCATTAAAAGATTTTGATTTCCAATATAACCTCCGTGTAAAAAGGCCCGACTATGAAACGACTGTTATCCCAAATTGGGTTGAACGAAGTAGAGTAGCACGCGAAAAACTGAACACTATCGTTGATCAACGATACGGGGAGGGTGAAAAACAAAAACTTGATGTTTTTCGAGTGAAGGATCCTAATGCTCCAACTTTGGTTTATTTTCATGGTGGTTATTGGCAACGGGGTGATAAATCAATCTATAGTTTTCTGGCATCGCCTTTTAACTCAGAAGGTGTAAATTTTATTACTGTAGGATATGACCTATGCCCAACAGTCAGTATCACACAAATTTCTAACCAGGCGCGCGAAGCGTTAGATTTTATTTGGCGGAACGCAAAAAGTCTTGGTGTTAACCGAGATCAAATAACAGTGATGGGACATTCTGCAGGTGGGCATATTACACAAATGATGATGGGTACTAAGTGGGCGGAGTTTTCTGCTGGATTGCCTGCCGATTTAGTGACAGCGGGGATTCCCATTTCTCCTTTAAGTTATCTTGAACCAGTTCGCCTTACAGAAGCCTTGAACGCTGGTATAGGTATGACTGCTGCTGAAGCAGAATCACAAAGTCCTATGGTGGCTCATCCGCCCTCAACTAATGCTTCTCAATTAGTAGCGGTTGGCGGCAATGAAACAGAAGAATTTCACCGGCAGGCTCAAATGTATGTGGACACTTTCTCAAGTGGTGATAGATCAATGGAGATATATGTAGTCCCTGATGCAGATCATTTTGATGAACTGAACGTTTTAGCAGATCTTAATAGTCCATTTTTTTCTAAGACACTCGATATAGTAAGATCGACCAACAGGTTTTAATGGAGTTAGATTATAAAGATGCACCCCCCTAACAACTCAAAATGATTATTACTCTAAATCGAGTTGTTTGTATCCATCTGCAGCGATAGCATCACAGTGTTGCCTGAATGCAGGATGGCCACCGCTGTACCGCATTATTCTGGGTGCCTCTTTACCTTTAACATTTTTATTAACGCCGGTCATCCAAGAGCCAATTTCATTCTGAAGAAGGCCTTCTCCTAAACCAAGTACGTAATCTGTCCAATCTTTCACACCCTTTGGTGTTGCCATAACCCGCGTTAATTTTTTATCATTGGCATACTGAATTATACCTGCAATCCATTCCACGCTATATTCTGCAGTTCTCGTGTAATTACCAAGCCCGGCGTGTGGTCCCATAGACATAAGCATATTAGGGAAATCTTGAACGAATACGCCAAGATAGGTTTGTGGGCCATCTTCCCATGCATCCTTGAGTTTCTTTTCCTTCGTTCCCTGGATATCAATGCGATCAAAAGAACCAGTAATTGCATCAAATCCTGTCGCATAAATTATGATATCAAAGTTGTACTCGCATAAGTTGGTCTGTATTCCATTTTCTGTAATTGATTGAATGGGGGTGTCGTTAACGTCGATTAACTCTACATTCTCTTGGTTGAATGTTTCGTAGTAGTTGGTTTCAAGAGGAACGCGGCGTGTCCCAAACCCATGGTTTTTTGGGATTAATTTTTCGGCTATGGCGGGATCTTTGACACGCTGGCGTATCTTATTGGCGATAAATTCGCTCGCTAACGCATTCGCTTCACGGTTATTCAGCATATCATTAAAATTACCCTGCCAGATTCCAAAGCCAGGGCTTGCATAAAGTTGTTCCCAAAACTCTAATCGTTCAGCTGGAGAAGTCTCCAATATATTCCGTGGGTCTACAGAATGAATATAGCAGCCGGGCGTTTCACGGCAGCGTGCTAAGATCTCAGGGTATCGGGCACGTATATCCTGCATTTCTTCTTTTGTTATTTTATCATTATGTAGAGGAGCACACCAGTTTGGGCTCCGTTGGAAAACAGCTAAGTGTTCCGCATCTTTAGCCACCTCCTGGATCGTTTGTATCGCTGTTGCTCCTGTTCCAATGATTCCTATTCGTTTACCTTTAAAATCAATTTTCTCCTTTGGCCAGTGATACGTATGGAAAGAGCGCCCTTTAAACCTTTTGATTCCATCAATATTTGGCATCGTTGGAGCTGATAAAATTCCAATTGCTGTGATCAGAAACCTGCATGTGTATTCCGTTTGATCTTCCAGCCTTATACGCCAACAATGTGTTTTTTCTTGATAATGCGCAGAAATAACTTTGGAATTGAATTGAATGTCTTCACGTAAACTAAATTTATCGGCTACGAAGTTCAGATAACGTTCGTTCTCTGGTTGTGAGGAGAAATGCTCATTCCAGTCCCATTCGTCAAGAAGTTCTTTAGAAAATGAATATCCATAAGTCCAGCTTTCTGAGTCAAATCGTGCCCCGGGGTATCGGTTCCAATACCAAGTGCCACCAACCCCACTTCCAGCTTCGAATGATCGAACTTTGAGATTAAGTTCACGCAGAAGATGAAGTTGATAAAGGCCCGCAACTCCAGCACCAATAATTATAGCATCATAATCGAGTTGGTTTTGTATAGTATTATTCTGATTTGGTGCCATTTTATGGTCCATTTAAAATCTCCATTTCTCTCGCATATACTATCTAAATTTTCCACGCTCTTTAATTTGTTTCAGCAAGAAAACTTAAATTCTATAACGATTTAATTTTTTTATCAGCATACAATTTAAATAACTCCAATGTCTTTCAGTTCTTTTAATTTAATTTCCGATAGCCCAAGTTCATCGACATATAAAGCATGATTATCCGCTCCTAAAACTGGTCCAAGAGTATGCACTTCTCCGGGGCTATCTGACAGGTTTGGGACTACATTTGGTACAGTCACATCTCCAAGTTTTGGAACACTAACTTTTTTCATCACTTGACGAGCTTCGAATTGGGGGTCCTCAAAAATATCGGCTATAGAATTAATAGCTCCAGCTGGGACTTCGTTTTGGACACAAATTTCAAGTAGACCATGGCGTGATAATGAATTGGTCCATTGTTCTACTTCTATTAATACGGTATCCCTACTTGCCAAACGGGAGGTTTGATCGCCAAATCTTTCAAGTAAGTCTGGCCTCTGCATCGCTAGTGTTAAACGTTGAAACATTTTATCTGTTGTGCAAGCAATAGCAATATATTTGCCATCTTTACATTTAAAATGGCCATGAGGACAGGCATTTAAAGTACCAGTCCCTTCAGGTTCTCTTATAAAACCGTGCATAGCATATCGAGGAGCGATTTCATCCAGGACCCTAAATACACTCTCAAATAAGGCGCAATCTACGATTTGTCCTTTTCCTGTAATTTCTCTATGCCTTAATGCCATCATAATTCCTATGCAACCATTCATACCTGTCATATAATCACCAAGAGAAGTGGAGCCAGGGGTCACTGGGGTTTCACCGGGTAGCCCTGACAGGTGTGTTAATCCGCCAAACGCATGAGCAATTCTAGCAAACCCTGGACGGTCTTTATATGGTCCTGTTTGGCCATAACCTGAAATTCTCAGCAAAATTAAACCCGGATTAATTTTACTTAACACATCCCAGCCTAATCCCCATTTTTCTAATGTACCTGGTCTGAAATTTTCACAAATCACATCACAATTTTTTGCCATTTCTTTTAATATTTTTGCACCCTCGGGTTTGCTTAAATTAAGGGTCACTGATCTTTTGTTGCGAGCTTCATTAAGCCATGCGAGTGACTGATATGGCAGATCCGTTTGTGTTCCAAACAAACGTAATGGATCTCCACCATTTGGATGCTCTACTTTTATAACATCAGCCCCAAATTCCCCTAGAAGTGTTGCTGCGTATGGCGCAGCTATAAAACAAGCGATGTCTAAAACCCTAATACCTTGTAGGGGCTTTGAAGTTTCCGTCATTGCATTTATTTCCTTATTTCTCAAATTTTATTCTTTAAGTAAGATGATCACTTCTTATTATAGATTAATGCATTTCACCGCATGCTAAGCCGCGCAAAATTCTAAATTTTGAATTAGGTAGATTATAATATTCCATTTTATCTAAACCTTAAAACGTCCTCCGCTTAGTTGTCTTTGAGAATGGTGTCTGCAATCTTTTCTGCAGCCATGATAGTAGGAAAGTTCGTATTAGCGCATGGGACAACAGGAAAAATTGAGGCATCAACAACCCTTAATCCTGAGATCCCTCGCACACGTCCCTGGTTGTCGGTGACTGCCATTGGATCGTCATCCGTACCCATGCGGCAGCTGCAGGATGCGTGCCAGACCCCGACGGCAGCTTTACGGATAAATGCTTCCGCTTGGTCATCATCATTGCAAATTTCTTCTAAGCTAAAATCTTCCATGAGAAAGTTTTTGATAAGGTATTCGCGAAGAAACCGTGGGCCGTCCAGAAACTTGGCCGCAATATTTGTGAGGATTTTGTTTTTTGTAGTAATTGCACCCACTTGTCGAACTTTATCTGAGTAGGCTGCTGGAAACGGATTACTCGTAACAGCTTGCATGGCGGGGTCCGCGTATAAAGGTGCTAGTCGACGAATTGCATCCATTAAACGATCTAAATCGCGTTTGTCAGAAAGTAAATTAAAATCAACCGAAGGCTCATCGTGCCAATTGGGTGAATTGAGTTTGATTTCGCCAGTTTCTGAATATGTTTTATTTACAAAGATAAGAAAAGCACCAATTTGCTCACCTACTTTATGCCAGGAATTCTTTGATGTCCCAACAACAAACATATCACCTGGAGGTGCTCCTGCAATCTCCGAAGAATACCGCATCGCCAGGTTCATGTGCCGTCGTGTTAGCTCATTTCGAACGCGCGCATGTGGGTGCAGGAATGAGGCTATGGCCACAGACGGGTGATCCATCAAACGTTGTCCAACCCCTGGGAGTGCTTTTCGTAATGGAATTCCTAATTCATTCAGATGACCTGCTGGTCCAATGCCGGCACGCATTAAATGTGCGGGAGAGTGAATTGCGCCAGATGATAGTATAATTTCACGTCCTCTGAACTCCTCTGGCTTGCCGTTAACAAGAGCTTTTACGCCCACGCAGATAGTATTCTCAAAAAGTAATTCAGTAACAGCTGTGTGGGTTGAGAGGTATAAGTTATCTCTGTTTCTAACACCATCGGTGAGATAACCAATCGACGCTGAAACACGCTTCTCTTCAGCATTAGATATAGTGACTGGAAAAAAACCGTCCTCAAAGAAACCATTCTGATCAGGAAGGTATTTATAGTTTGCCCGTTTAAGTGTTTCCAATAAAGCTTTAGAATGTCCTGACCAATGCGTTTCTGGGATGCGTCGCACTGGAATTGGACCATCTTGTCCGTGCCATTTGTCATTTATATCAAGGTCTGTTTCCAACTTTTTAAAAAAAGGGAGAACGTTATTCCAATCCCAGCCAGACGCGCCGCGTGCTTCCCACTCGTCATAATCAGTGGGCGCCCCTCGATTTGCCATTTGGCCATTAATGGATGATCCGCCACCCAGGACGCGGGCTTGTTCATACTTTCGTAAAGGTGGCTTTGGTGCATCCTTATCGTTATGCGAATTAACCTCAGTAGTAACTTTTAAGCCTGACCAAATGAATCTATCATTTAAATAAGCTGTGCCCGGATAACTATCTAGAATTTCTGCTGGGATTTTGTCTGGTGGAGTATCCTCTCCAGCCTCACATACAAGAACATTATTTGTACTGCGTGCTGACAGCCGGTTTGCCAAAACACTACCGGCTGACCCACCTCCTACGATTATATAGTCAAATTCCATGCTAACTCCTTATCAGAACACAAACACCGAATTATTCTCAACACTAGTTACTTGCGCTTAAATATGAAGAACGATGTAAGCATGGTCGAAACTACAACGGAGATAACGAAACAAGGCTCAAGTCTTGTTACACACGATCTTCTCAGAGAAATAAATCGGGATCAACTCACAAAGAGATCATCATCTTGATCGTAATAAAATAATGCTAGGGTTTTGGTTTTTTTCTACTGTCATTGAAAGCGAAAAAAGTTGCGATTGAATTTTTAAGCATTGAAAAAATCTCAACTTTTGATGGTTTTGTGTCGGCTGAGTCTTCTAGTTCCATTCTTGCTGCGTTCAGCTTTTCCTGCCTATTTGTTAAGATGGTTGATAGCCCATCAAGTACCTTAGAGTTGTTCTTTATTATTTTAGAAAATGTTTCTTTTTTTATTTCGTACACTACCACGGGACGTATCGCAGAGACGGTTGCACTTCTATCTGCCCCGGTTAACAGCGACATTTCTCCAAACACTTCGCCGATTGTAAGCTTAGCAAGAACGGCTGAAGCTCCCTCAGTATTTGTTATCGTTACTTGAGCGACACCTTCGACAATTACGAACATTGATTTCCCTGGGTCACCTTGGTTAATAATAGTTTCGCCAACGGCAAAGGTGCGTTTTACTGAATCCTTAGCGAGTAAAGAAAAGTCTTTATCTCGGAGTGGTGCTAATAGTCCTATGCGTCGAAACCATAATTCAGCATTTTGAGATTCGAGGTAAATATTATTTTCAGTTGTATGGGGTTTGGTGAAGCTCGAGAAATCTTGACTGAAATCCTGGATAACAGCCAGGCTCGCATCCGGTTTCAAGTTTTGCAGAAGATTTCCAACAGTCATAGTTACACCGGCTCTAGTAAATACGTAATTTATTGATAACATTATGGAAGATCGTTGGTTAAATAATAAGGCTCGATCTATGCAATCGTATGCCACTGAAAACTCTAGCCCATTTTCTTTTCCTCCGACAAAAAATGCACCGGTGTAGCCAAAAAAAGGTCTCAAATCGGCCGGACGCGCATTAGCCAGTGCATCTTTGAGCAAATCGATAATGTATTGAGGGTTATGTCTTGGATGAACGTAAATACTATCATAACTTATGAATCCTCCTTTACTGAACGTTGTATCGTTTTTCGCCAAATTGATTACAGTTGATTGCGCTAATATATCATTTGGCACAAATATCTCTTTATTTTCAATCGATGTCAGGCGTGTGCTTCTCCAGGAAATACTTTTTACTTGTCCTAACTGGCCATCAAACGTTATCCAATCCCCTTTATCGAAGGCTTTCTCCACATTTAAGAACACCCCTGATATTATATTGCTAAGGTTTCCCTGCAATGCCAAACCAATAATCGCGGTAAGGAGCCCAGACGTTGCTAAGGCTCCTGTCAATGGTACTCCAAACCCATACGACAAAAAGAGGAGAGTAGGGATTAGGAGAGTTATGCCAATAACGAAAAACCGCACTAAACCAGGAAAGTTTCTTTCATCTGTATCAGATGATTGAACACGGTCTGCCGTATCGAAGCACATGAGGAAGAGAGTAAAGGGTACAAAAATCTTATAAGTAAGAAAGGGAAGTTTAGGATTGGGTAAAAAGGAGTAAAAGTTCAGATGGCCTGCCAAACCTGCTCCGTCTGAGGAGAAAAGAGATATCAGGCAGAGGTAAAAAGCGAGTAGTAATAGAATGGAAACGTAATTTTTAGCTTTAGAAAAGGCTACTGTAAGTCGTATTGTTAAAATGGCCGTCAAAATTATGAGAGTAAATGCTGCTAGTAATGAGAGCCAATGCTGTTGTTCGAGATTAGTATACGGCAACAAAGCAAAAGTTAATAATATTACAGCGGTTTTACACAGACCACTAATTTTAAGGGTAAACATGTTGCTAGGAGCCCTATGGTTTATTATTCAAAACTAAAAAATACAGTATTACTGTATGAATGCCATACTAATTAAACTTACATTTAACGCTCATTTTTATGATGTTCAGATATTTGCAATTTCTTTGTATGTTGGAGCTTATTGAACATTTCTCAATTTTAGACAATTTAATGCTTTTTACTCTTCTGATTTCGGGATGAGTCTCTAATCTCTTTTCGCAGTATCTTGCCGTAATTATTCTTAGGAAGTTCGTCGACAAATTCAACAGACCGTATTCTATGATCGGCAGGAAGATTGGAGCGTGCCCATTTAATTATTTCATCTTCGGTCACTGTTGAGCCGGAACGGCAAACAGCAACTAGATGAACGGTTTCGCCCCAAAGTTTGTCTGGAATGCCAACAATGCAAGCCTCTTCTATTTCTTTGTTTTGATAAATAACTTCCTCGATCTGGCGCGGGTACACATTATTTCCACCTGTTACGATCATATCCTTTTTACGATCAGTTATATAGACAAATCCATTTTCATCAAGTTTCCCAATATCACCAGTACGTTGCCATTTACCTTCCCGGATTTCAGATGTTGCTTCCTCGTTATTGAGGTATTTCAACATTACGTTTCCACCGGCAGTTACGATTTCACCTGTTTGTTCGATGGGTAAGAGAGATCCCTGATCGTCCATTATACCAACGTCTGCAAAGGAAATGGCTCTGCCACAGGAATATAACAGCTTTGAGTTTTGTGCTTTTAAGGCATCTATGTGGTCTTGTGGTTGGAGCACTGTGAACCCAACAGGTGCTTCCCATTGACCGTAAAGCTGCACCAATACTGGCCCAAATATTTCTAATGCTTCCTCCAACCGGTCGACGGGGAAGGAAGCCCCTCCATAAAGTAAAGAATGAAAACTCAATTTATCTTGCGCCTTCGCTGGCATATGCTGCATGAGTAACTGGATCATGGTTGGTGCCATAAAGCTTGAAGTTATATTGCGGTTTATACAAATTTGGGCAACACGTTCAGGATTAAAATTATTGAGAATTCTCAGCCTAGCGCCGCGGGCTAAGTGTGGTAACACTAGTGAGCCTGTAGCGTGAGTGATTGGTGCACATAAAAGACCTACATCATCGTGATCAATTCTTGGATTAATATCCATTAGGTGGGTTGAAACTACGTGTATCCAGTTACCATGGGTCAGCATCACTCCTTTTGGCCGTCCTGTAGTGCCGGAAGTGAAATAAATAGAATGAATATCTGAATTAACAGGTGTCCAATTTGAGCTACGATCTTGGGCTCTATCTAGTAATTCCTCATAGTTTAAAGACCACGCAGACTTTCCTCCAACACAAATAAATAATTCAACATTCTCAAGTTTCTCTCGCATTTTATCAACATGTTGAAGCATGTCCTTTTCGAAAATTAAAGCTTTGGCTGAAGCAAAGTTCAAGCAATACTCATGGTCTTCTTTGGATGCCCTAGCATTCAGCATTGTCCGAACGAAGCCAAACCTAGCTGCCATAGAATCAAACTCAACAAGCTCAATTGAGTTACGCATCAAAACAGCTACGGTTTCTCCTGGCACAAGATCGCACCCCAGTAAGGATTGCCCCAATCGATCTACTCGACTAATAAAATCGCTGTACGAAAATGTTCGGGTGTCGTCCTCTAAGGCTACACGGGGGCCAAATTTTCGAACTGCGTTATCAAGAAGTAAGGATAATGACATTAATCTTCCTCTTCAGACTTGCGACCTTGCCAACTAGGTTCACGTTTTTCCAAAAAACCTTTAATCCCTTCCTTCGCATCGGGGTGGAGCATATTACGAGCTACCAGTTCTCCTGCATATTCATATGCGTTTGACACAGTCATCTCCATTTGTTGGTAAAGCGCTCTTTTTCCAAGTGCAAGTGTGTAGCCAGATTTTGACGCAATATCGTCCGCTAATAACTTTACCTCGCTCTTAAGAGAATTAGCTTTCGCTAATTGATTAACAAGACCAATACGAAAAGCAAAGTTTGCATCATGTATGCGGCCGCCAGCCAGCATCTGCATTAAGTGTTTTCTTCCAATGGTGCGACTGAGCCCTACCATGGGAGTTAAACACCAAAGGCCTATATTTACCCCGGGGGTAGCAAATTTTGCTTGTTCACTTGATATAGCAAGATCACATGTCGCCACAAGCTGGCATCCAGCAGCCGTAGCAATTCCTTCAACGCTGGCTATCACAATTTGCGGTTGCTTTAAGATGGCTTGCATCATGGCACTGCACTCAGATGAAACAGTGCTATAAAATTCTGCGTCTTTATTCACATCGAACTCTCTAAGATCGTGACCGGCACAGAAGATTCTTCCACCAGCTCCGCCAATAACAATAACGTTGATGTCCGCATTAGTGGCCAACTCATCAAGAGTTTTATGTAATTCAGTAATCATTGCTCGGGACAGACTGTTACCCGACTCTGGACGATTGAGCGTCAAATAACAAACTGCACCTTCTTGTCGTTTTATTAAAAGGTCTTGTTGAACTTCAATCATCAACTACTCCAGTTTTTTATATTCACTAAATCCAAGTAAAGTTGTCATATTATTGTTTTCTGAACTTATTTAGGATTTTTGTTAGTTGAAATTGCAATAATAATACGGGCGGATAAATGGAGACCATTGAATTTAAACACAGTATTATTGCCTTTCAAGTCAGAAAAAATGTTCGCTAGTGCTGTTGTGGTTCCCTCAATTTAATCAGTCCTCTAATGAAGAAACGTCATAATTAGTTGACACAGTGGAGACCGACAATTTAAGAAAAAGTTCGAATCATTTTAACACAAAATTTGTAATAATTGATTTTTTTATCATCTTTTTTTATATTCCGTAATTTGGTACAATCTCAGAAAAATTGTAGAATTGTCGACAATCTTGTGGTACCTTATTATTGAATGAAATCTTTTAATTATATGGAATAATGCCGATGCTATTATCATCAATTGAGTATATTTCATTTGATTGCTATGGCACGTTAACGAATTTCCAGATTGGAAAATTGACGACAAAGCTATTTGCCGATCGTGTTCCTGAAAACCTTATATCTGAGTTTCTTATAGATTACAGCGCTTTTAGGTTCGATGAGGTGTTGGGGGCTTGGAAACCTTATTATGACGTCTTGCATGATTCCTTGGCCCGAACGTGTAATAAGTGGAGCATTGACTTTACCAAAGAGGATGCAGAAGTCATTTACGAAATGGTTCCAACCTGGGGTGCACACTTTGAGGTTCCGGGCGCCTTAGAGAAAATAGCAACGGTTCTACCTCTTGTTATTTTATCGAATGCGGCGGATGATCAAATTCAAAATAATGTAGATAAACTTGGGGTGTCTTTTCATTCTGTACTGACTGCAGAGCAAGCAGGAGCTTATAAACCAAGGCTTCAAGCATTTGAGTACATGTTTGATAGTTTAAATTCCAGGCCTGAAAATTTTCTCCATGTGTCATCCAGTCTCCGATACGACTTAATGAGCGCCCATGATTTAAAAATCTCAACGCGGGTCTTTGTGGATCGTGGACATGGTCCGGGTTGTCCTGCTTTTGAGTATTATGAAATTAAAGACTTGTGGGGACTTCCAACCTTATTGGGAGTTTGAGGCAAAACATGCCATTGATTAATAAATCTATTCAACGCCTCAGTCGTTTAACTTTGTCGGGACAGATAGCAAAACAACTTCGTGAGGATATTTTAACCGGTACATTGTTACCAAATTTGCAATTAAATGAAAAAGAACTTGCACTTTCGTTTGGTGTCAGTCGAGGACCATTACGCGAAGCTATGCAACGTTTAATTCAAGAAGGCCTGCTGCGCAGTGAACCGCATCGTGGAGTGTTTGTTGCAGAAATAAACGAAACGGATCTCACTGATATTTATTTTGTCCGCGCAATGATAGAAACAACTGCAATCAGAAAGATTATCATTTCCAAAACCTTCAAGGAAACTTCTACCCAACTGTCGCGCATTTCGGAAAAAATGGACAAGGCGGTTCGCGCCAATAGATGGAAACAAGGAAGTGAACTGGATTTTGTGTTTCATCAAACCTTGGTTGATTCTGTTGGTAGTAAAAGATTGTCCAAAACATACAGAACCACCCAAACAGAAACACGCTTGTGCCTACACAGACTGATGGGGAATTATCGGTGCAGTGAAGACTTGGCTGTAGAGCATTTCCGATTTGCGGAAATATTACACAAAGGAGATTTAGTGGCTACACTTAACGAACTAGAGGCTCATTTCGGCAACCCGGCGTTACTTATGCGCCGAGCTCAAAACGACAAAGTATCTTAGGCCTGTAGGAGTTCTATTAAATGAGTTCGCAAATCGATATTCTATCATCCGATATTACTAATCTTAATGATTATATGGCGTTAGTGAATATTGTTGGATGGCCACATACAGCTAAGGATATCACCTCTTTGTTAATATTAGGGCGACCCTGGCGTGCGGTTGACCGGGAAAGTCGAGAAGTGATTGGTGTTGCTGTTTGGTGGCCTATGGGGCGTGATTGGGGACGAGTCGGCCTGGTTATCGTATCTCCAAAATTTCAAGGACAAGGCATCGGCCGTAGTTTAATGAAAAAAGTGCTATTGGACGCCGGCGCACGTTCACTTATGTTACTAGCGACAGAAGAGGGCAGACCGCTTTACAACCAACTTGGGTTCAAAAGTGTAGGTTTAACGCAACGACATCAAGGATATTGCTCTCGTGAAATGTCAGCCGAGCCTGGTATTAAATTGGCTGGCCTTCAGGATTTAAGAGAGATTATTGCATTGGACGCAACAGTAACCGGTTTCGATCGATCGCCTATGGTTACCCAAATGTTTGGAGTGGGAAACGCAACCATACTAAGAGAAAAAAATAAAATTATAGGATATGCAATCAGGCGCCCATTTGGTTTAGGTACCACGCTTGGTCCTTTGATTGCGCGTAATGAAGATTGTGCGAAAAAGTTGTTTAAGGCATCGGTTAATCTAGGGGTTCTTCGAGTCGATCGGATATTAAGGGCTGATAAGTTTGGGCAATTCCTAGAAGCACAGAACATACCTGGAAATGAAATTAGTCATTCGATGGTCCGGGGTTCTAAACCGTCAGGTTCAGGAAACAGCCATTTATTTGCGATGGCGAGCCACGCATGGGGTTAAAAGGAACAAAAATGCATAAAGTTATTATTGTCGGACGTGGATTATTTGGAAGTGCTGCAACCCGCCATTTAGCAGAAAGAAGTGACGGTATAGTATGTGTTGGTCCGAATGAACCAAAAAACCGTCAAACTCATACTGGGGTATTTGGTAGCCACTATGATGAAGGACGCATGACAAGAGTAGTCGATCCAGTAAGTGAATGGGTCGTTGCAGCGAAAAATTCGATAGACCGATACGCCGACCTTGAACACCGAAGTGGTATTAAGTTCTTTACTTCATCTGGCTACCTTGGCATCGGCGACCCCACTTCAGACTATAATGAGAGTTGCGCTGCCGCTGGCGCTAAAGTCGGTGTAGCAATTCAAAAACTCAGTTCAACTGAAATTCGATCTAAATTCCCGTTTCTTTCTGTTGATAATAATTCTGATGGACTATTAGAAACAGAAACAGCGGGACATATTAGCCCGCGTGCTATGGTTCTTGCACAAACTAAACTTGCCGAAATGGCAGGTGCTACTTCTGTTTTTGATCAGGCCACAAAAATTTTTCATACTTCAAAAGGTGTCGAAATTGAGCTCACATCAGGTAAAACTCTTAAATCTGAAAAAGTCATAATTGCAACAGGAGGTTTCACATCGGCGTGCGGCTTGAGCCCCGTTGATTTAAATTTACGTGTCTTTGGTCGAACGGTAGTCCTCGCAAAGATCCAGGGATCGCTAATCAACGAGCTGTCAGAAATGCCGACAATAATACACTGCAAAACCGGTGCTTATATTTTGCCACCAATCCGCTATCCAGATGGAAATATATATTTAAAACTAGGCATTGGAACTAATTCCGATACTACCTTTACAACATTAAAGGACCTCCAAGAATGGTTTAAGGGGAAAGGCTCGGAAGAAAATCGTCGGGAATTTAGTGAATTTATTCAGAACCTTATTCCCTCTTTATCGATCTGCGCCAATTGGCATACCGATACTTGCGTGGTCACTCAAACCCAAAATGGGTTACCTATTATTAGATATGTTGATGAAGGAAAAATCGTTGTCGTCGTGGGTGGAAATGGAAAAGGTGCTAAGGGTGCGGACGAATGGGGTAAAGTTGCAGCAGACATTATTAGTTCTTAGTCTATATCAGCTCTCATTTCAAAAAAAGTACTATCATTGTTATGGGAGACCGTAACAGAAGGGCGTGATGTCTTAAAGACCTAGGTCTAAACTCGCCTGATAGCGCACTATAAAAACTAATACCC
>MDSX01013166.1_pt1 | contig 14739 bp, 13 predicted proteins | sample 811141 | NCBI WGS metagenome assembly MDSX01 (sample SAMN05326642, study PRJNA326480) | marine metagenome | isolation source: seawater | place: Atlantic Ocean: South East | collected 2010
AGCCACGACCGGGATTCGAACCCGGGACCTCCTCCTTACCATGGAGGCGCTCTACCAACTGAGCTATCGCGGCAACCATGAGCGGGTAAACCCGCGCAGGCTTGAAAGCTTACGTATCAACACCGATGATCCACAACCCCTAGAGCGGTACCTTTGTATATATGAAGGTCCGTTTAGCCAAACTCGCCGATGCTGCAGAAATCGCCGATATCTACAACCACGAGGTTCTTTCCGGGGTGGCTACCTTCGATTTAGTTCCGAAATCTCTTGAAGAACAGCGAGAATGGTTACGGGATAGGTCAGGAGCTTTGCCCTGCATTGTCGCAGTTGACGAGGACGGAGCTGTTACGGGTTGGGCGTGTCTTTCGAAATACAGAGATAGGCCTGCATACGGAACAAGCGTGGAGGACTCCGTATACATTCACGAACGACATCAGGGCGCAGGTATTGGCAATCTGTTGCTGACCGAATTACTGCGGCTTGCGGACGAGCATGGATTTCATTCAACTTTTGCCCGTATCGCAGGGAATAACCCTTCTTCGGTGGCTCTTCACGCGAAACATGGTTTTGAGATCGTAGGCGTGGAAAAAGAGGTGGGACGGAAGTTTGGTCAGTGGTTAGACGTCACTCTGATGCAACGACTTGTTCGCTAAATGCGAAGTCACTCTGATTAGAAGTGCCAGGGAAATTGCGAGAAATCTTGCTCACGCTTTTCTAAAAAGGCGTCCCTGCCTTCTACCGCTTCGTCAGTCCCATATGCCAGTCGGGTTGCTTCACCTGCGAATACTTGTTGGCCTACCAAACCGTCATCGGTCAGATTGAACGCAAATTTGGCCATCCGTTGGGCTGTTGGCGATTTGGAGTTAATCTCACCGGCCCATTCCAGAGCCACACTTTCCAGTTCGGCATGTTCGACAACGGCGTTTACGTCACCCATCACAAATCGCTCTTCGGCATCGTAAGTTCGGCCTAAGAAAAAAATCTCGCGAGCTTTTTTTTGTCCAACCTGTTTCGCCAAATATGCCGATCCAAAACCACCGTCGAAGCTCGCTACATCAGTATCTGTTTGCTTAAAGCGAGCGTGCTCGCGACTAGCTATGGTCAGGTCAGCAGTTACGTGGAGGCTGTGACCGCCCCCTGCAGCCCAGCCGGGGATAACGCAGATGACCACCTTGGGCATCATCCGTATTAATCGCTGGCACTCAAGGATATGAAGCCTTCCCACTTGTGCGGGATCAATAGTTTCACTGGTGTCACCATCTGCATACTTGTAGCCATCTTTTCCACGAATTCGTTGGTCACCACCAGAGCAAAACGACCATTCTCCATCTTTTGTGGACGGCCCATTGCCCGTAAGTAAAACGACGCCAACATCGGTACTCATCCGAGCGTGATCTAAAGCTTTATAAAGTTCGTCAACGGTGTTCGGTCTAAAAGCGTTACGAATATCGGGTCGGTCAAACGCAATACGAACTGTTCCTTGGCCAACTGCGCGGTGGTAGGTGATGTCATTGAAGTTGAAGCCTTCGAGCTCCCTCCATTGAGATGGATCAAAGATGTCTGAAACATTTGGCAAATAAGACATTGCACTCCTGAACCGTTAAGGGTTGTAGTCGTAGATTAGAGGCGGACATCGAAGGGGACATCATGAAGTTTGGTCTTAGGTATTGCAACACCGATAAATATGCGGTTGATACGGCGTTGGCTGTCGAACTAGTTCAAGCAGGGGAAGCGGCTGGTTTTGAGTCAGCCTGGACAGTCGAACATACGGTGATTCCGTCGGGCTACCAGTCTGTGTATCCCTACAGCGAAACGGGGAAAATCGCCGGCGGCGCCGAAGATTTAATTTTGCCAGATCCTCTTATCTGGATGGCGCACATGGCGGGTGCAACTAGCAAAATAAAGTTCGGCACTGCCATTTTGATCCTTCCGCAACATTCACCCGTTGTATGTGCCGCCCAAGTCGCAACTTTGGATTACATGTCCGGTGGACGAGTATTGCTCGGAATCGGCGTTGGCTGGCTCGAGGAGGAGTTCAAAGCTATTGGCGCTCCATTTGAGAGACGCGGGCCCAGAACTGACGAATACGTTGCGGCGATGAGGGAGCTATGGGCTAACGATTGCGCCACCTTCGACGGTGAATTTGTTCAATTTACTGACACATATTGTTTGCCGAGACCAGTACGAGGTTCAGTGCCCATAATTGTCGGAGGCGACACCGATTATGCAGCGCGGCGAGCCGGCCGGTTGGGTGACGGCTATTTCCCTGCTCGCGATACTCCTCAGGAGCGAATTGACCTAGCTAGAAGAACCGCAGAGGAGTTTGGTCGGGATCCGGACGCATTAGAGATAACAATGCCAATGCCCGAAGATCCTGACGATGTTCCAAAGATGAAATCGCGAGGGGTCGACCGTTTGGTTGTTCCTGTAACTCCTATGGCAGGGATGCCTACTCTGATTGACTCACCAGAGGATGCACTTCGCTTCGGCGAAATAATTGCAAAATATTCAGACTTGTAGAAATTACGCCCAGCCATTTTCGGTAAATCGTGCCAGTTCGTCACGGTCATATTGATCAACAAGAGCAATTTCCCAATCAAGGTATTCTTGCATTCCGCGCAAAGCTACTTGGGAGTCTGCGGGGTCTCGCGGCAGGGTGACTTGAGGGCTATGCGATGGTGCGGGAGATTTCCCTGTCCGGAGGGGCTCGTTTTCCTTTCCAAGGGCATACACGTATACCTCCCAGCCCATTTCTTGTAGCCAAGAGGCCGACATGGTCGCTCTGGTTAGATCGTCGTCGGCGAGTACTAGGCGTGCTCCACGCACGACAGCGTATTCATCGGTTGCTTGCACTAATTGACCGCCTGGAGCATTCCGGAAGTCATGGCGATGGCCGGCCTCGTACTCGGCAGGTGTTCTGACGTCGAAAAGATAAACGGTTCGAGTTTTATCTTGTTTCCAGGCTTCTAAGGTCGCTTGACTAATCGCTTCTATCCCATACCTACCTGCGACTTGGGTGGCTGCTATGGAGGCGCTTGAGCGCCCCGCAGGGGTAGGTGGTTGAGCCGTAGAAGTATCCCCTTGGACCAAAGTAAGTCCGGCAAGTTCCCATCCCATTGTTCCGTTTTCGAGGGCTACAACAGGGTTAGCGATGCCTGCTCGAATCAATGACTGCGCTCCGATAATACTGCGCGTGCGCCCGGCGCAGTTCACAACGACGGTTATGTCGTCTTCAAGAAGATCAAATACTCGATGAATCAATTCTCCGCCCGGACAAGATAAGCCTCCGGGCAAGCTCATTCTCTCGAACTCGTCAGCCGTTCGGGAGTCGAGAATTAGTAACTCCCGCCCTGTTGCAAGCCACTCATTGAGTGTTGCTGCTTTAACGTGAGGAGTGCGGTAATACCTTTCAGCTAGTTCCCCGAATAATTTTGAGGGAACATTGACGCCGGTGTAGACCTCATAACCATTTTTGATCCAAGACGTCATTCCACCCTTCAGAACTCGAACGTTTTTCCATCCACAGGATTGAAGTTCTGAACCTAACTCTTGTGCTTCCCCACCCCCGTCATCTATCACAACAATGGGTGTCGCAAGCCTTGGTATCAATTTCGTGGCTGTCTCAGCTACTGCTTCGACTCGAAGGCTTGCCGCCCAGAGCAGGTGCCCGTGGGCATAGGACGCGTGACTTCGGCCATCAAGAATAGCTAACTCATCGGGCTTCTGGATTTCCATCGCCAAGTCGCCGGCAGAGATAAATGACATGGTCAAACGCGCGCGTCGATAATAGGAAATCGAACTTTTTTCTTTAGCCACACACCTAGCTCTGCGTTCCAATAATTGCGAGCAGGCAGCTTCAAGAGGTCGTTTCCGTAGCAATGAAAATTTAGGGCACCACCCTGTACATGAATTGAGTGCACGTCGTCAGGTAGAAACCCGATTGCTACGCCCTCTTCAACACATACTTCTTCAGAGATTTTGGGATCACCAGCTCCTTCCAGATCGTATCTCCTATTAATTTCTTCGCCCTCGATCCCGGCTATGCACGCCCAAGTTAGGTGATCGTGAGGTGGCGCTTCCGTCGCGTCTGCTACGGACTGTATGTAGAGGGCGAAACGATGATCTTCGTCTTGCGACAGTAGATAGAGAGTGCTGCCATCGTTAGAGGCTAAGGACGGGAAATCGCTCCACGGGAATAAATCTCGATTCTTTGCGAGTTCGAGTAAACGCTTACCAATTAGTTCAATCGAATTCCGGTCTATTCCAGTCGCATCGATTTCACGAATGTCGCACATTGCATCAGCGATAGCAGCAGCTCGCAAAGTATTAACGGTCATCGCTCATCTCGGGTCTAATGGTTAGCGACCCTTCCATTGGGGAGAACGCTTTTCAGCGAACGCTAGAGGCCCCTCTATGAAATCTTCACTTTTAGCCATTGCTTTCACAGCTTCATATTTGCCTTCGTGAGCTGCGCGAACTCCGGCTTGGTCAAGGCCTCGCATGGACGCCTGCTTGGTGGCACGAATCGACATGGGCGAACATTCGAGGATCATCTCCGCCCAGCGGCGAGCTTCATCAAACGCTTCACCCTCGCCAGTCACCGCCGTTACAAACCCAAGGTCGTATCCCTCTTGCGCGTGAACGTGACGCCCTGTCAGCATCATTCCCATGGCTCGCTTAAGCCCAATCTGACGGGGTAGCCGATGGACGCCAGCCGCGAGAGCCGCGAGCCCTACTTTGGGTTCAGGCAGCGCCATGCGAGCATTCTCACTAGCAATAATCAAGTCGCAGGCCAACGCAATTTCAAAGCCACCTCCCATTGCGACACCGTTCACAGCGGCGATAACTGGCTTGTCTAGGTCCCACCGTGAAGTGAGGCCACCAAAACCGGTGGCAGGCGAACCGGACATATCCCCACCTTCAGCTTGGTATCGAAGGTCATTTCCCGCACAGAATGCCCGATCACCAGCACCAGTAACTATGGCTACCCATAGGTCTGGGTCATTTTGGAATTCATCAAATAGCTCAGCCATTTCAGCGTTGCCAGGCGGATGAAGCGCGTTCATTCTTTCGGGGCGGTTAATCGTGACTGTGTAGATGTGGCCGTCACGTTCTGCATAACAAGATTCCGTCATATCCGGAAGTTAGCTCATTAATGCAATGTGTTGCCCAAAGTGAACCGTGTTCGCTGGAGTAAGCAAAGCCTCAGTAGGCCAGAAACTTGGTTTCCTCGCGATTAAGTGACGCTAGTAACTAAGAGTGGCGAGCCTATTGGCTCGCCACTTTTTGTGGGCCGGGGAGGATTCGAACCTCCGTAGGTGTGAACCGACGGGTTTACAGCCCGTTCCCTTTGGCCGCTCGGGCACCGACCCAACGGCGGCAACGTTATCGGTTAGTCCGCCTGTCCCCAAAGATACTTAAGACTTTGTGCGTTATTAACACAACGAAACAGTCTGTATATTTCGGCTATGCCTTCTTTCGATGTTGTTTCAGAAATTGATATGCAAGAGGTCAGAAACGCAGTAGACCAAGCGGCTCGTGAGGTGAACACACGCTATGACTTCAAAGACACCGGCTCAGAAGTAGTACTTGGCGACGAACAAATCTCATTAACTAGCAATAGCGAAGATCGTCTTACAGCTCTGCGCCAAGTCCTGGAGGAAAAGCTCGTTAAACGAAAGGTCAGCTTAAAGAGTCTTGACTACGGAGACCCCGAGGAGGGATCTGGTGCGTCAGTTCGTCAACAAATTGCTCTTCGCGCTGGCATTACGAGCGAGATGGCGAAAGAAATCAACAAGTTCATCAAGAACTTGAGCATCAAGGGAGTCCAATCGCAGACTCAGGGTGAACAAATTCGCGTCAATTCAAAGAAGCGAGATGATCTTCAAGCAGTCATCAACAAAATGAAGGAAAATGACTTCGATCTACCGATGCAATTCGAGAATTTTAGAGACTGAGTTACACCGCGTCGCGCCAGCTACCGTTGCGTAACCTCGCAATTCGTTCATCCATGGGCGGGTGAGTCGTGAACATTTTGCGGAACGCCATCTGCCGTCCCGCTAGGGGATTAGCGATATACATTTGGGCCTGGTTTGCGTTAGCCAAGCTCGGGATCGACCTACTTGCCATATCAAGTTTTTCTAGGGCTGCAGCTAACGGCTCACCATCGCCGATCATTCGAGCGGCTGTCCGGTCCGCTTGATACTCGCGACTGCGACTGATCGCCATCTGAATAAGCGCCGCCGCAATTGGTGCAACAATGATTAAGAGAAGGTCCACTAGCGGATTGCGGTCACGGTCACGGTTACCTCCGAAGATCATTGCAAATTGGGCCATGTTTGCGACAAAACTAATTGCCATGGCAATGGCGGCAGCTACTGAACCAATAAGAATGTCCCGATTTTTAATGTGTGCCATTTCATGTGCTAGAACGCCTCGAATTTCGGTCCATGACAAATGCTGAATGAGACCTTCCGTTACACAAACCGCTGCATTGGCTGGATTGCGACCGGTTGCGAAAGCATTCGGTTGAGGATCAGGGCTGACATAGATTCGCGGCATCGGCTGACCAGATAAGTCGCATAGTTCCTTCATGATTGACCAGTATTCGGGCAACTGGCCTTCTTCGACTTCTATGGCGCGGGCGGAGCGAATCGCGAGCTTATCGCTCATCCAGTAACTGCCACCTACCATCCCAAGCGCAAGAAGCAGCCCGATAGTGAGGCCACCAGATCCCCAAAAGCTGGAGATGAACATTATGAGCGCTCCCATGGCGGCGAGCAGCATGGTTGTTTTAAGAGTATTTCGCACTGACGAATCCTCCACTCTTCGTGCTTTTGTTTAAAGGTATCTGCTTTAGAACTGACTATCGCAGGGTTTGAGACACATTCAGTGTGGGTGGTATCCGCTATCAAGGAAAAGTGTGGGAATTTTTTCTTGTCTGTACATTCGAACATTGCGCATGTCGTCGTCGATAGCTAGGCGCGGAACGTAACCTTCATTTCGTAACGCTTGCGTCTCATCACGTTTAAACCCGGGAGACGGCTGAAAGTCCCCTAGCGGTCGCATTATCAAAAGGTCGTAACGAATTTGATGCTCCTCAAGCCAGCTGGTGGTCATTCTCTGAATCCAAGTTGGCCGAGAAGTCAGCAGCACTACGACTAGATCCATGTCGAGTAGCTCGAGCAGACATTTATTTTCTTCGAAGACCGCATCACCGTCGCATTCTGAGAAGAATCCGTCCCAGTCACGCCAAGGTGGGTCAAGGAAATGCTGGCGATGGCCTGCGTCTGCTAAAACTCCATCGATATCAACAATGACGCAGTCCCCTAAAGGTGCGACTTCTTTATTCCACTGCCAGTGTCGAGGAAACCGAGCCATAAAAAGGGGGTCAGGACTTAGTCTTCTTGGGGCGCTTGGTCCGCCCGATCGCGGATTTCATCAACAACGCTCGCGTCAGCAAGGGTAGTTGTGTCACCAAGCTTTCGTCCCTCAGCAACGTCTCGCAACAGCCTGCGCATAATCTTTCCCGATCGAGTTTTTGGCAAATCAGGAACCAGTACAACCGCCTTGGGTCTAGCAATTGCTCCTAATTTAGTGGAGACGTGTTGTCTTATTTCTTCTCGCAACCCGTCACTAGGTTCATTTCCGCCTCTCAAAATGCAGTAGCCAACAATCGCCTGGCCTGTTGTTTCATCAGTTGCCCCTACTACGGCAGCCTCCGCTACTGCTGGATGATCTACTAGTGCCGATTCGACTTCGGTTGTTGAAATTCGGTGCCCGGAAACGTTCATAACATCATCGACTCGGCCAAGCAGCCATAGGTAGCCATCATCATCGATTTTGGCGCCGTCACCAGCAAAGTATCTTCCCGGGTACTCCGACCAATATGTCTCTTTGTATCTTTCCGGGTCACCCCAAATACCTCGGAGCATTGAAGGCCACGGCTCAGTGATGGTCAGGTACCCTCCGCCTTTTTCGACTTTATTGCCTTGATCGTCAACTACTTCTATAACCACTCCCGGGATGGCGTGGGTAGCCGAACCTGGCTTGGTGGTTGTTACGCCTGGCATCGGAGTAATCATGTGGCCGCCCGTCTCCGTTTGCCACCAAGTGTCAACTATCGGGCATTTCTCGCCACCTATGTGGCGGTGGTACCACATCCAAGCTTCAGGGTTTATGGGTTCCCCGACTGTTCCTAGAACCCGCAAGCTAGATAGGTCGTGCTGCTCAACTTCTTGAGCTCCCCATTTCATGAAAGTTCGTATAGCGGTGGGAGCCGTGTACAGCTGCGTTACTCCGTATCTTTCCGCAATATCCCAAAGGCGATTCTTGGGCCATTCGCCTCTGTCGCCTAGGCGAAATTCTGGGCGGGGGGTGTCGGGGGTACCTTCATACATTACTGAAGTGGCTCCATTAGCCAGCGGCCCATAAACAATGTAGCTATGCCCGGTTACCCAACCTATGTCCGCAGCACACCAGTAGATGTCCGTTTCAGGATGCAAGTCGAAGATGTACTTGTGTGTGAACGCGACTTGCGTTAGGTAGCCGCCGGTGGTGTGCATAATGCCTTTCGGCTTCGCAGTAGTACCTGACGTATAAAGCAAATAAAGTAGATCCTCGCTGTCTAGAGGCTCCGCAGGGCAGTCAGCGGAGGCACTCGACATGAGATCGTGATACCAGTGATCGACGTTTTCGTCCCATGCGACTTCTTCTTCTGTGCGACGAACGACTACGACGTTTTCTATTGTCGAGGTCGCTGCTACAGACTCATCGGCCGTGGGCTTTAAAGGAAACGGCTCGCCACGTCTGTATCCGCCGTCAGAAGTAATAAGAACTTTCGCGCTTGCGTCATCAATACGGTCCGAGAGCGAGTCTGCAGAAAATCCGCCAAAAACTATTGAGTGGGGCGCTCCGATTCTTGCGCAGGCAAGCATGGCGACCGGCAGTTCCGGAATCATCGGCATGTAAATGCAGACCCGATCGCCTTTCTCAACACCCAGAGACTTCAAAACATTGGCGAATTTTGATACCTCGTTTAGAAGGTCGTCGTAGGTGATGGTTCGGGTATCGCCTGGCTCTCCCTCCCAGTGGAAGGCAACTTTGTCGCCTCGGCCTGCCTCAACGTGCCGGTCAAGGCAGTTATAAGAAACATTGAGCTTCCCACCAACGAACCACTTAGCGAATGGAAGATCCCATTCCAACACGGTGTCAAAGTCGTCAAACCAGGTAACTAATTCGCGAGCTTGTCTTGCCCAGAAACCCAGCCTGTCAGCTTCTGCTTCCTCGTAGAGGCTTCGGTCCGAAGTAATCGCGCTTTTCTGAAAGGTTTCCGATGGTGGGAAAGTTCGGTCTTCTACGTAGTAGTCCTCAATTGTTGGTTCGGACACTTTAATCCCCTTTCGTGAAAGGCCCCCGGCAAGAGCTTGACAGGTTCGGAGCCTACCTCTAGTCGCCTCTTCACAGAAGTGAGAAGAAATTAATCCCCCACACGCCACTCTGCGACAACAAAATTGCCTAAGCCTTCTTTATCTGTGAGAGCAGTGGCTTCGTCGAGCAAGCTTCTGATTGCCACGTCCCTCGTGTCGGGTGAGATCGCTGCGTTTCGCCAATGTTCACGCGCCCATTCGGTCATCTCAACCAAACCGTGATCTTTAAGCCAATCCGCTTGCATTTGGAAAAGCGGATCGCCTGGTAGTTGATCGAAAGCGACATCGCATGTGATGTCGCGAGAACCAGGTTCGCTAAATGGTGTTCCAGCCCTTCTGTGTCCCCGATAGGTCCTCAACCATTCATCTCTTGGAAGCTGCAGAAATTGATCGGAGTTTCGAAAACCGTAGTCAACGACTAGCAATCTTCCTTTGTCTAAAAGTTGAAGCGCTCGCTTAGTCCAAACTGCAGCCTTTAGTTGCAGTGGGAGGCATGCCCCTTCGGGCGCATTCGCAGAAATAGCGGTTGCCATATTTTGTGCATCTTCAGGTGCTGACCGCCAGGTTTCCGAGCCATCTTCTACATGGAGCTCAGACCAGCCTGTCCCGGTTCGCTTGACGATTCGCGGAGGGAGATTATCCAGAAGCTCGTTGGCTATAACTACTCCGGTAAATCGTCCATGAGGTAGGTCTCGGAGAGCAGCTACTGGGATTTCTTGTGAATCAGTGAAGCATGTAGCGGCGACCATCCGGAAGGCGATATCACGTTGCTTATCTGAACGCTCAACCATGACGTAACGGAGAGACTCAGCGCAATCTTGTGCGGCCAGAAATATGTCCCTGCACAGCTTGCCATTACCTGACCCTCCCTCGACGACAACAAAAGGGTTAGGTTCTCCCAGTTCGTGCCAAACACGGTCTAGGTAACTTGCCACGCATGCACCGAAAAGATTGCTGGTCTCTGGTGAAGTTATGAAATCTGCTTCCGTCGTTCCCGCTCCACGTGATCGTGTGTAAAAGCCGTCCGGCCCATACAGAGCTTGTTCCGCAAAAGCATCGAACCTTTTCATTAGCGAAAAGCATCCACGTGGCTCAGCTTCAAATTCTTATCAGCCCAGCGCAGATAGGACGGAGACTTCACCAAAGTGGCCGACTAGTCCGGGGAGCACTCCAAAGGCCATGGTTGCTACGAGAGTAATCACGAGCGCAGCACCTAGCGCACCCGTGACTGCGATGGGCCGTTCGTCACCGTCGGGAGCTGGCAGGAACCACATTTGAACTAGAACACGCGCGTAATAAGCGAAAGCGATAACCGTGTTTACGGCCACGATGACACCTAGCGCAGCAGCCCATCCTCCGCCAGCGTCGAGAAGCGCACGGAAGAGACCAAATTTAGCGAACCAACCGCCAGCCGGTGGAATGCCTGCCAAAGCGGCGAGAAAGATGGTCATAGCAACGGCGAGACCAGGTGCGTACTGGAACAAGCCTCCGTAGCTATCAATCTCTCCTGATCGAGTTTTGCGAGCGACTGCAAGCACAACCGAAAAGGCTCCTAAGTTCATAAATGCGTATATCGCCATATAGATGACTACCGCTTCGATTGCTCGAGCAGGTGCCTCAGAGGCCACTGCGAATGGCACAAGCATGAATCCGCCTTGGGCGACACCCGAGTAGGCAAGCAGTCTCACTATGTTGGTTTGACGCAGCGCGATTAGGTTTCCGATCGTCATCGTTAATGCAGAGATAACCCAAAAGAACGGCTGGACGACATCATCCCGGCCCATGAAGGCAACGAACACAAGTTGGATCAAAGCGACCATTCCCGCTGCTTTAGAGGCGACAGCTAAGAAGGCTGTTACCGGAGTTGGGGCTCCTTCATAAGTGTCTGGCGCCCAGGTGTGGAAGGGGACAGCCGATACCTTGAAAGCAAAACCAATCAAGACGAAAAGAATTCCTAAGATCGCTACTGGGTCAGCTGCGCCTTCGCTCAGCGCCTCAGCAATTGAACTAAAAGTCGTCGAACCGGCCAGGCCGTAGACCAGGGACATGCCATAAAGCATTACCGCTGAAGCGAACACGCCCATGAGGTAGTATTTCAGGCCCGCTTCATTGGAGCGAGGGCCGCCTTTACGCCACGCGGCGAGCATGTATGCCGGAATTGACAGCAATTCGAGTGCTACGAAAACGCTGATTAAGTCCCGCGAACTGCTCATCATCACCATACCCAGCAGGGAAGTGAGCATAAGCGTGTAGTACTCATTTTCGTAATAGTCACCTTCACGGATGTAGTCGACCGACATCAAGATCACGACATAACCCGAAATCAAGAAGAGAGCTTTGAGCACCAAAGAAAAATCGTCGACGACGTATGCGCCACCGAACATCGTTCGGTCAGTGCCATCAACCGCAAGGGTTAGTATGGGCAACAGGGTGGCGAGAAGCCCAAGACCGGCCAGCGTCGGCATTGTCCGTTTTGACCGCTCATCCCAAACAACGTCTACGACAGTTATTAGCGTTCCAAATGCGAGCAGAGTCAGCTCGGGCGCCAAGGCATGCCAATCAAGCGCAGGACGCGCGAAGGCGGACAGCACTTCCATCTTCAGCTACCAGCCGCTATCGCCTCGACGCTGGCGGTGATACCGCTAACTACGTCGTCGGTTACATTGAAAATTAGGTTCGGCCAGACTCCAAATAGGACTATTCCAATCAGAAATGGAAGCCAAGCAATCCACTCGTCCCGATTAACGTCCTTGATCTCATGGCTTGCAAACTCTTCTGGTGGTTCGCCAAACGCCGTTCGTTGGAATAGCCATAGAAGGTAACCAGCGGCCAACACTGTTCCGATCGCTGCGATCACCATGTATGTGCGGAAAGTTTCCTCAGGCATACCGGCACCAGGGTTATAGGCCGAAAGGATGGCGGGAAATTCTCCCCAAAAGCCCGCCAGACCTGGGAGACCCAGAGATGCCATAGAGGCGAAACCTAAAATCCATCCCATTTTTGGGGCGGATTTCAAGAGGCCACCCAAACGCGAAATTTCTAGGGTGTGATAACGCTCTTTGACCGATCCTGCAACGAAGAAGAGCATTCCTGTTATCAACCCATGGGCAACCATCCCGAAGATCGCCGCGTTGATCCCAAAGTCGGTGAGAGTAGCGATACCGAGCATCACAAAGCCCATATGAGCGACGGAAGAGAACGCAATGAGGCGTTTCATGTCTTTTTGAGCAAGGCATCCAAGCGCTCCGTAAATGATGCCAATAACTGCTAGGAGACCAATCCATGGTGCCCATGCGATTGCAGCTTCCGGGAGGAAAGGTATGGCGATCCGAACGAAGCCATACGTACCTAACTTCAGTAAGACAGCAGCAAGTATCACTGAGCCAACGGTCGGGGCTTGCGTATGAGCGTCAGGCAGCCATGTGTGGAACGGGAACATAGGAACTTTGATGCCAAAGCCCATGAACAAGCCTGCAAAAATCCAAACTTGAGTGCTTTTGATGATTCCGACGCCCGCTGCGTCAGTAAGCGCTCTCATGTCAAAGGTATATAGAAACTCACCGGAGGCATCCTTGGAAAGAAAGAAGAGAGCCAGGAAGCTAATAATCATTAAGGCTGAGCCAAAGAGCGTGTAGAGGAAAAACTTTAGGGATGCGTAACGGCGGTCTTCGCCGCCCCAAACACCGATCAGGAAGTACATCGGCAAGAGAACAACCTCAAAGAAAACAAAGAACAAAATCATGTCTTGAGCTACGAACGATCCGTTCATTCCCGTCGACAGAATCAAAATCAAGATGAAGAAAGCTTTGGTGTTGCCAGGCTCTGGGACGTGGTTCCAACTGTAAATTAGGCAAAGGGGTACGACGACTAAAGAAAGCAACAAAAGCGGCAGGGAAAGGCCATCAAGCCCAACTATGTACCTGCTGTTAATTACGTCTATCCAACCTTTGTCGACGACGAACTGGAGTTCTCCGGCGGCGCCATAATCGAATTGAATAGCTATGTAGATTCCCACGATTAGTGCGATGAGAGAGGAGCCTAAGGCGACCAGCTTTAGCTCCGTTTCATACACCTTCGGGATCAACATGATGACGAGTGCGCCTACCAAGGGCAGGAATACCGCCAGGCTCAAGACCCAGGTATCAAATCCTGTCACTTCCACTGTGTTGCTCCTATACGACGATCACGAAGACTATGGCCAGCACTGCTGCCGCTCCGAAGAGCAACTGGCCGTAGTTCTGTACTTTTCCGGACTGCATGGCGCGAAGACCCTCTCCTGACGAGTCAGCGCCACGGGCGGCCGCATTGACGGACCCGTCAATTGCGCCTTGGTCGATCCACTTATATATCCATCGACCGGTGTCTCGCGCCGTTTCACCCGCAGTGTTAACGGCGCGATCAAGAACATTTTGGTTAAAACTATTTGCCCACCTTGCGAGTGGACGTTTCACGGTTTCTACGACTACATCGTTGTAAAGATGATCTAGGTAGTACTTATTTTCTAAGAAGGTGTAGCCGTTCCGCGCATAGCGATTGCGTTCGCTTAAACCATGCAAACCGATCCGTCTCCAATAGTAGAGATAGGTGATGGCGATACCGGAGACCGCGAGAACTAGGCCTACGAGGGCCATGTTAAGTGAGGGGTCAGGATGTGACAGGCCCATTCCTTGGAGATAGATCGACGGCTCTGCATAAGTTTGGATGCGGTGCGCCAATCCTTCGAGCCCGAAGGGTTCAAGCACTGGCGTCGGAAGATTAAACGCTCCTGCGGCGACAGCCATTCCTGCAAGTATCCAAAGCGGCACAGTCATCACTCTGGGCGACTCGTGAGGGTGACCATGTCCCCTGAACTCGCCGTGGAATGTGTACCAAATAACCCTAGTCATATAGGCAGCGGTCATCAGGGCAACTGCGCAACCGAAAATAAGCATCAGTGGGTAACCATTTTCTTGGCCAGCGAGGGAACCCAACAAAATCTCGTCTTTGGACCAAAACCCCGCGAACGGAAAGATTCCTGCAAGCGCAAGCGATGAAATGACGAACGTTTTGTATGTGTGCGGCATGTCTTTTCGTAGGCCGCCCATTTTCCGCATATCGAAAGTGTGGTGTGCTGCATGGCTTACCGAACCAGCACCTAGGAAAAGGCAAGCTTTAAAGAAAGCATGGGTAAATAGATGGAATATCGCAGCGGTCCATGCGCCGACACCTAACGCCATGACCATGTAGCCAAGTTGAGAAACAGTCGAGTACGCCAAGACCTTCTTTATGTCCCATTGGGCAAAGGCAAGTCCTGCCCCGATGAGGGCAGTAA
>MDSX01064686.1_pt1 | contig 14733 bp, 12 predicted proteins | sample 811141 | NCBI WGS metagenome assembly MDSX01 (sample SAMN05326642, study PRJNA326480) | marine metagenome | isolation source: seawater | place: Atlantic Ocean: South East | collected 2010
TAATACTGTAGTTTGTCAAGTTAGAAGAGCAAGAGCTGCAATAGTTGATGAAGTAGTATCAGATGAAGATGAAGATGAAGATGGAGAAACTGAAGGAGAAGAATCTGGAGAATCAACTGGAGATGAAAAATCATCAGATGATGCAAAGAAATCAGGAGATGATAAAAAATCAGATGGTGATTCTAAGCCTGATGGTGATTCTAAACCAGACGAAGGTTCAAAAGAATAAAATATATATTGTTCAATAATAATAAAGCATTCTGTATTTTATCAGAATGCTTTTTTATTTTTGTATTAGTTCTATATCTATAGTATTAAAATTTAATAATGAAAAAGTATTTAGTTGTTGGATTAGGAAATATTGGAAATCAATATTTTGAAACTAGGCACAATATAGGTTTTATGGTGCTGAATTTTTTTACAGAAAAGAATAACCTCTTATTTGAGGAGGTAAAATATGGATTTATATCTAAATATAAATTGAAGGGAAGATTATTCATTTTTTTAAAACCAAACACATATATGAATTTAAGTGGAAGCGCTGTCTCTTATTGGATGAAAAAAGAAAATATTGATATTAAGAATTTATTGGTTATTAGTGATGATCTCAATTTGCCACTATCGAACTTTAGGATCAGATCTGGAGGCTCGTGTGGTGGACATAATGGATTAATGGATATTGAAAGTAAGTTAAAAACAAAATCATATAATAGACTTAGAATTGGAATTTCAGGTGATTATAAAAATTTTAATCAAATTGAATTTGTTTTAGGTAAATTAAGTGAAAATGAGCATAAAGAATTACTTTCAATTTTTCCAAAAGTATCTAAAGCAATAATTTCTTTTGTAATGGATGGAGTTGATTCTGCTATGAATAATTATAATTAAACAAATAGATTCTTAAAAATTGATAACTAAAAAATTTAAAGAGTATAATGGCGCAGAACCTTCTGTAGTTACAGTTGGTACATTTGACGGAATACATTTAGGCCATCAGGATATAATAAATAAGCTTAATGAAATTTCTAAAATAAAAAAATTAAAATCAATAGTTCTAAGCTTTTTCCCTCATCCAAAAATAGTTTTGCAAAATAGCTCTGATATTATGCTAATTAACTCACTTGATGAAAAAATTGATATATTAAAAAAATACAATATTGATTATTTTGTGATTAAGGATTTTGATATAGCTTTTTCTAGATTAACTGCAATAGAATTTGTTAGAGATATTTTAGTAAACAAATTAAATGCAAAACATATAATTGTTGGATATGACCACCATTTTGGGAGAAATAGAGATGCCAGTATTGTCCAGCTGAAGGAATTTGGAGATTTATATGAATTTGATGTAACAGAATTATCTCCAAGAAAATTAAATGATGTATCAATTAGCTCTACAAAGATTAGAGAGTTATTATTGCTAGGCAATATAGAATTAGCAAATAAGTATTTAAATGATTATTTCATGATTACAGGAATTGTAGTTAAGGGTATGGGTAGAGGTAAGCATTTAGGATTTCCAACTGCAAATATTAAGATAGTAGATGACAATAAGTTAATTCCTAAAAATGGAGTTTATATTGTAGTTTCTAAAATAGACTCAAAAACTTATTATGGAATGATGAATATTGGGAATAACCCAACTTTTAAGGATAAGAAAAGGTCTATTGAAATTCATTTTTTTGATCTTAATTACTCTATATACGATAAAAAGATAACAATAAAAATTATTAAAAGAATTAGAGATGAAAAAGAATTCAAAACTACTGAATTGCTTATAAATCAGTTGCAAAAGGATAGAAAGACTAGTTTAGAATTTACTTATAAAAATAAAATTGAAATATAATAGACTTTAATTATTAATTTAGTTTTGACTAATTTTATATAACATGCTAAAAGTATCTTACATAATCGATAATAAGGATGAAGTAATTAAAGCTTTATTAAAAAGAAACTTTGATGCAAATAAAATAATTAGTGATTTAGAGGATTGCAATTTAAAAAGAAAAGATATTCAATCTAAGCTTGAAAATATTTTATCTAAATCAAATAATTTATCAAAACAGATAGGAGAATTAATTAAGTCTGGAAATAATGAAGATGCTGATAAAATAAAGAAGCAAACATTAGATCTTAAGGATTCATCAAAGCAATTAAACTCTGATCTAAATTTAATTAAGGATGAAATTTTAAATATTTTATATAAAATTCCTAATGTGCCAAATGACCTGGTTCCACATGGAAAAAACGAAGATGATAATGAGGAAATATATAATAGTGGAGAGTTGCCAAAAATTGAGTCATCTGCACTTTCTCATTGGGATTTAGCAAAGAAATATGATATAATTGATTTTGATTTAGGAAATAAAATTACAGGGTCAGGATTTCCAGTATATAAAGGAATGGGAGCAAAACTTCAGCGCTCATTAGTTTCATTTTTCCTTGATATTAATACTGATGCTGGCTATAAAGAAGTTCAAGTACCATATTTAGTTAATGAAGAATCAGGACTTGGTACTGGTCAACTTCCTGATAAAGAAGGTCAAATGTATCATATTCAAAATGAAAACCTATATCTTATTCCTACAGCTGAGGTCCCAGCAACTAATATTTATAGGGATGTAATTTTAAATGAAAACGAATTGCCAAGAGCTTTAACTGCATACAGTCCATGTTTTAGAAGAGAGGCAGGAAGCTATGGATCTGATGTTAGAGGTTTAAATAGATTACACCAGTTTGATAAAGTTGAGATCCTTAGAGTTGAACATCCTGAAAGATCATACTTGGCTTTAGATGAAATGGTTGAACACGTTAAATCTATAATAGAGCAACTTAATTTGCCTTACAGAATAGTTAAATTGTGTGGTTCTGATTTAGGATTTACTTCTTCTTTAACATATGATTTTGAAGTTTATTCAGCTGCTCAAAAAAAATGGCTTGAGGTTTCTTCTGTTTCAAATTTTGAATCTTATCAATCTAACAGACTTAAGTTAAGATATAGAGATTCTGGCGGTAATATTCAAATGGCACATACTTTAAATGGTAGCGCACTTGCATTGCCAAGAATTTTAGCAACTATTATAGAAAATTGTCAAACAGAAAATGGTATATTAATACCAGAAGTGTTAATTCCATATACTGGCTTTTCAATTATAAATTAATTTACTGTAATGCGAAGTGTTAAACCGAAAAAAAGTCTTGGTCAACATTTCCTAAAGGATAAGAATATCGCAGTTAAAATTGTTGATTCCCTCACGTACAATGGATATAAAAATTTATTAGAGATTGGCCCAGGAATGGGAATATTAACTAAAGAATTAGTTAAAAAAGATATAAATATAAAAGTTATTGAAATAGACAAGGAGTCTGTTAATTTTTTAAATAAAAACATAGCTTCTTTAAGAGGTAATATCGTAAATAAGGATTTTTTAAGAATTAATTTATCTGATTTATTCAGTTCAGAACCTTACGCAATAATTGGTAATTTTCCCTATAACATTTCTTCTCAAATAGTCTTTAGAATACTTGAAAACAGAGATCTTATACCTGAATTTTGCGGGATGTTCCAAAAAGAAGTGGCTGAAAGAATTTGTAAAGATTATGGAAGTAAAAAATATGGTATACTTTCAGTATTCTGTAAGGCATTTTATTCTACTGAGTATTTATTTAATGTTTCTTCAAATGTATTTTTCCCAGAACCAAAAGTAACTTCTGCAGTAGTTAGATTTGTAAGGAAAGAGAATTATAAATTAGATTGTAATGAAATTTCTTTTTTTAATATTGTAAAAACTGCTTTCAATCATCGAAGAAAAACATTAAGGAATAGTTTAAAAGTTTTTAATTTAAGTGATAATTTAAGAGAAGATAGTATCTTTGATCTACGTCCAGAGCAATTAAGTGTTGAGAATTTTATCAATTTAACTATTATGATTGATTCGGACATAAAAAATTAAAAATTTTGAAAAATAAAGATCAAAATAAAAAATTCCAATTATCTGAAAACTTCATTCAAGAAATTATTGATCTTATTAATAATAATGATGACAAAAAATTAAGTAATTCATTTGTTGAAATACATCATGCAGATATTGCCGAAATTTTAGAAGAATTAGATTTTACTAATGCAACTTATATAATAAAACTACTAGATAGCGAAAAGACATCTGATGTTTTAATGGAGTTGGATGATGATTACAGAGAAAAGATTCTTAAAAATCTTTCTGCAAAGGAAATTGCTGAGGAAGTTGAGGAGTTAGACACCGATGACGCAACTGATATAATTTCTGAATTACCTGAAGATAGACAGGAAAAAGTAATATCAAAAATTGAGGATAAAGACCATAAAGCTGATATTAAGGAATTACTTAAATATGACGAAGATTCTGCTGGTGGGTTAATGGCTAAAGAATTAGTTAAGGTTAATGAGAACTGGTCTGTGACTAGATGCGTTAAGGAAATGAGATCCCAAGCATCTGAGGTTACTAGAGTTCATTCAGTATATGTAGTTGACAATAATGACAAATTATTAGGAAGACTTTCATTAAAAGATTTATTGGTTGCAACTCCAAAATCAAATATTAAATCCATATATATATCAAAGGTAGACTTTGTAAATGTAAATGATTCTGGAGAACATGTAGCTAGCATTATGCAAAAATACGATTTGGGCGCAATACCAGTTATTGATAATAATCGTGTTTTATTAGGAAGAATTACAATTGATGACATAGTTGATTTAATTAAGGAGGAGGCTGAAAAGGACTATCAGTTAGCGGCTGGTATCACGCAAGATGTAGATGTAGATGATTCAATCTACAAACTTTCATGGGCAAGACTTCCATGGCTGTTTTTAGGATTGCTTGGGGGTATTGGTGCTGCTGCTTTAATGGGTGGTTTCGAAGAGATTTTATTTAATTACCCAATTCTATTCTATTTCACTCCGTTAATTGCAGCGATGGCAGGAAATGTAGGAGTTCAATCAAGTGCAATTATAGTTCAGGGGCTAGCTAATGATGAAATAAAAGATAGTGTTAATAATAGATTATTTAAAGAGACTATATTGTCTGTATTAAATGGAGTTATTTTAGCTGCTATTTTATTTATTTTTATTTTTTATTGGCGTGATAACATAGAAGTTGCTTTAGCTATTTCTATATCTTTAGTAGCAGTAATAATTGTGGCAGGAATTGTAGGAACATTTATTCCTCTATTCCTTAATAAAAGAGGTATAGACCCTGCAATTGCAACAGGACCATTTATTACTACTAGCAATGATATTTTTGGTATATTAATTTATTTTATGGTAGCTAAAATTATACTTCAATTTTAATTTAATGAAAAATATTTTAGTGATGTGCACAGGTAATTCATGTAGAAGTCAAATGGCTCATGGGTACCTAAATTTTTATTGTGGAGAAAAGGCCAATATTTATAGCGCAGGGGTAGAAGTACATGGACTTAATTCAATGGCAATTGAAGTTATGATGAATGATGGTATAGACATAAGCATGAATACTTCAAATAATATAGATGAGTATAAATCAATTAATTTTGATATTATCATTACAGTTTGTGATCATGCAAAGGAGAACTGCACCTTTATTCCTAGTATAAATTCAGTAAGGATTCATCAAAATTTTACTGACCCTTCAAAATATAATATATCTCTTGAAGAGAAAAGAAAAAAGTTTGTTTTAGTTAGAGATGAAATTAAAAAATTCTGCATAAATTTTTTTAATGATAACTTTTAATAGCTTCTTCATTTAGGTGGATTATATTCCAATCGGGTATTAATTTAGCCCCTTTTCTTTCATAAAATTTAATAGCCTTTGTATTCCAATCAATAACCTCCCATGAAATTCTTTTGACACCCATTTCTTTACCAAATAATATTACTTTATCAAGAAGTAATGCCCCAATTCCATTATTCCTCATTTTTTTTGTCACTACTAAATCTTCTAGATGAATTGTTCTACCTTTCCATGTAGAATATCTATTATATATAATGGCCATACCTTCAACTCTTGAATTTACTTCTGCAACAAAGCAATTAAACAATTTTTTTTCTCCAAAACCATCATTAATTAAATCATCTTTAGTTAAATCAACTTCTTTTGGCAATTTTTCATATAGTGCAAGCTCCATAATTAATTCATGAACACGCTTCATATCTTCTTTTTTAGCATTTCTAATTTTTATATCCATGATTAATTTTATTAAACTATAATATATAATTTTTTAAATAAATAAATAGTAATTTTGTCTTTTCAATGCAAAATAAAAATCAAACATTAGGTGAATTTATAATTAACAATCAAAATTCATTTAAATATTCTTCGGGAGAATTATCTAGATTAATAAATTCAATTAGATTAGCAGCTAAAGTTGTAAATCATGAGGTTAACAAGGCTGGACTTGTTGATATTATTGGAGATACTGGAAAAGTAAACGTTCAGGATGAAAAACAACAAAAACTTGACGTGTATGCTAATAATAAATTTATAAATACACTAATTAATAGAAATATAATATGTGGACTTGCCAGTGAAGAGGATGAGACATATATTTCGGTTAATAGCATTGACAAGAAAAATCAAAATAAATATGTAGTACTAATTGATCCATTAGATGGTTCATCTAACATAGATGTTAATGTATCTGTAGGAACAATATTTTCAGTTTATACACGAGTAAGTGAAATTGGCAGTAGTGTTACAATTGATGATTTTTTACAGCAAGGAAGAAATCAAGTTGCAGCTGGGTATATTATTTACGGAACTTCTACAATGCTAGTATATACCACTGGAGATGGGGTAAATGGATTTACATTAAACCCAGCTATTGGTTCATTTTATCATTCCCATGCTAATATTAGATTCCCACAACAAGGAAATATATATTCAATTAATGAAGGAAATTATTTACAATTTCCAGACTATGTTAAAAAATATTTAAAATTTTGTCAAATGGAAGAGGGTGATAGGCCATATACATCTAGATATATTGGATCACTTGTTTCAGACTTTCATAGAAATTTAATAAAAGGCGGCATTTTTCTTTATCCAAATACTTCAAAAAATCCAAAAGGAAAATTAAGATTACTATATGAATGTAATCCAATTTCATTTATATGTGAGCAAGCAGGAGGTATAGCTATTGATGGAAAATCTAATATATTAGACCTCAAGCCAACAAGTTTACATCAGAGAACACCTTTTTATTGCGGTAGTAAAAAAATGGTAAATCAATTAAAATCTTTTACAAAATAATTGTAAATAAGTTCTACTTATATATATTTGCTGAAATTTTTTGATTGATAAAAAACCCTATCTCTAAAATTTTTTTAAAGTCTTTGCAAGTGCAAAAACTAGGGACTTCTATTGCCCAAAATAAAAAACCCTTATCAATAAAAGGAATAGCAGGGTCTTCATTTGCTTTTATTATACACTCAATTTTTAAGATTTCAAATAGATCAATTTTTATAAGTTTTTCTAATAAGGAAGAGGCAATATATTTTTTAAATGATATAGAAACTATTGACGCTAAAGTAAATGTTTTATTTTTCCCTATGGGTGAGAAAACACCTTACAGTGACAATAGCGTGAGCACTTATAGTTTGCTTCAAAGAACAGAAGTTTTAAATCTGTTATATAGTCCTAGATTAGAAAAATATATTATAATAACCTTTGATAACGCTATTTCTGAAAAGATTTTAATAGCTAATGAATTAAATGAAATAAGTTTTCAGATTAATATTAACGATCATATTTCTATTGACAAAATCAATGAGAGGCTCTTTGAATTAGACTTTAAAAGAGAGGATTTTGTTTCTCAACCAGGCGACTTTTCTGTTAGAGGTGGAATTGTAGATGTCTTTTCTTTTTCTAATGATATGCCTTATAGAATTGAATTTTTTGGTGATCAGGTTAACAGGATTAGAACATTTAATGTTGACACGCAATTATCTGAATCAATTCATTCAAAAATTAAAATTACTTCAAATATTAATTCAAATAATATTGGCAAAAGAAGAACCAATGTATTTAATGTTTTGGAAAAGGATACAATTATATTTATCAAGAATCTAGACTTATTATCTGCAAATATTAATTCTAATTTTGAATATTCTAAGCAATGTTATAGCAAGAAAAATGATAATACTATTGCGCTGCCTCAAGATCTTTATTCAAATACAAATGAGGTAATTGATTCTATAAATAAATTTAATTTAATAGAATTTGATTTAAAAGAACAGAAGTTAAATGATCATATTGAATTTGATTTTGTGCCTCAGCCATCTTTTAATAAAAGTTTTAAAATATTAATGGATAATTTGAATACAAATCATAGCAATGGATATACTAACTATATATGCTGTACAAACAAACAGCAGGAAGCAAGGTTAAATGAAATTTTTAATGATATAAGTCTTCAGGTAAATTATAATACTATAATTATGCCTATATCTTCTGGCTTTATAGATAATGAGAGTAAATTAGCTTGTTATACTGACCATCAAATATTTGAACGGTATCATAAATTTAAATTTAAAAAAAGGTACTATAACAGTAATGCAATTAACCTTAAGCAAATTAATAAATTAAACAAAGGGGATTATATTACCCATATTGATCACGGTATTGGAATTTTTAGCGGACTACAAAAAATTGATGTTGATGGAAAAATACAAGAAGCTATTAAATTAATTTACGGAGAAAGAGATATTTTATATTTAAGCATACATTCATTATATAAAATATCAAAATACAGTGGCAAAGATGGTAAAACACCAAAAATATATAAATTAGGTAGTAAGGCTTGGGCATTATTAAAAGAGAAAACAAAGTCAAAAGTAAAGAAAATAGCATATGACTTAATTAAAGTATATGCAAAAAGAAAAGCAAAAAAAGGCTATAGATATCAAAGAGACTCATATCTACAAACAGAATTAGAGGCTTCGTTTATATATGAGGATACTGATGATCAGTTAAAAGTTACTTCTGAAATTAAATCTGATATGGAAAGTGATCAGCCTATGGACAGGCTTGTTTGTGGAGATGTAGGTTTTGGAAAAACTGAAGTTGCAATAAGAGCAGCATTCAAAGCAGTTGATAACAATAAACAGGTAGCTATATTAGTTCCCACAACAATATTAGCTTTTCAGCATTATAAAACATTTACTAGTAGGTTAGAAGAATTTCCAATATCAATTGATTATTTAAATAGATTTAGATCTTCAAAAGAAAAGAGTAATATTATTTATGATTTATATAACGGAAATATTGATATAATTATTGGAACACATCAGATAATAAACGAAAAAATTAAGTTTAAAGACATTGGACTTTTAATTATAGATGAAGAACAAAAGTTTGGAGTTGCAGTAAAAGAAAAATTAAAGACTTTAAAAGAAAATATAGATGTGCTAACTCTATCAGCAACTCCCATACCTAGAACACTGCAATTTAGTCTTATGGCAGCTAGAGATTTATCAATTATTACGACTCCACCACCTAATAGATACCCAATTGATACTAATGTAATTAGATATGATAATAAAATTATAATGGATGCTATTAATTATGAAATTCTTAGAGGAGGTCAGATATTTTTTGTTAATAATAAAATAAATAATATTAATGAAGTTGCAGATTTACTAAAGAGCTTAGTCCCACAAGCAAAAATTGAGGTAGCTCATGGCCAATTAAAAGGTAAAAAATTAGAAGAACTAATGATTAGGTTTATTAATGGAGATTTTGACTTATTGGTTAGTACCACTATTATTGAGAGCGGCTTAGACGTACCTAATGCTAACACAATATTTATTAATAATGCTAATCATTTTGGCTTAAGTGATTTACATCAAATGAGAGGTAGAGTAGGCAGGAGTAATAAAAAAGCTTTCTGCTATTTGATTACTCCAGAATATTCTAAAATGACAGATGAGGCAAGGAAAAGAATTACAGCTTTAGAATATTATTCGGAATTGGGTAGCGGTTTTAATATTGCAATGAAAGATTTGGAAATTAGAGGTGCTGGCGACCTTTTAGGAGGTAATCAGTCTGGTTTTATTAATGAAATGGGCTTTGAAACATATAATAAAATATTGGATGAAGCACTAGAAGAATTAAAAAATAATGAATTTAAAGATCTAGATTTTGATCAACAAAAAATCTATAAAAGACAACTCAATTTTGATACAGATTTTGAATTATTATTTCCTGACTATTATATTAATTCTAATTCTGAAAGATTAAAACTTTATTCAGAATTAAATAATATCACTAAACAAGATGAATTAGAACTTTTTAACAATAATCTTATTGACAGATTTGGAGAGTTGCCATTTCAAGTAATAGATTTATTAAAAAGTATTGAATTAAAGTGGTTAGGTATCCGATTAGATTTTGACAAGATTATACTAAAAAGAAATACATTGATATGTTATTTTATTGGTAATAAAGAGAATAATATTAATTTCATGAAACTTATCAACTTTGTGAATTTAAATTCTAAATTATCTCATATTTCTGAAAAGCATACAAAAGAAGGAAATAGAATGGTTATTAAAATTTTTAAAATTAATTCAATAAATTCAGCTCATAAATTATTGGAGAAGATTATAAAAACTCAATACTAGATGTTGAGTTTTTAATATCCATTATTATTTCTCTACCAAGAATTAATGGCATATTTAATTTTTCATGTCCAGCTGGAAATTCAAATAAAACTGGAAAATCAAAATCTTTAACAGCATCTAAAATGATTTGTTTTAAATTTTTTCCAAATGGTGTGGTGTTTTTTCTAAGATCACTAAAATCTCCAACTATTAGTCCTTTACATTTATCAAAGTATCCAGCTCTTTTTAATGATACTAGCATTCTATCAATATGATATAGATATTCTCCAAGATCTTCTATAAATAGTATCTTATTATCAGTATTAATTGATGATTTTGATCCTATTAGACAATGAATAAGAGTTAAATTTCCTCCTACTAGCTGTCCTTTAGTTTTTCCTAATTTGTTTTCCTCTATATTTTTAAATTCATAAGACAATTTCTCTCCAAATAGAACTTGTTTTAATGCTTTAATTGATTCGTCATTATTAATGTCTTTATCCTCTAGGCTTTTGCACATTATACTATGAATTGACTCACTTCCAAGAATATTTAGTTCATTATGTATTGCGGTTATATCAGAATAGCCTATTATCCACTTTGGATTCTTTATATATTCAGAGTAATCTAAATTATCTATAATCCTCATAGCTCCATAGCCTCCTCTTGCACACCATATAGCACTTATAGTTTTGTCATCAAGTGCTCTTTGAAAGTCTTGCGCTCTTTCTTTGTCAGTTCCAGAAAAATGACCATAGCTGTTATAGATATTTTCTCCAATAAGTACATTTAAGTTCCAGCTTTCTAAAAGGTTTTTGGCTTTATCAATATAATTCTGATGATCATTTAGAATACCAGAAGGAGCAACTATTGCAATTGTGTCTCCAGCTTTAAGATATTCAGGTCTAATTAAATTATCATTCATTTCTTCTATATTATTTGCAAAGTTTTTATTGACTGTGATTATTGTTGTAAGAATTATTAAACATAAGTAAATTAACTTGTTTAAATTCATAATTTTAATTTTTAATAAATATAAAGGAACTTATAAAATTACTCTTCTTAATAAGATACAAAATGTTTACTTTTACTAATATAATCAATAAATTTTGAAGAAAACTTATACTATAACAGCGGCACTTCCTTATACTAATGGACCTATTCATATAGGACATTTAGCTGGTGTATATATCCCTGCTGATATTTTTTCTAGATTTATGAGATTAACAGGCAATGATGTTGCCTATATATGTGGTAGTGATGAGCATGGAGTGCCAATTACTATAAAAGCTAAAAAAGAAGGATTAACCCCAAAAGATATTATAGATAGATATCATAGTAATATCAAAAAATCATTTGAAGACTTTGGTATTTCATTTGACAACTATTCTAGGACATCTTCAGAATTACATCATAAAACTGCATCAGATTTTTTTTCACATCTGCATGATAATAATTTTTTTAAAGAAATAACTACAGAACAATTTTATGATATAGATGCTAATCAATTTTTACCAGATCGATTTATTGTAGGTATATGCCCTAAATGTGATTATAAAAAATCTTATGGTGATCAATGCGAAAAGTGCGGGACAAGTCATAATGCAATTGATCTAATTGATCCAAAATCTTCGATAACAGGTAATTCACCATCCTTAAAGAAGACTAAGCATTGGTATTTAAAATTAGATGAATTTCAATCCTTTTTAGAGGATTGGATTTTAAAAAAACACAAGTCTGATTGGAAGGCAAATGTATATGGTCAATGTAAGTCATGGTTAGATGATGGATTAAAACCAAGAGCTGTTACAAGAGATTTAGATTGGGGTGTTTCAGTACCATTAAATGATTCTGATGGTAAAGTTCTATATGTATGGTTTGATGCTCCTATTGGATATATTTCATCAACTAAGCAGTGGGCAAATAATAATAATTTAGATTGGAAAAAATATTGGAAGAACAATGATACGGAATTAATTCACTTTATAGGTAAAGATAATATTGTATTTCACTGCATTATTTTTCCTGCAATGCTTAAAGCACATGGAGATTATATTTTACCAACAAATGTCCCCGCTAACGAATTTTTAAATTTAGAAGGATCAAAAATATCTACATCTAATAATTGGGCTGTGTGGTTGCCAGATTATTTAAAGGATTTTCCAAATAAGCAGGATGCTTTAAGGTATGTTTTAACTGTTAATGCTCCTGAAAATAAGGATAATGATTTTACATGGAAGGATTTTCAGGCAAGAAATAATAATGAATTGGTTGCTATTTACGGAAATTTTATTAATAGAGTAGTGGTGCTAATTAATAAATATTATGATGGAATTATTCCAGAGCCACAAGAAATAATTGATGAGGATAAAAAACTATTAAATAAAATTAATCAACAATCTATATTAATTAAAGATCTTATAGAAAAATTCAAATTTAGAGATGCTTGTAATGAGTATATAAACATTGCTAGAAACGGGAACAAATATTTAGCTGATAATGAACCTTGGAAACTCATCAAAACTAATCCAAATAGAGTCAAGAATATTATGTTTGTTTCACTTCAGATTTCCTCTATTTTATCTATAATTGGAGAGCCTTTTTTACCATTTTCATCTTATAAATTAAAGAATATACTTAATTTCAAAAACCATATTGTTGAGTGGAACTGGAATAGTATAGAATCTGGAGATATCTTAATAAAACCTGGAGTTAAAATTAATCAAGCAGAATTATTATTTGAAAAAATTGAAGATGCTGAGATAGAATTTCAACTTGAAAAATTAAAAGCTAGATAACCCTTTTATTTATAAGCTATGGCAATAAACTCAGCTACACATGCTGGTTTTTGTTGATCTTTTAATTCAAATATAATGTTAAGTTTATATTGAATTCCGCCTTCTACCTTGTCACATGAAATAAGCGAGATTCTAGCTCTTATTGAAGAATCAACTCTTGTTGCATTCATAAATCTAACTCTATCGCAACCATAATTAACTCCCATCCTTACATCATTAAGTTTAATAGTTTCATAACAAAACTTAGGTGCAAGAGACAATACTAGAAATCCGTGAGCTATAGTTTTTTTATATGGAGAATGTTTTTGGCATAATTCCGGATTAATATGAATCCATTGATTGTCATCAGTAATTTTTGCAAAAGAATCTATTTGATCTTGTGTTATAGTTGTCCATTCTGAAAGCCCTACTTCTTTACCAACATAATTATTGAGATCAGATAATTTATTAATTTCAGTAGAATAAGGCTTGTTTTTAGGGACTGGGTCTTTCATTTTTACTATTATTATAAAATTGGTAATATATTAGAATTACATTGGCATTGCACCACCATTTGCATGTAGGACAATACCACTTACAAAACCTGCTTCTTTAGATGCAAGAAATAAGTATACATGACCCATGTCTTCTGGCGTTCCAATTCTTCCAACAGGAATCATTGATATACCTGCTTTAATTATTTCTTCAGGCATGGAATCAGACATTTCAGATTTAATAAACCCTGGAGCTACTGCATTAACAGTTATATTGTGCCTTCCTGTCTCTTTACACAGAGCTCTTGTAAATCCAGCAATTGCAGCTTTAGAAGCTGAATAATTTGCTTGACCAAAAGCACCTTGAAAAGCATTAATTGAGGATGCATTTATTATTCTTCCATATTTTGCTTCTTTCATATGAGGCAATACAGCTTTTGTAGTAACATACAATGAATTAATATTTACATCAATTACCCTATCCCATTCATCTCTTGACATTTTTAAAAAAGATCTATCCTTTATAATTCCTGCATTATTAATTAAAATATCAATTCTGCCAAACTCTTCAATTAATTCCTCTACTGCTACATTTACAGATGATTGGTCTGTAACATCAACTTTTTGAAATATTATTTTTCCACCTTCTTTTTTTATTCTATCAGCAGTATTTTGCCCTTCATCCAATATATCCCACATAGCTACAGTTGCACCTTCGTTACAGAAAATTTTACATATACCTTCTCCAATTCCTCTAGCCCCACCAGTTATAATAGCTACTTGATCATCTAATTTACTCATAGTTAAATATTTAAATCTTAAGTTTTGTTTTTTAGTTGCTTCA
>MDSX01036652.1_pt1 | contig 14712 bp, 8 predicted proteins | sample 811141 | NCBI WGS metagenome assembly MDSX01 (sample SAMN05326642, study PRJNA326480) | marine metagenome | isolation source: seawater | place: Atlantic Ocean: South East | collected 2010
ACGACGAAACTGCGCGCGACGCGACAGCTCGTGAACGAGCTGCGCGCGGACGTAGGCGCGGTGCGCGCGACGAATGCGTCGAGCGAGGGCGACGGCGATCCGACGACGAAATCTTCCGAGACGGCGCGCGCGCGCGCGCTGGCGCTCGCGCGACGGAAGCTGAACCGACTGGATGACTTGCTGGACGTGCTGGACGATTGCGCGCGCGAGGGCGCGCGCGATGACGCGGAGATCGAGGCGCGAGAGCGGACGGTGGAGGAATTTCAGCGCGAGGCGCGGCGACTGCGCGGCGACGTCGCGAAGGCGACGGAGACGCGAACGACGACGAGCGCGTCGACGACGACGACGACGACGAGGGAGTTGGGGGCAAACGTGAGCGCGCTGGGGGCGGCGATCGGTAAGGGAGTGAGCGATGCGGCGACGAGCGTGAGTAACGCGGCGGGGGGGTTGGTGGCGAGCGCGAGTCGCGCGGCGGAATCCGTGCCGGCGCTGGAACGCGCGGCGACGATGGTGATTCCCTCGAGGAAGGACGAGGAGAGTCGAGCGACGCGAGCGATGGACACGCGCGAGCTCATCGAACATCAAACGGCGCAGATTCGAGGGCAAGATGACGCGTTAGAGGGGTTGGACAAATTGGTCGAAAACTTGAAGACGACGAGCGAGGCGATTCACGGCGAAGTCGTGCTGCAGGCGAAATTGGTGGAGGATTTAGAAGCGGATTTCTCGCACACGAGCGATAGAATGAAAAAGTTACGCAAGCAGGGATTCAAACTTGCCGGTGAGAAGAACGAGGAAGAGCGAGAGAGGCTCGATCGGAACGAAGTCATCGAGGAGATGCGAGCGAAGCTCGGTCGCGAGCAGCGCGCGGCGGAGAGCGCCGACGGCGGTTGCGTGGTACAATGACTCGTTGTAATTCATCTAATTTACACAAAACTGGCTACTGATTCTTCTCAAATCTACGTTACGCAAACTTGGTGCTCGAAGCCGACAGCGAGTGTACCGCGTGCGCGTACGCCGCGTCGCCGATGGCTTCATCGATTCGCGAAACCGTCGTCTCCACGCGTTGTTTCAACGCGTCGTTATCACACAAAACCGTACGCGTGCGGTACTCAAGCACGGCATCGATACCGTCGATGTTCAGACTCAACGTTGCTTTTTTCTCATTCACCTTGAGCTCGCCGAACTGAGCGGAGAGCATGGCTGCGACGACGCGCAGGCGCCACTTCTCCGCGGAAGTCTCGTCCTTCTTCTTGATGGCGTCGCGTAATCCAGCCTCGGCTTCCTTTAATGCTTCTGGTTCACTTTCGAGCTGTAAGATTGCGCTCAGCGTCGCGTCGACGATCATGTCCGTCAAAGGATCGCTATTCCATTCGATGACGACATGTTCGACGCCGGTGATTTCGTCCGCGAAGCGCTTGCGTATCGTCACCATGCCGTCGTTGATGGACAAACCATCCGCCTTGTCGACGTCAAACTTGTCTTCGCCCTCGCGCGCTTCAACTTCAGACGGTTCTGTCTTCGCTTTCTTCGCGCGACTCGTCGTTGCCTTCTTCTTCGGCGCCGCTTTCTTCTTCGCGGCCGGCTTATTTGCCTCCTCCTCTGCGTCTTCCTCCTCTTCTTCGTCCTCCTCTGGCGCGAGCGTGGAGACGACGTGCAAGCCTTCGAAAAGCGCTTCGAGTGCGAACCGCAGCGTGCTGATCGGGATCTTACTCGGCACAAGCTGACGCTGCGTCACTAAAGACGTTCGTAGCTTGGTGTAGTTGTTCACGTCTTCCGGGGCGATGAGCATGGTGCCGAAATCTTTTTGAACCAGCACTCCGGCGACGTGGTCGCCCTCTTCGATTTCTTGCTCGGCTAACAAACCGGTGATTTTGGCGATGCGCTCGCCTTTGTGAATGATCTCGACCGGTTGGCAGTTCTTGGGCGTGTAGACGCTCATCTTTTTATCATCCGCCGCCGCCTTGTTGTCCAACGCGCGCTTCAATCGACCCATCTCCCCCGCTTCGCCGTGGACCAGAATGACGTGCGGCGGCGCCAAGGCGTCCAAAAACGCCTGAGTCTGCGGGTAATCCGCGTGCGCGCTAAACGAAATGGCATCGACAGACATGTTGAGCTGCAACTCTTGTCCGTCTCGTGCGATGATTTTGTTAACATCACTCAAAATTTCGCGCGCCAAAGTGCCTTGTACGGCGAAATCGGCGATGATTACACCATTCTTCGGATCTTCGCACCACGACTCGAAGAGTTCGCGAGACAAACCGCTTTGCAACATCGACGGCGTCGCGAGAACGACGCACGGACCGACGTCGTCCAACTCACTCGATTTGCTGACGTGCTTAACATGATTGAACACGAACGGATTCGCCTCCTCGAACGCCGCCTTCATGTCCGAGTTCAACACGTTGATGTACGTTTGGTAAATCGTCATCGCTTTGCGCGCAAGCGCCGACGCTTGATAAATTGGCACACGCTGCAAATCCGGATTTTGCGCCCAAAAGTCCTCTAAAATCAGCAACAACTCTTGCGCGCGACCGAGCGCGACGACGGGAAGCAAAACTCGCCCTCCCCGACGCAAAATCGTCTGCACTTTCTCCGTAAACCGAATCTCCCGCTCCTCCCGCGGCGAGTGCGGCGACACCCCGTACGTCGACTCCACGATCACCACGTGCGGCGGAATCGCCGGGACGTCCGCCGCGGGCAGGTGTCTATCCGCGATTCTGGAGTAATCTCCCGTATACAGCACGCGCAACCCTCCAATATCGACGTTAAACATGCACGCCCCCAGCACGTGCCCCGCTCGATACGGCGTCACCTTGACCCCGTCCACGTCCACCTCTTGATGAAAATCAATCACCTCAATCTTCTTCATCGACGCCTCCAGGTCCTTCTCTCCGAACAACTGTTCGCTCGGCTCTTGATTCTTTAGCAATCGACAGAAATCTTGCATGAGCATGTGATATATCGCCTTCGTCGGGTGCGTCATGAAGATTCGTCCATTGAAATCCGTCCTTCCGCACAAAAACGGCACCGCGGCGCAGTGATCGAGATGAAAGTGCGTCACGAACAGCGCGTCGACGTCGGCGAGATCGATCTCATCAAAGTACGGCAGCGACGCGAGGCCGGCGTAGCCGGGATGGATGCCGCAGTCGAACATGAGCGTCTTTTGTTTGTAGCGCGCGATCACGCAACTTCGACCGACTTCGCTCCCGGCGCCGAGCGGGATGATCTCCAGCAAGTCACCGGCGTGCGCGTCGTCGTCGGGCATCGTCGGCTGCGGCACCGCGGGCGCGAGCGAGGTCATCGCGCGCGCGCGACTGGCGATGCGCGCGCGAATGCGCGCACGAGTCGGTGGGTCGGTCGCCGCGGCGACGGCGGCGCGGGGCGAACGAACGACGCGAGACGGGGCGAAACGCGACGATGGATTGAAATCGGTCAATCGTCGGTGAAAAATATGTCCTGGACGTGCGCGAGCGCGCGCCGGAGCTTGGTGACGTCGGCGAGGGCGTGCGCGCGCTCGATGTGGACGAGCTCGCGAGACGCGCGGAGCGCGTCGTTTTCGCGCTCCAGGCGACGGTTTTCCTGGGCGTAGCGCGAGAGGAGGCGCTCGACCTCGCTGACGCGCGTGATGACGTCGGAGGTGTGGTAGATGGAGTTGGAGACGCGCCGCTGGCGCGAGGATGGGGTTGGGCAAATGGCGGTGGAGGCGTCGGCGGCGCGCGTCAACGCGGCGATTCGACGGCGAAGCGCGCAGTTTTCTGCCCTCAATTCGTCCACGAGCGCGTCGGGAGACGCGCGCGCGTCGATGGTTTCGGTGGTGCGAGATGTGTTCGACTCGGGAATGTTCACTATGGACGTCACGCGCGCGGCGTATTGAAGCGTGCGGATGGTCTCTTCCACGTGTCGCTCGTTGGCAGAGCAGCAGGCGATCATGAGCGTCAGAGAGCGACCGCCGAGCGAATCCATCAAAAGTTTCGTGAGCTTGCTGTCGCGATACGGCACGTGTGGTGTCGTGGCTTTGGCATCTCGCGATTCGTCGGCGAGAATCGATATCACTTTGCCGAGCGCGAAAAGACTCTTGTTGATCAGGCTCGTCTCTCGCGAACCGGCGTCTTCGCTCCCGCTGTGCTTTAAACGTTCGCTCCCAGCCAAATCCACGAAAGTCATTTTCCCGCGCGTGATCTCCACATCTCCGGAATCATCGCAAGAAGCGCCGACGTCATCGTCGCGATCACCACCACCGTTCGCGCGCGGCGCTCCAAAGTAGCGCTCGACGTGCACGGTGAGCACGGCGTGCGAGCGCGAGCTCTCGGCGTTCATCTTGTGCGATCGCACGCGGCGTCTGGCGGCGCCCTCGCGCACGCAATCCAAAGCTTCGCCAGCGTTCGCGCACTCCCGTCGCGAGAGATTTGGAACATAGAACCCATCACGGCTTCGCCAACGCACGCGAAGCGATTTCGACGACTCGTCCGCCAGCAAATCGATGACTTTCTCCTTGTAAATCTCGTAACTCGTGACGGAGACGACGACCTTCGTCGGCGCCTTTTCCCCACCACCCGCAGCCTCGCGCCCGAGCGCGTCGAACAAGTACTCGATCGAGCGCCCAATAAGACCATCGTCCGATCCGACGTCATTCGTCGTCGGCGACGAGGTCGACGCCGTCTCGACGTCGTCGCGCGTCGACGACGCGCTCTCGCTCGCCCCGCGTCGCGCCCCCGCGCGTCCCAACATCGTGTACGTCTTTCCGCTACCAGTCTGCCCGTACGCGAACACCGCGCTCGCGTACCCATCCAACGTCTTCATCAACAACGCCTTCACCCCCGACACGTCGAAGAACGCGTCCTGCGTCGTCCGCGTCCCCGCGCACGGCCCTCGAAACGCCACCTTTTCCCGCTCCGCCGCGCCGCGCCGTCGTCTCGTTCGTCCTCCTCCCGCGACGCGCACCGCGCGTCCGTCCGCGCTCACCGCGCTCGGTCCATCCCCAGGGCGCACTCGCACGACGACGCGCACGCGATCGACGCCCTCGCGCGCGTCCTCGCGCGCGTCCTCGCGCGCGTCCTCCTCCTCGCGCGTCCGTTCGGTCCTCGCCGTCGAGTCTTCCTCGCTTTCCGCGTCGCCGTCCGCCGCCGTCGTCGCGCCGTCGACGCGATCGACGCGCGATTCTTCCTCGTCCTCGCCGTCCCGCGTCGCGTCGTCCATCGGTGCGTCGCGTCGCGCGCGTCAAACAGAGCGGGAAGACGAACGGACAGTTTCGCGTCTCCGTCGGTCGCGCTATGTTTAGCGCGCGTTTTTTAGATGGATGATTTTCAACCGCGAATTCGCGACAAAACGCGCCCCGCGCGGGTCGTCGCGCGCGTCGCCATGCGCGATCGCACGGCGCAGTTCGCGACGATGTGCGCGGCGTCGACCGCGACCGTCGCGCGCGTCGACGGCGTCGACGTCGGCGCGCGCGTGAAGGAAACGCGGGCGAATGCGCGGGCGAATGCGAAAGTCGCGACGTGCGAGACGGTGCGCGCGTACGCGCGGACGGCGGCGATCGCGCTGGAGGCGACGCGGACGTACGTGGAGGAACACCGCGGACGGTACAAGGGCGCGAGCGATCGGGAGAGGGACGCGTTCGAGGCGGAGACGTCGGAATCCATCAGGGAGTGTCAGCGGTGCGTGGCGAGCGCGAGAGACGCGGTGGAAAACGCGCGGGACGGCGGGGCGCTGGCGCGGGCGCCGCAGTGCGCGGCGCACTTGCACGGGATCGGGTTGATTTTGAGTGAGTCGCTGAACGACGTGGCGAGGGCGTTCGATAAGGTGCGAGAGACGAGGTTCGCGGCGACGCTGGAACGCGCCGAACGCGAGCGTCAACGGAAGCGCGCGGCGACGAGGGCGAGATACGACGACGCGGGGACGGGTGCGTCGGGAGCGGACGACGATGGCGTCGCGCGCGCGGTACGCGTCGAGGGGGTGGAGATGAGGCAAGAGCAAGTGCACGCGGAGCGGCAGGATGGATTGGAGGAGGAGTTGACGCAGTTGCTCGATGAGGTGCGAATGGCGGAGAAGAACGTCATCGAGATGTCGGCGTTGAGTTCGTTGTTCGCCACGCACGTACAAGCGCAGGCGGAGCAGATAGAGTCACTTTACCAAGACGCCATCGAGAGTTCGCGGCATTTAGACATGGGCAACGTGGAGATGAAGAAAACCATCGCGCGAAAGGGAAGCGCGCAGCGCTACGTCGCGTTGATTTTGCTCGTCGCCACGCTCGGGCTGTTGTTCCTCGATTGGTACTCGGGATGACGCGGGCGGGATCAACGCATAGCAAACGTGTAGCGCGAAGCATTCGCACGATCACCGCGCCGCACGCGCGATCCATCCTTCGCTCGCGCGGTCGATTCCGTTCGTTTCGTTCGCCGCCGACGCCTCGCGCGCGATGTCGCGGTCCGCCCTATCCACGGACCTAGGCGAGATGGCGCGGGTGTAATACATAGTAAATTTTTAGGGCTAACAATTCGTACATCTACTGCGCTACTCGTGTGATCTATGTTTCGCTAGTGCGTCCGCTCGGCGGACATCACGTCGTTGAACGATTCCGGCGGCTCCGTCGCGAATGTCAACGTCTCCTCCTCAAACGGCATGACGAGCTCGAGGGCGTGTAAGAACATCCTATACGAATCGGTATCGTCAGAGTACGCCATATCGCCCAAAATTGGATGCCCCGAATGCATCAAGTGCAAACGAATCTGGTGTCGCCGACCGGTGACGGGCCTGCACTCCAAGCGACTCACCTCGACGCCGCGATTGGCGCCGTCGAGCGTGCAGTAGCCGCGTTGCAACACTTTAAAGCTCGTCTCGCTCACCTTTCCGTTTTCTTCGTCCACGCGTTCGCGAAATCCCTTCACGTCCGTCGGATCTTTCCCGAGTTTCGCGTTCACCGTCCATTCGTCCTCCTTCGGCCAACCGAAGACGACGGCTAAATACTTCTTCTTCGCCAGGCGATCGCGAAACAATTTCGCCGCGTTCCCCGCGGCTTCTCGCGTGTGCGCCGTGAGCACCACTCCGCTCGTCGCCGTGTCCAGCTGATGACAAAACCGATGGTGCTTACCCGGATACTTCAAGTTCAACCAATCCTCGCAGCTCGCGTCGCCGTCCCATCGCGGCGTGAACCGCGTCTTCTCCACTCGATTTCCATCCGCGTCGTTCTCCATCCATCCTCGAGGCGTGTCCAGCCGCACCGCGAACGGTTTATTCACCGCGACGTACCCTCGCTTTTCGCACTCGTACACGGTTTCGTATTTCCGTTCGAGCACGCCCGGCTGTCGCAGCGCGCACGCCGTCGCCGTCTCGTCCCCGAGCTCGCCGCGTCGCTCCAAAAATTCCAAGTACGACATTCTCGGCGCGATCTCCGTCGCCACGTCGTACGTTTGCGCGCGCGGGTGTTCGCGGAGCATCGCGTCGACGTCTTCGGCGCGCGCGCCGCGAGAGACGAGGCACTCGCGCGCGGTTTCGCCGTCGCGCGCGCCGGCGGCTCGAACGCTGACCCAAGGCTGCGGGTCGTGTTTCATGACGCGTCGCGCGCGTTTGGACGCGCGCGCGGCCGAAGACGCGAGTCTGGCGCGAGCGAAGCGTTCGGTTCGCCTGGCGAGGGCGATTCGCATCGAGCGCGGCGCGGAATGCGGCGCGGCGCGGCGCGCGCGGAGAGCGCTCGGCGGCGCGCGGCGTCGCTATTAAAAATTAAACGCGGTGCTCCCCGCGCTGTCGGGAGTGCCGCGTTGGACTATGCCGGATATCGGAGGACTCGGGAAATCGTCTTCGTCGGGCGTGGCGTAACCGTCGTCGCTCGCCGCGGGCGACGGCGAACGCTCGGACGACGGCGCGACCGGAGCGACGTCCGCGCCGAGCAGCGCGCGCTCGGCGACCGCCATGAACTCGCGCGGATCGACGCCAGATAATTTATTCATCTCCCGAACCATTTCGGCGAGCATGACGCACTCGGCTTCGACGAGCGCGAGTCGCTCGCCTCGCTCGGCGGATTCTCGTTCGCTCGCCTCGAGCGCGCGCGCCGTCTTTCTACACGTTTCCCGCGTCGACGCCGCGCGCGCGAGCCGCTTTTCCAGCTCGAGCGCGTCGTCTCGCAGACGCCGCTCGTTCGCGCGCATCGACTCGATCGTCTCGCGCTGCGTCTCGCACTCCACTTTCAGCGCCGCGCGTTCGCCGAGCGTCTCCGTCAACCGTTTTCGCAGCGCCAGCTTTTCCTCCGCCTCCGCGTCCGCGATCGCCTCCGCCTTCCCCCGCGCCCCTCTGAGCTCTTTCTCTCGATCCTCCAGCGCGCGCATCTCCTCGCGCGCCGTCTTCAATCGCGCCTCGAGCGCCGCGATCCTCTCGAGCGCTCGCGCGTCGTCGCCGTCGTCGCGCGTCGCCGTCGACGCGTCCGCGCGCGTCTCCTCGCGCGCCCTTCGCGTCGTCGACGCCGTCGCGCGCACCGTCGCTCGCACGCGCGCGTGTCGCAGCGCGCGATTCTCGCGCCGCAGCGTCTCGCACTCTCGCCGCAGCGCCGCCGTCTCGCCGTCGCTCGCCCGCGCGTTCGCCGGCGTTTGCATCGCGCGCGCCGTCGTCGTCGCGCGGTCGTCGTCGCCGTCGCGCATCTGTCGCAGCGCGCGCTCGAGCGCCGCGCTGCTCGCGCCGCGCGGCAGCCCGAATCGCGCGCGCAGGTCCTCGACCGACATATCGCTCGCGCGCGACGCCGAGACGCGCGCGACGCGCGATAGACGCGACGCGACGCGTCGCGAGCTGTCGCTTTTGCGATTTGAATTCGCAAACGTCATTCGAATCGACACTAAGCGTCGCGCGCATGCGACGCGCGCGCGCGACGCGCGATGCGTTCGCGCGCGACGCGTCGTCGCGCGGTCGTCGCGACGCGCCGCGCGCGCGCGACGTCGCGGGCGTCGTCGAGTCGCCGTACGTCGTGCGGTTCAACTTTAATCGCGACGACCGCGGCGCGGCGCTCGCGATCGGCGACGAGCGCGGGCGCGCGACGATCGCGCGCGCGCGCGACTCGGCGCGCGACGACGGGCGTCGAAGCGCGACGGCGATCGCGGCGCACGAGAACGCGGTGTACGACGTCGCGTGGACGCGCGACGACGCGCGGGTGCTCACGGCGAGCGCGGATCGCGCGGTGGCGATGTTCGACGCGGAGACGGGACGGATGCTGGCGAAAATGATGGGACACGGCGCGAGCGTGAAAGCCGTGGCGACGGCGCCGACGCAGCGGGAGGTGTTCGCGAGCGGAGGACGGGACGGGCGGTTGATTCTGAGCGACGCGCGGACGAGGCGGGGCGCGGCGAACGAGGCGGAGGACGCGGACGCGGGCGAAGTGACGCCGACGCGGACGGTGCGACGGGCGCACAGGGCGCCGGGGGCGGGGACGCGGGCGAGCGCGGCGCTGCACAGCGTCACGTCGGTGGCGTTCGATGGGTCGGGGAGCGTCGTGCTGAGCTCGGGAGGGTCGGACGGGTTGGTGAAAATGTGGGACGCGCGGAAGATGAAGGGCGCGATAGGAGTTTTAGAGGACGAGCGCGAGGACGCGTTCGTGCGAGGTTCGTTCTACGATGTCGGATTGGGCGCGCGGTTCGGCGGTGAGGGCGCGCGCGCGACGCGGGCGTCGCGAGGGATCTCCGGGATCGCCGTCGATCCGACGTCGTCGCGCGTCGTCGTTTCGTATCTCGACGACCACATGGCGATGTTTGACGCGAACGATCCGCGAGGGAAGCCGCTGCGACACTTCGTCGGTCACAGGTCGAGATCGTATTACATCAAGCCGACGTTTTCGCCCGACGGCGATCGCGTCGCGTGCGGCTCGCTGGACAACGACGTGCACGTGTGGGACGTCCGCGACGCGAGCGCGCCGTCCGTCGCGCTCGATGGTCACACCGCGAGCGTGAGCTGCGTGCACTGGTCGCCGACGGATCCTCACGCCCTTGCGTCGTGTTGCGACGACGGCGAAATCAGACTGTGGCGCTTTGACGGCGCGCGAAAGCCCAGCGTCCGCGCTCGCGTCGACTCGCGAGCCAAGCGCCCGGCGCCGCCGTTGCACCCGAACATCCTCCGCGCCCTCGGGCGCGCGCCCACCTTCGACGACTCCGCCTCGGCGGACCACGACATCGCCATCCCCGGCGCCTTCGCGCCCGCGTCTCCGTCGGCGCCGACGCGCGTCCTCGCCGCCGACGTCCCGCCCGCGAAGCGTCGCGAGCGCGTCGAGCCATCGCCGCGCCGCCCGTTTCGCGACGTCGCCAACGTCCGCGGCCGACGCGCGCTTTCCTAGCCCTCAGCGCGTCGCGAGGTCGCGACGAACCACCATCGCGCGCGCGTCCACGCGCGCGTTTCGAGCGCGAACGCGCGCGCGACGCGTCGAATCGACCCCCCGTAGCGCGTCGGGACTCGCGAAATCTCTCGAGTTCGTTGAAACGACAAAAAATCTCTCGTTCAAACCGTCGCGCGCGCCGATCGTCACCGCGCGCCGCGCGCCGCGCCGCGCCGCGCTCGACGCGAGAAGCGAACGCGCGTCGATTTCGCCGCGCCATGGCGCTGCTCGAGCGCGCGCGAAGCGAACTGGACGCCCTCGAGCGCTCCGTCGCCGAAGGGGACACCGCGCGCGCGACGCGCGACGACGACGACGCGACGCCGGCGAAACGCTCGACGACGGCGACGCCCGATCCGTGGACGCGAGCGGCGCCGGATGACGCGCGCGCGACGCGCGCGGGGCTGACGGTGAAGACGAAGACGCGAGGGGACGGCGAGGGACGGCGGGACGCGGCGACGACGACGTTCGCGGAGGCGCTGGCGGAAGAGTTGAAGGACGCGCGAGGGAATCCCGCGACGCCGGCGTCGAGGGACGTGAGCGATGTGCCGTTGCACGATGCGGTGAAACGGGCGGACGCGGAGGCGGTGCGAACGATGGTGAGACGAGCGACGGAGGGGGGCGCGAGACGAGAGCCGTCGTGGCCGCCGAGCAAAGCGGCGTTGAATCGAATAGATTCGCTCGGCGATTGCAGAAGCGCGCCGCGAGGAGTGGACGCGAAGAATGCGAACGGAGACACCGCGCTGGCGGTGGCGTGCGCGCTGGAGGATGGGAAGGCGTGCGAAGAGATGGTGAAGATTTTGGTGGACGCCGGCGCGGACGCGAGCGCACTTTCAAACGGAATGGCGCCGGTGCACTGGGCGTGCGCGCTAGGGCATCGCGACGCGCTCGCGTGCATGGTCGACGCGTCGTCGACGTCAATCGTGAATCTTCGCGCCGAAGATGGGTCGACGCCGTTGCTCGTGGCGGCGGAACACGGTAAAATCGAAGTCATACGATGGTTGCTCGAGCGCGGCGACGTCGACGCGATGGCGAGAAACGCGCATGGACGCGACGTACTCGGCGCGCTCGGCGCGAAGATGCGTCGACAGAGTCAATCGGCGAGGAGTGAGTTACGTGCGGAGATATTTGAACTCATTCCTTCGCTGCGTTTGGCGTTTTTGTCCCATCCTGATTGCGAAGAACACGTGTCGTTCAAGCCACATCAAGAGAGCCCCGAGCGCATAGTCGCCATTCTCGCCGAGTTGCAGCGCGTGATCGACCGCGGTGAACTCGCAATGGGAGAGCTAGATAAGACATGCACGTTCGACGCCGCCGAACCGTCGGATATCCTCCGAGCGCACGATGAGAATTACGTCCGCGTGTTGGCCGAACTCAGCGATCGCGTCGGGCAAACGCCCATCGCGTTCACGCCGTACTGTCAAAACCATAACGGCGTGCCAGAAAAACTACAAAAACCCGCGGAGAACAGTGACACATTCTTTTCACCGGGCACGTTGCAAGCGGCGCTTAGAGCTGCGGGCGGGGTCATTCACGCCGTGGATAGAGTCCTGGATGGGAAGAATAGGAGCGCTTTCGTATGCTGTCGCCCGCCCGGTCATCACGCCGGGATCAACGGCGCCACGGAAGGCGCGCCGTCGAGCGGCTTTTCCATTTTGAACAACGCCATGATCGGTATGTGCGCACTTTGCGCGAGCGACGCGAGCGATCGATTTTTCTTGAAACGGACGCACACGCATAACCGCGGCGCTTCTACGACACGCGTCGCGGACATGATGCGCGTCCTACATCGACGTCCACTTTCAATGACAGAGAGTTCTGAGCGTGGCTCTGCTGACAGATACGGGTGGTACATTTCGCGCGACTCGACTAACTGACTGACGCTGACGTTCACAACGCAGGCGCTTTGCACGCCATCGACGTTCGCAAATGCATGCGGGTCGCCGTGGTTGATTTCGACGTGCATCACGGGAACGGCACCGAAGAAATCGCCAGGCATTGGCTCACGAAGCAGCGCGCGAGAGACGACTATCACCGGCACAAATCTCCTGACTTGTTCTTCGCGTCGATTCACTTGGCGGATGATGGAACGTCTTCGGGCATGCTTCCATTCTACCCGGGCAGCGGCGTGCAGGATGATTTGATGAACAATATCGTCAATGTCGTCGTCCCACCGATGTGGCTCGCCAAGGGCGCAAGCGCCACGGCACACGCGGAAACCGGCGAGCGCGCTCGGAAAAAAACAAAACGCTTCGCTGACTCCGAAGATGCCGCCGCCGCGCCGCCGCCGAAGACCATCGCCATTGAACCCGAGCAGCAACAAGGTGGGCGCCTAGAGTGGATGAAGGCGTTTCGAGAGCGCTTGATTCCCGCTCTCAGGGCGTTCGGTCCTGAGCTCATAATCGTGTCCGCGGGATTCGACGCGGCGGCTTCGGACGTAGGCAACTTGGGCGTCGATCCGCGTCGAAACACGAGGCACCAAGGCGCTAACCTTCGCGCTGAAGACTACGAGGACATGACGAAGTTGCTCGTAAACGTGTCGAACGTTTGCGATGGGCGAGTTGTATCTATTTTAGAAGGGGGCTACGGACACTTGATGAGCGTCGGAAAATCGAGCGACGGCGCGCAAAATGCGTTGACGCTCGGTAGAGACGTCTTCGCCAAATGCGTCAAAGCGCACGTCCAGGCGCTCATCTGATGTTGTACTTTTCACTCTGTAAATAACGTATCTTGTATTGTACACACGCAGCTCGTGTTGTTATTAATTTGACACGTTCGCACGCAGCGTCTGGATCTCACGCGCGAACGCTTCACCGATGTAGTCGGCGTCCGGCGTCGCGTCTGGGTCGACGACTAACGTTAGGCGAAGGTTACCGGCGTAACTGAACACGCTTACTTGATTGACGAGGTTCGAACACGCAAAAACAATATCGCGCACGCGAGAGCCCATTAATAAAATCGGTTCCGTCGGCCCCGGGACGTTGGTGAAGACCATACTGTGCCGAGACATGTAATCGAAGACGACTTGACGCTGCACGTCGGGACCCGCCGTGGCAACGACTTCGTTCAACGCGCGGGTGACGTACGGTTCAGGCGATCGCTTCATAAAGTTGCAAACCTTTTGCGCCTTTGACAGGCGCTCGGCAGCACTCATGACACCCATGGGAAACGTCAAAGAGACAAACGTCCAGGAATTTGTCAGCGCGCCGACGACGCGATTGGGGAAAGCGTACGGCGTCGCCGCGCGAATGAGCGGCTTCTTCGCCGCGCTCTTATCGCCCATCTCTTCCAGGTACTGCTGAATCGCCCCCGCCAAAGCAGCGACGACGATGTCGTTCACCGTACACCCGCTGCCGTTTTTAATCTTCTTAACATCTTCCATGGGTATCGGCGGACACACAACGACGCGCCGCTTGCCTGAAAACGCATACGGCGGACGCGACCCTTTAAACGTGGTCTTCGTGTCATACGGCCCCGCCGCGGTGAACACAGCCTTCAACGCGCCGTAAATGCACACGAAAATAAACGTGATGAACGCCCAAATAACAGCTAAAACGGATTTGTGCGCCTTGGCCGCGCGCCGCTTGAAATCCAACAAACGCATGTCGCCCCCGTCGAGCGCCGTGGACACCTTTTTCAAAACATCCACGAGCGCGATCCCATCCCCGATCGCGTGGCTCACTCGAAACATCACCACCGGTGGTTCTGGGCTCGTTTTCGCGTCCCCATCCCACGCCGCGCTCGTCTTCTTCCGCGTCACCACGACGCAGTCCCACAGCGGCGACTCCGCGTCGAACGGTTTCAGCGTCGCCTCGTTCATCACCCTCGCCAGCTCCCTCGCGCTCTCCACCTCAACGCGCGCGAACCGTTTCATCACATCGTACCCTCCCCCCTCGATCACCTCCCATCGCAATCGCCGCAGCGTCTTTTCGCTCTTCGCGTTCGCCGGTCGCGCTCGGCTCCGCAGCTCGGGAAACGCCTCCAGCTTCTCCGCGAACGTCCTGACGTCCTCGTCCGTCGGCGCGCGCTCGAGATAAAACGTCGAGACGAGCGGGAAGTCCGGCGCGTTCGCCTTGCGCGGGAACGCGCCGCCCGGTCCGCGCAGCGTCGCGCGCGCGAGCGTTTCCGTGAGCGTGTTCATCGCCATCGTCGTCGTCGTCGTCGTCATCGCGCGTCCGCGTCGCGCGCGCGCGGCGATCGAACCCGTCCCTCGCGCGTCGTTCGCGCGCGTCGTCGCCGCGTCGTCGCGCGCGAGAGTGGCGCGAGAGCGGCGCGCGCGCGGCGACCGTTGCCGCAGATTGACGCGCGGCGAACGCGCGACGAACGCGCGCGATGGCGACCGCGGTCGCGGCGGCGGTGCGCGACGCGCGACG
>MDSX01059738.1_pt1 | contig 14706 bp, 10 predicted proteins | sample 811141 | NCBI WGS metagenome assembly MDSX01 (sample SAMN05326642, study PRJNA326480) | marine metagenome | isolation source: seawater | place: Atlantic Ocean: South East | collected 2010
AAGAGGTGGTGATGGTATTTCGGGAATATATACAGAAAATTTATCTGTAAATTTTAAAAATAAGTTTAAGATTACAGATAAAAATATAGGACAGCATATAATAGATAATAATAATAACTATAATGTATATTTTGGTGGTGGAGGAGGTGGTGGTAATGAAAATAATTATGTAAGTTTATATTATGATCAAAATAGAGGTGGTATAGGTGGTGGAGGTGTAGGTGGTGGTTATAGACATTATGGAAATAGTTCATCGACACAACATGATGCTATGCAAAATACAGGAAGTGGTGGCGGTGGGTCATTTTATAATAATTCAACAGCAACAAAAGCAGGTGATGGTGGTTCGGGAGTAGTTTTAATAAAAAAAAAATATTTAGGTAGCATATGGAATGTAATATTAAATGATAATATAGAATTAAATAATATATATATAGACCCAACAGAATTAATTTTTAATTTTGAATCAGAAATATATACTTATAAAAATTTTAAATTAAATACATTCATTGAAGAAAAATTATATCCTTCGTATTTAATACGTGAAAATATTCGTAATAATAATTTTGTAATTAATAATAAATTTTATGGAAATGGCAATTATGAAATAAGTTATACAGGAGAAAATAGTTCAATTATAAATATATTTAAATATAACAGGGAAAATATATTTCAAGAAGCAATATGGAATGATAATTATAGTGATATAGAAGAACATCAATATATTGGCAATGATAGTTTATTTGAAAATACTACATATAAGGGTGAATATGTTAAAATAAAATTACCTTACAAAATTTTATTAACTAGAATATCATTAATTGGAAAAATAAATAAAAATAATTTTCCAAGTGATTTTAAACTATATGGTTCAAATAATAATGAACATTGGAATGAAATTATAATAGAAGAAAATTATAAATTAAACTTAAATGAAAATTACAGTAATTATGAAGGTTATTCATATAAACTAAATAATTATTTAGTATTTGATAATTATGCAATAGTTGTAAATAAACTAGTAAATGGTACAAATTTAATATTATTGGCTTGGCATTTATATGGCAAAGAAATATTTAGAAAATTACAAGATAGACCAACAAATATGCCAATAAATGAAAATGTTAAGTTATCACAATTATTTCAAGTTTATAATTTAGATAATAATTTTTTAAATTTATCAAATACAAATATAACAATAAAAAACTATTATAATGGCGGCGAATATATAGACAATGATAATATTCCTAATCTATTAAATGATTTAGGTAATAATAGTACATTAACATTTGGGAATTTTAAGGGTACTAGTGTAGATACATATGAATTACCATTTATAGATAGTTTATATGCCAAATATTATTTAGATGATGAATCATTATTACAAATAAGTAGTGGCAAATTAATTAAATGGAAAGATAGTAGTGGTAATTCAAGAGATATTGTAAGTTATAGAGGGTCACCCCAATTAACTACATTTACAAAAGGAAGTAAAGGATTATATGGTAGTGGTGATATTAAAGTTGTTAGCGGTAATGAATCAAGTGGTTATATTTTACCATTTAGATTACCTAAAAATTATACATTTTGTTATGTAGCAAGATACAGTGAAGTAAATAGTACTTATAATAAAAGGATATTTGATTCTAGAGATGGAGAGGGAAGAAATACTTTATGGGGATTTCATAATAATAAAGTAGGTCTATCACATAATAATCGTAATGGTTGGATAACTATGCAACATAAAAAACAATCTGAGAATGATTATTGGTTAATTGGTATAGAAACAAAAAAATCTGCAAGATTTAATGGTATAGACTATACTGATTATTATACACATCGTGATGGTATGGTTTTACCACGACAAAATGACAGTGATTATGATAATCCTTGGCCAACAATAAATTATGGTTATTATACAGGGCAAATAAAAACAACAGAAGTGAGCAGATGGCAAGTAGCAGAAATGATATTTTATGAAGAAGAATTAGAAGAAATAGATATGATTAAAATAGAAAATTATTTTGCAAAAAAATTTGGTCATATAAGTTTTAAAAATACAATTAAAAATGTTGAATTATATAAATCATTGAATGATATTACTTATAAAAACGATATATTATTTACATATGACGGTAATAGGTATTTCTATAATAATACGAAATTATATGGTCCTATACCAAATAGATTTGATATGTTGGTATATAATAATAATGTATATTCAATATTATTATACACAAATAATGTAGGTGGTGGATGGTGGGGAAGAGGAGTAGCAAAAAGTGGATATAGTAATAGAAATAGTGATAGATATATATATCCAGATATAAATATAAATAATATTATAAATTATTCATCACAAATATATAAATATAAGTATGTTAATATGTTAGTTTTAGGAGGAGGTGGAGGCGGAGGTGGTACTAGTGCTGGTGGTGGCGGAGGAGCAGGTGGACAAGCATATATTGTTAATAGTGATAATATAAATAATGTTTCAATTGATTTAAAAATTGGTTTTAGAGGTGGAGGTGGTGATTTTTGGAGTTGGAATGGTGGTTCATCCGGAGGTGACACTGAAATAATAATAACAGATAATACAAATACAACGTCAACTACGACATTGATTGGATATGGTGGTTATGAAGGTAGAACAGGCGGTAGAAGTACTGTTTCAGGTGGTAGTTATAATATTTCAAATAATTTATTTGTTGGCACAGGAGAACAAGGGGGTGCAAATGGTGGAATTGGAAAAAGTAATGGTTGTGGTGGTGCGTGTGGTGGAGCAATATCAACAGCTACAAATAAAAATATTGGTGATGATAATGATAAATTATGGAGTATTATAAATGAATATATATCTGTAAATAATATAACAGGGTATTCGAGATTAGAAAGTTATAATAGTGGTTGGTGGTGGTTGGCAAATCGTGTAGGTGCTGGTGGTCAAGGTGCAAGAGGGGGTTATTCAGGAGATCCTTGGGCAAGAGGGGGAGATCCAGGAGGAGGTGGATTAGTTGCAATAATATTAGACTTTAATTAAGTTATATAAACATAATTTGCTTAAATTATTTAATATGTATTACGAAAATGAATTAGGTTATTTAAATTTATTAAAAGATACAATAAATCAAGGTGAAAGTGTTAAAACTAGAAATGGTACAACAATTAGTAAATTTGGTAGTTTATTAAAATTTACTAATATAGAGAATTTACCAGTTATAACAACAAAAAAAATATTTTTAAGAGGAATAATAGAAGAATTATTATGGTTTTTAAAGGGTTCTTATATGGCAACAACACTACAAGAAAAAAACATTCATATATGGGATGGTAATTCATCAAGAGAATTTTTAGATAATAATAATTTTAAAGAATATAAGACAGGAGAATTAGGACCAATATATGGTTGGCAATGGAGAAATTTTGGAAAAAAATATAAAAAAGAAGGTTCTGAAACAGGTATAGATCAAATAAAATATATAATAGTTGAATTATTAAAAGAAAATAATAGTAGAAGAGCAGTTCTATCTGGTTGGAATCCATTACAATTAGAAGAGATGGTGTTACCTCCATGTCATATATTATATAATTTTTATAAAAATAGTAAAGGGTTATCATGTTTAATGACAATGCGTAGTACAGATTTATTTTTAGGATTACCATTTAATTTAACAAGTACTGCAATACTAACACATATAATTGCGAAAGTATTACATTTAAAAACAGATGAAATTGCAATAGCGATAACAGATGGACATATATATGAAGAACATATAGATAGTGTAAATAAACAGTTAAATAATAAAATAATAGAAAATAATGTAAAATTAGAAATAAATATTGAACCGCCAGAATTAGATAGTTCAATTGAGGAAAAAATAAATTGGATAAATAATTTAAAGTATGAAAATTTTAAAATTCTAAACTATAATTCATGTGAAAAAATAACAGCGGTTATGAAATAATTTTAGTAACAACCGGCTTCAGTCCATGGTATGCCACACGCTTTAGAATATGCGCATCTAAATTTATTGAAAGTATTTATTTTATATTTTTTAGCGTATTCCAAATCTTTTTTTGCTAAAAAGAGAGGATATACAGTATCTATTCTAAGTGGTACAACGCCTGTAACATCAAAATTATCACTAAAATAAGTATCATCAATATTTTGAATTGCATTATTATTATTTTTTTCTAATACATATTCATCATCAATATATTTTAAAGTATAACCAGACATTGTAGCGGCATATTCACAAAATTGTAAATAGTCTTCATCGTTTAAATTATATTTATTAACACTGCTTACATCTCTAGGTTTTAATTCAATATAAACAACATTATTTTTACCTAATTTAAATTTTTCAGTATCTTTATCGGCCAAATGTTTGCTAGTATATATATCAGTTGTATTATTATAATTTAAATAGCATTTTAATTTAAAATCTACATTATTAGAATTTGTGCCGTGTAATTTTTTATCTTCACCATTTTCTTTTGAAACTAATTCTTCATTTTTTAAAGTTTTATTTTTCCAGTAATCTGGACAATAAACGGAATCATATTTAAGTTCTTTAACAATAGGTGTAAATTTAAAATTCCAGATACTGTATATCATATAAGTTATGATTAGAATAGTACCAACTATATATGATATAGTAAATACGTATAAATCGTTAAAGAATAATTTATTACCCCAATTAGTAAACATGCCTAAACATAAAATTGCTGCAGCAATAATTATATAACATATACATATAAAGTAAGTTGTTGCGTATTTGTAATAAAACTTTGTATCAAATTTTTTTTTATCATATTCAGAAGATAAACATTCTCTATATCTTTGTAAATTTATTTCATATGAATAATTATCATCATATTTAAATGTTTCACAATCATTACCGTCAATTTTTTCTACATGAAAATTTTCTGATATCATTGATTTATATTTATTAAACTCTCTATTAATATAAAAAGATATATTTTTATTTATACATTTCTAAAGTTTTAGTTCCTTTAATAGATAAATTTTTTGGTAATTCTTGAAAATAAGGTGTTTTATTTAATTCTTCAACATAATGTAAATGTTGATTTAAATTTGTTATAATTATTCGAGAACATTCAAGTATTACATATTTATTAAGTGTTTTAGTTTGTTTAATTATATTAATATGATCAGATAATTTACTTCTATTAGATAAATATATTGATTTCATTATTATTTTTAAATCATCTATACTTTGTTTACCAATAACTTTATTTGTTTTAAAATATACATATTTCTGTATTTCGTCTTGTAATAAATTAATATTATCAATTGAAAAATAAAGTCCGGTTAATTTATTAGAACCATATGTTCTAGATAAAATATTCGCTGGATTTTCTGTATTTTTACAATTATTATTCATTATCTCTAAAATATATATAGATTAATTTTATAGAAAAAAATTTATAAACAATTATTTTCATTCTATTTTATAGAACAATGATAAAATCTGATAAATTTAATAAGTATTCTGAATATTTATTATTATCAAAAGATTTAGCTGATAAAAATAGTGTTGTAATTAAAAAATTTGCAGTTTATATACATAAATTAATTTATAATATAACTACACTTGTATGTATAATGACTTTATTATCAAATTCAAATAAATTAGATAAAAATATTCTTAATTATACAAATAATTATATTAAAAAAATGTGTATGAAAAAAAATAAAATGTCAATGAAAGGTGGAAATGCAGGCACAACAATGCCTGCAACTTATTTTGGTGATTTAGAAGAAGCTTATAATGAAGTAAATGTTGGAAATGATGTTCAGGGAATAAATTGGGATGGTGGTTTAATACGCAATCAATTAGGTGGTTGTAATAATTGTAGTTTTAATAAAAAAATATTATTAGAAATAGGTAAAATATTGAAAGAACATAAAATAAAAGCATCATCAATTATTAAACAAGATTTAGCAAATATTATAAAAATGTATTTATATTATATAGTTAATGTATTAAAAGAAAAAAATAAAACTAAAAAATTAACTTATGATAAATTAAAAACAATATTGATGAAAAATAAAATTAGAAAAATTTTAAATTAAAAAATGATATAAATATTATATATTTAAGATACATAAATAATGCCTATTATTACGATTGATGGTAATATTGGTAGTGGTAAAAGTAGTATTTTAAATTATCTGCATAAAACTTTAAAAAATCCTGTAGATTTAGAACCGGTTGATAGTTGGCAGGTGTATTTAAATAATATATATAATAATAAAAGTAATTTATTTAATTTTCAAGTTAGAATATGGTTAGATAGATGTTGGATACAACATAATACAGAAAATAAAAATATTTTTGTTGAAAGAAGTCCTTATTTTATAAAAAATTGTTTTATTGAATTAGCAAAAAAAAACAATTTAATAACGGATGTTGATTATAATACATTATTAGATTTACATAAAAAAACGGATCCTTTATGGTTAGATAATATATATATATATTTAAAATCAACACCAGATATGTGTTTAACTAGAATAAAAAAAAGAAATAGACAAAGTGAAAATAATATAACATTAGAATATTTAAATGATTTGCATGATTTACATGAAGAGAATGTAGAAAAATTAAAAAAAATAAATAAAGTATACATTATTGAAGTAGAAGGTAAAAGTATTTCAAATATAGTATCAGAAATTACAACATTAGTATATTAAATTGTTGTTTTTATTATTTTTTTAAATATTATATAAAAAAAATGATATTAATAATATTTATATTTTAATTATTAGAGAAGTATAAAATGAGTATAAAAAATATTGAAGAAAAGTATAAAAAATATGAATTATTAGAACATATACAATCATTACCGGATACATATATTGGTTCAACCGAATTAACAAAAATCAAAACATATATATACTGTGATGATACTAAAAAAATGGTTGAAAAAGATATTACTTATATTCCTGGATTACTTAAAATTTTTGATGAAGTTATAGTCAATGCTATTGATCATTCTATGCGATTAAAAGTAGAAACTAAAACTGATGTTAAAAATGTTAAAAATATTAAAATTACTATTGATAAAGAAAGTGGTTATATAAGTATTTATAACGATGGTAATGGTATCGATATTGAAAAACATAAGGATTATAATAATGTATGGGTACCTGAATTAATATTTGGCGAATTATTAACATCAACAAATTATGATAAAACAGAGGAAAAAACTTGGGGGGGTAAAAATGGTTTTGGTGCTAAACTAACAAATATATTTTCAAAAGAGTTTACTATTGAAACAGTAGACCATTATACCAAAAGAATTTATACTCAAACTTTTACGAATAATATGCGTGAAAGAAGTAAACCTAGTATAAAAACTTGTACTAAACAACCCTATACATTAATACGTTTCTTACCAGATTATGAAAGATTTGGTTTATTAAAGGGTATGACAGAAGATATTTATGAGTTATTTAAAAGAAGAATAATTGATGCTTGTGCTACAACATCAAAAGAAGTATCTATTTATTTTAATAACGAAAAATTATTAATTAAGGATTTTGAAAAATATGCGGAATTATATGTTGATAAAACAGTACAACCAATTATTTATGAAAATTGTAATGAAAGATGGGAGGTTGCAGTAGCATTATCAAAAACTGGTATTCATGAACAAATTTCATTTGTAAATGGTATAAATACAATTCGTGGCGGTAGACACGTTGAATATATTTCACAAAATATTATTAAAAGAGTTGTTGATATGGTTCAATCAAAAAAGAAGAAAACTGTTAAATCACAACATATTAAAGATAATTTAATCGTATTTGTAAAAAGTATAATTGTTAATCCTAGTTTTGATTCTCAATCAAAAGAAACATTAACAACACAAGTTAGTAAATTTGGTTCAAAATGTGAAGTTAGTGATAAATTCATTGAAAAAATATATAAACAATCTGGTATAATTGATAAAGCATTAAGTTTAACTGAATTTCATGAGCAAAAAAAACTTGTAAAAACAGATGGGAAAAAAACATCTAAACTAATTATACCAAAATTAGATGATGCTAATTTTGCAGGAACTAAAAGAAGTAGTGAATGTACATTAATTTTAACAGAGGGAGATTCGGCAAAAACTATGGCTATTTCTGGATTAAGTGTTATAGGCAGAGATAAATATGGTGTATTTCCGCTACGTGGTAAAATTATGAATGTAAAAGATGCTACATTGCAAAAAATTAGTGATAATGCAGAAATAACAGCATTAAAAAAGATATTAGGTTTAGAACAAAATAAAAAATATACAGATGTTTCAGATTTAAGATATGGTAGTATTATGATTATGACAGATCAGGATCATGATGGTAGTCATATTAAAGGATTATTATTTAATATATTCCAATCATTATGGAATTCATTATATAAAATAGATGGATTTTTAACATCGATGTTAACACCTATTATAAAAGCGTCAAATTCTAAGGGAGAAGTTATTCAATTTTATAATATGACTGATTATAAAAAATGGTTAGAAACAGATATATCTAAAAAAAATTGGAAAATCAAATACTATAAAGGGCTTGGTACAAGTAAAGATGAAGAAGCCAAAGATTATTTTAGAAATATGAAAAAAATAACTTATAAATATAATGAAAATTCTGATGAAAAATTAGATTTAGCTTTTAATAAAAAACGAAGTGATGATAGAAAAACTTGGTTAATTAATTATGATAGAAATAATGTATTAGATTATACTAAATCATCTGTATACTATGATACTTTTATTGATAATGATTTTATCCATTTTAGTAATAGAGATTTAGAACGTTCTATCAATAATATATGTGATGGATTAAAAGAAAGTACTAGAAAAATTTTATATGCTTGTATTAAAAGAAATCTATATAATAATGAAATTAAAGTTGCCCAACTTGCAGGTAATGTAAGTGAAGTTACAGCATATCATCATGGTGAAAATTCATTGCAACAAGCAATTATTGGTATGGCACAAATATTTGTTGGAACAAATAATATTAATTTACTATCACCAAATGGACAATTTGGTTCAAGAATTCAAGGTGGCAGTGATGCGTCATCGCCAAGATATATTTATACATTATTATCAGAATTAACAAAATTAATATTTAAAGAAGAAGATAATTGTACATTAAATTATTTAAATGAAGATAGTCAAGTAATTGAACCAGAATATTATATTCCAATTATACCAATGATTTTGGTAAATGGTGCTGTTGGTATTGGTACTGGTTTTTCAACAAATATTCCTCAATATAATCCAAATGATATTATTGATAGTTGCATTAACATTTGTAATAAAATAAGTGATGAAAATATAAATGTAGCATCAGATAATGATATTCATAAGTTATATAATGTAATTAATTATATTGACATTGAAAATTATGTACCATATTATTTAGGTTTTAAAGGAACAATTCAAAAAAATGATAAGGATATATATGAAAGCAAAGGTGTATATAGTTGGTTAGATGACACAACTGTTGAAATTAGTGAATTACCTGTTGGTTTTTGGACAGAAGATTATAAAGAGTTTTTAGAAAGTATAATATTAAATAATCAATTTAATTTAAAATCATTTGAAAGTCATTATACTGCTAAGAATGTTAAATTTATATTAAAATTTACGCCTGGTTCTAGAACACTTTATGGTAATAGTGATAAATTTCAAAATAATTTTAAACTAGTATCATCTAAAAATTTAAGTGTTAATAATATGCATCTATATAGTAGTTCTGGTGCAATTAAAAAGTATAAAGGAACTAGTGATATAATTAAAGAATGGGCAAAAGTGCGTATTTTAAAATATTATGAAAGAAAAAATCATCAAGTTAAAAATCTACAAAAAGAATACAATATATTATCTGCAAAAATAAGATTTATTTTAGATGTTATTGCAGGTAAAATTAAAATTATGAATATTAAATTAGATGTTATTGCAGAAAAATTAAATGAATTAAATTATCCAAAAATTTATAAAGATAGTGATAATAGTATTGATGATAATGAATTAATAAAAGGTTATAATTATTTAATTAAAATGCCTATTTCACAATTAACATTGGATAGAAAAATTATATTAGAAAAAGAGGTTGAAGACCTTAAAAATAAATTAGATAAATTAAAACAAACTAATATTGAGAAAATTTGGTTAAATGAGTTAGTTATTTTACAAAATAAATGGAATGAACATAAAAAAATAATAGAAGATGATTATTTAGCTGATGCAAATAATACTGCTATTTCTAAGAAAAAGGTTAAATAAAACTTAATAAATAAGTTATATAATCGTGTATTCCATATTCAATTATATTATTTTTATTTTCTAAAGAATAATACCATTTAAATGGTAATATAATACTTTGATTTTTGTTTAATTTCATATCAATAATAGTATCATTTTCATCAGGTATTTTATCTTTTATTTTATCTGGATTTGTTATAAAAATATTAGTGTTATTTTTAGCATATAATATAGTGTATTTATATTTTGTTCTTTCCCATATTTTATCACTATTGTATTTGTAAATTAAATTATATTTAAAAGTATTATTAATAAATTCTTTATCTATTTTGTCATATATTACTATAGGTTTTTTACTAAGTAAATTATCTATGTTTAATTTATTTTTTTCGACTTGTAATATAATAATTTCATCCGAAAATATATAGTAGCATAAAGAGTAAATTATTAAAATTATTAAAATATAATATAATATTTTTTTTAACATTTATTATTATATTATAATATTAGTATATAATAATATTATACGAATAATTTTATTTTATTATAGTAATGAGTAAAAAAAAATATAGTTTAAAAAAAAAAGGCGGTAGTTTAGAAACCGATAAAACCAGTGATATTTTTTTTAAAAATTATAATGAAACTGCTAAAAGTTTACAGGAAAACAATGTTAATACAGGCGGTGAAATATTAACTAGTCCATCATATCCAAATAAATTACAAGTTTTACCACTTCAATCTCATAATAATTTTAAAGAAAGCGACAATTCATATAATATGCATTTAAAAGAATTAGAAAATATGGTTGATAATGTAAAAAGTAAAATAAAACAACAGTCCTATGTAGTTAATAAAGAGCAAGAATTATTAAATATGACTAGAAATGAAAAAAAAAAGGAGGAAATAAGTACGAATAATATTATTGATAATAAGTCTTATGAAATGACTAAATTTACTATTGAAAATATAACAGCTTTTTTAAAAACAATTAAAGATTTAATTTTAAAATTAATTGATATATTTTTTAAATTTATAAATTCAGAACCATTAGTATTATTTTTTAAACTAATTTTTGGTATTATTGCTGCTGTTATATTTGTATTTTTGATAATTTATTTGATATTTGGTTCTAGTTTTAATTTTTCATTTAATAGTAATAATAATTATAGTTTTAATAATAATGAAAAAATAAATAATAGTAATGGATATTCAATTGGTGGTGAATATAAAAATTGTTCTTGGTATGATATATTTTCTGATCCTATAAAATGTACTAATAATTTTATTAGTAATAAAATAAAACTTCCTTCTAGTGTAATACATACTATTAAAAGTTCATCAAATGGTATTTTAAATACATTTACCGGTACATCAATTAATGATAAATATAAATTTGAACGCCCGGTTTATATGAATGAAAGTGGTAATATTTTACATAGAATAGATAATGTAACGGTTATAGATAGTAAATATTTAAATAAAGAAATAAAGGAAGATTTTTTTGGAAGTGATGTTAAAAATAAATCAATATCAATATTAAAACCAAAAAATATAGAATGGGAATTTTCTTATTTAGATTATAATAGTGATACAGATGCTGGAAAATTACCAGAACAAATAAAAAATTATAAAAATGTTAATGATAAAGAAAGTTCATCTTTAAATGATACTAAAAAAATTGTATTTCCTTGGAAATATAATATACAAAATGGTGAATTTATAGTAGATTGTAATAGTAAATTTTTAAATAATAAAGATACAAGTATGTATATGGAAAGTACTACAGATAACAAAAAATGTATTTCAAAAGAATTTAATTATAATAAAGATGTATAGTTTTTAATTTTATTTATATTAAATTATAATAATAGAGTATGACTGAATTTAAATCTCAAACTAACTATTCAAATAATAGTCCAAGTATTTCACTTAGCAAAAAAGAGAATAACGGTTATAAATGTAGTATTAATATTGCTACTAAAAATAATTTATATGATAAAAATAAGAAAATTTTTAAAGGCGATATTATATCAAAAGATGTTTTAAATGATATTAATTTATATGAAAATAGTGATAAAAAAAAATATTCTTTATGTAACAAATCAAATGATGATTATTATTATAATTGTGCGCTTGATCACAAAAATATATGGTTAACTAAAAATAGCAATAATAAATGTGAAATAAATAGTAATATAACTTTAGTTCCCGAAGGTTTTGACCAAAATACTAGTAATGTAAATACATTATTAAAACCAAAACCATATAATATATTAAAAAATTTAGTTATATCTGATAATGATAACGATATTATATGTTCAGAAAATTGGTATGACTGGTTTACTATTCCTGATTATCATAATGGTAATAAATATATGACAGAGTTTGAAAATGGTGAAACAAAATGTTTTATGCCTTGTTTATTTGGTTCTGTGCCCGCTACATCAGATACTAGCAAATTAACTAAATGTATAAATAGAGATTTATTTGATAATGGTTTAATAAAAAATACATTTCCCTTTACGCCACTCGCTTTAATAATTTTATTAGGTTCTACTAAAAAAGATTTAAAAGATTTATATTATTCTGAATTTAATTATTTAAATAATATAATTGAAAATTATAATAATCGTGATGATAAGGATTATAAATTAGAATTAAATACTAAATTATTAGATATCATTAAAAATGATGATGAAACATTTGATAATATTTTTAATGACTTAAAACTTATAATACAAAAAAGTATAAATAATATTATTACCGAACCAATATCACATTTAAATATTGTACCACCAATAGACTTATATGATAATATTAATTTAGAACCAAATAATATATATACTAATAAAATTATTATAGAAAAAGCGTATAATATTTCTAATAATTTTAATAATTTTTTATCAAATCCCAAAGATATGAGTAAAAAATATAATTTATGGTTAGACGAATTATCTGAAGTAAATAATATAAAAAATTATAATTCTTGGGAATTTAATAAATTATTATTACTTTTGCAATCTGCGTGTGTAAATTGTTTTTCATATCCTAGTTCAAAAGATAAAAATTATAAAAATTTATATATTTATAATAATTATTTATTTGATAATTTAACTAATGATTATACAAGAATAAAGTTCCCAGACATTACACAATCACAAATATTAAAATCATTAGATAGTAGTAATTCTTTTAATAATTTTACTTATGATGAATTAAAAGAAATTTCTTCTTCCAAAATTAAATTATATCAAATGAATAATAAAAATATTTATAATACAGAAGTTGATAAAGATGTATCAAAATTAAATAATGTTGATATATATAAAAATTTAGATGATATAATTTCAAATGAGAATATAAAGAAAAAAAAATTAATTGATATAATTGATATTAATTTAATTAATAATTCCTTATCCAGTAAAATATTAGTCTATATTAATGTATTTTTCATATTATTAGTAACTATACTATATTTATATTTATCTTATAATTTAATTTTACTTACTTGGAGTTCTTTTTCAAATGTAATTAATTATATTATAATGGGTATAATATGGACTATATCTACATTAATAAGTATTTTTAAAATTTTAACATTTAAAATTACTAATACTAAGGGTTTAATATTTTCTATTCACGAAAATGCGGTTAAATATGAATTATTTTATGATAAGTTATATATAGAATATAAAAAATATTTTAGTAATAAAAATAATATTGTTAGATATGTTGTATTTTTTGCGATAATATCGATATTATTTATTTTATATCATAGTTTAATTAATTTATAAATTTTTTAAAAATGCTTTATGTTCTTCTTTCTCTTTTTTAATTTGTTTAAGTGCTTTTTCTGTTCCTAATTTTTCTAATCTTTCTATTCTTTTATTATATGCAACTACAGTTTTAATATAATGTATTTGTTTTTCTGTTGGTTCTTTATTTTTATAAGTTGCTTTAAAATATGTATTTTCTTCAGGAGTAAATATTTTCTTTTTTGGTTCTGCTGTTTTTTTAATACATTTTCCAGTTTTATGACTAATTATTTGTCCTTCTGGACACGGATTTTTATTTCCACTTTTAGAACTTTTTTCATTAATTGGACTGTTTTTAAGAAGTATTACAAACTTATTTTTTTTTATTTCCTTTTTTTTTATTTCCTTTTTTTTTTGCTCTTTTTTTTCCATATCCTATATATTAATTAGAAAATTAATTTAAAAAATTATAGATTTATATATATAAAAAGATTTTTATATTTATATAATATATACTAAAATAATAATTATTATTCCAAAAAATCTTTTAAATGAAGTTAAAAATTATTATAGAAAAAATACTGAAGAATATAAGGAAAAATTATTAGATTCAGAATCAGAAGAATTTTGGGAAGAATTTGTTACAGAAAATATGACA
>MDSX01088802.1_pt1 | contig 14703 bp, 9 predicted proteins | sample 811141 | NCBI WGS metagenome assembly MDSX01 (sample SAMN05326642, study PRJNA326480) | marine metagenome | isolation source: seawater | place: Atlantic Ocean: South East | collected 2010
AGTTACCTGATGCAACTTCACCAGAACTACCATCGACTGACATATCAATCCATATGTCTCTTTCTACAAAATTACCTGTACTATCGTTGCCCCACACCTTACTCTCTCCGTCATCATGACAAGCGAATATATCAACAAAACCATCGTTATCAATATCAACAAAATTTGACCCTTGTACAAAAATAGATGATCCATTAGGTAACATAGATAATGTGAAATCTGTACCGCTATCATTAGCTGTAGAAAGTCTGATGTCATCATAAGATCCTGATACGAGAAACTCATTAAAACCATTATTATCTATATCTGCGATACACATGCTCCATCTACTATTTCCACCCATATTACCAAAACTCTTAGTCGTAAACATTTCATTCGGTCCATTTTGATATTCGATATGCAGTTCATAACCTTGATTCATACGAATAATGTCATCCTTGTTATCACCATTCATATCAGCGATACCAATTGCCACACCACTATGAAAGTCAGATTTGGTAAGTCGATCATTTCTATTAGTAAATGAAACTTGAGCCTGAGATAATTGCGCAACGAAACCTATTAAGAGTAAAAGTAGTATTCTGATTTTCATCGAAAAATGCTTTGAATTAATAATGACACTAAATTTGAATAATCTAAAGTAACCAATTGTTGGTTAATCATTTACTGCAGAGTATCCAAATACTCTAATCCATATACGAATTAAAGAAAATAACTGTTGCATAATGACTAAGGCCAATACACTAAACCATGTCTCAGCCCCCCAATCATCAACCACTGAAGTGTATAACCAAGTAATAATAACATGTAACAGTATCAAGCCGCACCCTACTATATAGTATCGTGCGAAATTAGATATCAAAAGTCTCCATCCTGACTTCATAGATACGAGCAACCGATTTTCATCTACTATATGATATCGACTCAGTAAACTCCATAGCCATATAACAATTAGAAATAACGCACTCAATATTACTAAACCTATAACAGTAAATATCAATGTCTTCTCAGAATGAAAAGTTTCTAACGGATCACCAATTAACATAAAGAAAGGAACCCATATAATAGCAAGTACTACTATCTTAAAAATCAATGAAATGAGAACAACTATCAGGAATTTAAAGAAATATATATTAGCATTCTGGAAGTATTTAAAAATAGAATAATAACCGTTCCTGATGTTACTTAATAGACCAGCATGTAGAAAAATACTTAACATTAAAAACAATACAACCATTGATGCGAATCGACTTTGAATATGCTCGATGATCACCGGAAATTTATTGATCATATCTGAGAAAATAGACCTGTCAAATCCAATGGCTAAACGATCTAGTTCTAAAGAACTACCTATCGCTCCATTAAATTGTCTGTACGCTATCACAGCTACTATGCTTCCTAGCACTAATTGTACAACGTATATAAGCAATATAGATTTCCATTGCTTCGTAGCTTTTGATGATATGTCCATTATTTCATTCCACATATTACATCATAAAACTTGTCCACTGACTAACAGCCTGTAACCAATGGCCCAGTTTGGCAGCATACTTATAAAGTGGCTTTTTATTTGGGTCGAGCGTAATACTATTATTATTTAGATTAAGATCTAAATATATTTTTTGCTCAGGATCTATATGTGCAGATATTACTTCTTTTGATGAGCTAAAATTATATTTAAAATATTTTTCACTTCCTTTCCAATTTACAGTCTTACTACTACCGTCTCTGAACATAATAAGTACCTCTGTACCTATTTCAAAATTTCCTTCCCTAATCGCTTCAATTGTCTTTGTAGAATTATTAATATCTACCATTTTAAAATTGATAGAACTTGTAGCATGCAATACTTGATCGAGATACTTATCTGACTCAAAATTGCTTGTATTTTTCTCCAGTACTTCTTTGATTATTTTTCGAAGATCAGCCTCTTTGGGATGTGTAAATTTATGTCTTTCGAAATAAGTTTTTATAATTTCATCCATGATGTCAATACCAATAATTCTCTCCATCGTCTTGAATGCCGTAGCCGATTTTGCATATATCAAAGGTTTAAATCCTCCATCAAATTCCCAACCTGGTCTCGCTATCTTTCCTAAGTTTGGATTTTCCATACTTACGTACTCATTACGAGACTGTTGTGCATTGCCAGATCTTGCGCCTAAAACATCAAATAATGAACTCTGATTTCCATAGTAGTGATCCAGTATACGATCTTCAAAGTATGTAACAAATCCTTCGTCTAGCCATGCCTCTTCTTTCTCGTTGGACGCTAGCGAAGCCATGAAGTACATATGCGTAAACTCGTGTATCACCAGTGATTCAACACTACGTACACTCCTGGGAATACCATAAGCCGTAGCTCCAGTAATCATCATTGGATACTCCATAAATCCACTATTAAGTGTATGCGTCGGTGGATCAACTACTGTAATTTTTGGGTATGGATATTTGCCTACATGCTTCTCTAAATATTCTAGACTTTGCTCTATCGCTTTGAGATATCTATCTGCAAATGCACAATGTTCTGGCACCATTAATATTTCTATGTCAGTATCTCCATAGGTAGAAGTGTATGTCTCATACTCTGGATAGGCTACCCAGCCAAAATCAATCAGATCATGGGCTTGAAATCTTACTAATTGTTCACCTATTGTACCTAGAACTTTACCACTAAAAGTCTTGCATCCTGAACCTCCGATCACCAAATGGTCAGAGGCATATATCTCTACATTATAATCGCCAAAGTCCGAAAAAAATTCTGTGCCTGGCATAAATTGATGACTATTCCATCCCCAGTTACCATCTACTTTTGGTTCATAGACACATACCTGAGGAAACCAATGTACGAATAAGAAAAAATCTCTAGGTCCATAACCTGACCTTACTATCGTCCGAGGAAGCTTTACATCAAAATTCATATCTAACTCGATTACTTCACCAGGCAGCAATGGCATTTCTAAAGGTATAGATAGCACAGTTTCATCTAATGCATTTCCATCATTAGGCTGAATATATTCTTGATTTTGAACAAGATCATTTCCATTTCTATCAACAGCTTGAGTTACTTCTATGTGCCCCCACTCTTTCTTATTACGATTTTTGAGATCTTGGCCAAACATTTTTCTAGTATTCTTGAGATAGGTTGACTTAAGATCTTTGAATGCATTCATATACATATAAAACCTCAATTCCCTTAGCGTATCTGGAGAAGTATTTTTCCAATTCAATTTCTGAATACATGAAGCACTTTTACCCTTATGGTCAAGATGAACTTCTATATCATAGTTAGCAATCTTTAGAGATTGCGATTGATTATAACTTGTATTACATTGGGTAAATACACAAGTATTCACAACCATGATGGTCATGAATACTAACAATGAATTTCGAAGCCATTTCTCAACCATCTATATTCGACTACTAAGTATATTTTATCCTTTTGGTCTTACTAATTTCATCTCATCGATGAGTCTGGTTGCACCAGCATACTTATCTACTATAAATAGAATATATCTTGCATCTACCATGATATTACGGCAGATACTTACGTCGTAATTTATATCACTCATAGTACCTTCCCATACCCTATCAAAGTTGAGTCCAATTAGATTTCCATATGCATCTATAGCGGGACTACCAGAATTGCCTCCAGTCGTATGATTAGATCCTAAGAAGCACACAGGAACTTTGCCTGTCTTATCAGTATACTGTCCGTAATCTTTGGTCTCGTGCAGATCGAGTAATTTCTGATTTACATCAAATTCGTAATCACCAGGCACATACTTTTCTACTATACCATCTAGATATGTAATTGGTTTATACACCAAAGCATCTCTTGGCTCATATCCTTCTACATTACCATAAGCGACACGCATCGTACTATTAGCATCAGGAAAGAATCTCTTACTCGTAAATGTCTCCATCTGCGCTTTCATATATATACGCTGTAACGAATCGATTTTCGTTTTGTTTGCATTGTAAGGAGCCGATACTCTTTCATCGTATAGGGTTGACCATTCTTTGTACAATTTGTGTGCAAAATCATTCTTAATTCCCTCTACTGCTCTTGCTGCTGGCATACTTAGGATCGCCATTATTTTATCCTTATTAACAAATACAGAATTGCTAAAAATATTGTCAGTAAGTTCTCCAATGGTATTAGTTGCTTTAGCATTTTTAACCGTCATTGGTTGATATCTTTCGTCTACATTATCGGCGTACATAGTTACTAACTCAGCGAATACATCATGATCTATTTCAGAGATGTAATCCTTGTAAAATTCATCTAGAAAGGGCATCAATCTTGTTTTGAATCCGTTATATCCTTCTTCGCCTCCAGACTCAAAAGCTTTTACTAATCTATCCGTTACTCCTACTGTACGAAGAAGCTCAATATTACGACTCATCACTTCACTGTAGTAATCTCTAGTATATGCAAGATCCACATTAGCGACATACATTTTTTCAAACTCTGGAAGTATGTTTTTGTATTTATCTGCTGTTCTACTCTGGAAGTCAGCTTCTAGTTTTTTCTTTTTTGCTACTGCTCCAGATTTTTCCAACCCTTGGCTTTCACCAATCCACTTTTTCCAGTAGTTCGCTGTTCTCGCAAATTTTGATGAGTATTTTAATCTAATTTCTTCATCTGCTCTCATGTACTTATCTATAATCGCTAATGCATTTTCTCTGATGCTGATTTTTGCAGGATTAAGCTTTTCTACGATCTCTTCCACTGCTGGCGATGGTAGATACTGATTTGTGCGCCCTGGAAATCCAAATACCATAGTAAAATCACCTTCTTCTACTCCGTCTAATGATATAGGAAGAAAGTGCTTAGGTGTATATGGTATATTATCTTCTGAGTAATTAGCTGGTTTATTATCAGAGCTCGCATATACTCTGAATAAAGAAAAATCTCCAGTATGACGAGGCCATACCCAGTTATCCGTATCTGCACCAAACTTACCAATAGACTCAGGTGGCGCACCTACAAGTCTCACATCATTGTATACCGTAGTTACGAATGCGAAGTATTGATTGCCATTATAAAAAGGTCTTAGTAATAACTCTTGGAACTCTCCCATTTCATAATTAGCCTTGATCAGTTCTAAATTAATATCTATAGTCGATTGACGAGTCTTAGCATTCATATCATCAGTTACGCCTATCATTGCAGTCTCTGTCACATCATCTATTCTATCTATAAATCTTACAAATAGACCTGGATTAGCTTTCTCTTCAGTATGTGATTTCGCCCAAAAACCATCTCTGAGGTAGTTGTCTTCTAATGTAGAATGCGATTGTATATTACTGTAACCACAATGATGATTAGTTAGTATCAGTCCTGAGCCGGAGATCAATTCTCCTGTACAGAATCCTCCAAAGTGCACGACGGCATCTTTCAATGATCCTTGGTTTACACTGTAGATGTCTTCAGCCGAAAGTTTCATACCCATACTTTGCATTTCACCCTCGTTGAGTGATTTGATGAGTTGAGGTAACCACATGCCCCCTCCAGCAAATAAGCCTACATTGACAAAGGCAACAAGAAATGCCACTTTGATAGTCCTTACTATTTTCATTGCGATAGATTTGTATTGAATTATTTAAGTAGTCGTAAAATAAGAAATATGCGCTATGATAGAAATATATAAGCAGTAAATAGTCAAAGGATATGAAAAAATAGTAAAGAAATAAACATTAAAAGCTCGTCCAAAGTTAGATTATACGATTCAAATAAATCATCATTTGTAAGAAGAGCGATGTTATTTTATCATTCACTATTTCACCTTGGAACAGTATCTGTATTTAATTAACTTGCAACACCAATTGATCACTTGTCTCAACTAGATACATGGAAAAGAAGAAAACCGCCGTAGATAAGAAAATCCTGAAAAGTGCATTTGAACTTATGTGTACTGCCAAAACGATGGCCGAAATCTATGAAAAGAACTTCAAGCATGTAAGTAAATACGTCCACGCTACGTCTAGAGGACATGAAGCGATACAGATTGCCGCAGGTATGCAATTACTACCTCAAGACTTTGTAGCTCCTTACTATAGAGATGACGCAATGCTACTCTCTATAGGTATGACGCCTTATGATCTTATGCTACAGCTTCTCGCTAAGCGCGAAGACCCTTTTAGTGGCGGTAGATCATATTACTCCCATCCAAGTCTTAGAGATGATGATAAGCCAAAAATCCCTCATCAGTCCTCTGCAACAGGTATGCAGACGATCCCAGCTACAGGAGTGGCAATGGGCTTACAATACAAGGAACTTACTAAAATCAACAAAGACAAAGCAAAGAAAGGCATATCAGTATGCTCAATAGGTGATGCGTCGATGACAGAGGGAGAAATCTCCGAAGCGATGCAGATGGCAGCACTCAAGCAACTACCAATCATATATCTAGTTCAGGATAATGGCTGGGATATCTCGGCGAATGCAGAAGAAACTAGAGCAATGAATGCGGCAGAATATGCCAAAGGTTTTCCAGGTATCGAAGTAAGATCTATCAATGGTAGTGACTTTTCTAAATGTTATAACACATTAAATGAAGTGATTGATCTTGTCCGCAAAGAAAGAAGACCATTCCTCATACATGCAACGGTACCTTTGCTCAATCACCACACGTCTGGTGTACGTATGGAATGGTATCGAGATGATCTTCAAGAGCATGCCACTAGAGATCCATATCCTGTACTCCGAAAACAACTGGTTAAATCAGGGCTGACTGAGAAAAAAATAGAAGAAATAGAAGCATCTATAAATGAGCAAGTTCAAGCTGAATACGAAAAAGCGAATCAAGCTGAAGACCCTCGTCCAGAAGATCTATATACTAATGACTTTGCTCCGACGCCTATCACCATAGAAACGGGAGATAGATCACCCGCCAATGGAGAAGAAAAAGTAATGGTAGACTGTGCACTATTAGCAGTGCAAGAATTAATGGAAGACCACAAAGAATGTCTACTATATGGTCAAGATGTTGGCGCTAGACTAGGTGGAGTATTCCGTGAAGCGGCTACTTTAGCACAGAAATTTGGTGATAATAGAGTTTTCAACACACCTATCCAAGAAGCTTTTATAGTAGGTAGTACTGTTGGTATGTCCGCCGTAGGCCTCAAGCCAATCGTAGAAGTACAGTTTGCGGATTATATCTGGCCCGGACTAAATCAGCTATTTACTGAAGTGAGTAGATCATGCTATCTATCTAATGGTAAGTGGCCTATATCTATGATACTAAGAGTACCTATTGGTGCATATGGTAGTGGAGGACCGTACCATAGCAGTAGTATAGAATCTATCTTGACTAATATTAGAGGCATCAAGATCGCCTACCCTAGTAATGGAGCTGATATGAAGGGTCTTATGAAAGCCGCATACCACGATCCTAATCCAGTAATAATGCTAGAGCACAAAGGCTTGTATTGGTCAAAAGTAAAAGGTACTGATGCTGCGAGATCGATAGAGCCTGCGAAAGACTATATCCTCCCATTCGGTATAGGTAATTTGGTGCAACAAGCCGACGAAGACAAAAAAGAAAATGGTGAATCGATACTTGTTATCGCTTATGGAATGGGAGTTCATTGGGCACTCAATGCCTCTAAGAATTACGATGGACAAGTAGGAATTTTAGATTTACGTACGCTATATCCACTAGACACAGAACTCATATACGAGCAAGCTAAAGAATATCATAGAATATTAGTGGTAACAGAAGAGCCGTCGGAAAATGGCTTTGGTCAGAGTATAGCCGCTAGAGTACAGTCAGAATGTTTTGAATCGTTAGACGCTCCGGTAAGAGTAATAGGCTCAGCTAATATGCCAGCAATTCCACTCAATGAAGTATTGGAAAAAACTATGGTTCCTTCTACTGATAAAGTCAGTAAGGCAATTGGTGATCTATTGGAGTACTAGAATACTTAAGTTATAATACGATACTGACAATCGTTTCTTGGTCTACTTGCGGTTTATTCTTGCATTGCTAAGAAAGAAAAATGTTAGACAAACCAAACCTCTAAGCATGCTTTGTCACCTGCACTCCTAAATGTTATCCAAGATTATAATTGTAATCATTTGAAGAGTTTCAAATGATTACTCGCCAACTTAAGATTGGTATTAATCCTAATTGTTTTTGCAATACTATTTCATCTTTCAAAGGATCAAAATAATAATAGGCATCGTTCTGTCGATTCATTACATTTTGGATATCTAGAGAGAAAACATTCTTCCATTTCCCTTTTTTGATATAGCTAATTCTTAGATCAATACGATGGTAATTATTCAACCTACTAAAGTCATATTGACCATAAATCGTCTGATGTATTAGACGTGATTCATCTTCATCAATTAACATTCGTTGATAACCGTTTCTAAAATGGAAAGATGTTGTTACTCTAAGAGATTTTTCGTCTGATAGAGTCATCGATTTGTCCAGTTTAAAATTAAACATTGTTGTAAAATCTAAAGGGATAGAATGATTAAAATCATAATCCAATAGGTTTTCCATAAATGTATAATTGACATATATTTTGTAACTATTAATATCAAATCCTGCATAGACTTTAGAACCAAAAGTAATTGCATCTTCTATACTTCCTAGTGGCTGTATAGGCAGTTGTCCCAGTTCACTAAGACCAGAAATACCAGAAGTAGGACTAAAGGGCGTATCAAAAAGCAGATTGCAAAAAAGCATAAATCCGTATTTCGATTTATTTACATCTAGCTTAAATGCCCATGAATTAATGCTATTCATAGATGAATTACCAAATGAAGTTACCCCATCAAATCCGCTCATACCTAGTAATTCAGGAGATACTGATTGTCTATCATTTTGTATGATAAGTGAAGTATTATAAGAATTAATCTTACCCGTATATGAAATAAACGGAAGTAAGTATGCATTGTTATTATACGATTGAATAAAGGCAGAAGATCCGATAGATAAAATTTGATTCTCATTAATATTCCATCCTAAAGTGACACGTGGACGAAGTTCCAAAAAAGCATTATCAAAAAATATAAACTTAGAAAAATCATTTAATATCGAATCAAAATATCTCGAATTCACATCAAAAATATCATAGCTGTATTGATTCGCATTAAGGCTAATTTTATAATCTATCTTATCTGTCTCCCAAGTCTTATATCCATAAAGTGACAAAATATTTTCGGTGAGTTGACTTGATGTAAATTCGCTTTCATCATCCCACATGTATCTACTCTCTCTATTTTCATCTCTAGAACTATAAGCTAAAGTTAATCTATGGTTAAATCCACTAATAGATAATGCAGTGGCAATATTTTGTGCATGCAACTCTATGTCTTGTATCTCTTTGAATGTCGCAGACGAATCACTTTGAAGTAACTGTCTTTCAAAATTATTACTCGATTTACCATAAGCACATGTGACAATTATCTCTTGATCTCTCCATTTAGTTTTATACTCAGCCAATACGTCTTGATAAGTAATCTTATCTCCTCCAAAATCAACCCCCATTTGACCCAATAATCCTACTGTAGAATATCTATAGTTAGCCAATAAAGAAGAATTTCCTTCATCAAAAACCCTATCAATTCCTGCTTCTAATCCGATCAAACTAAGATTAGCAGTAATACTATTTTGATAAGGAGATCTTAAAGACATATCCGCTACTCCGCCAATACCATGGGCTGGACCATCTATTCCTGTGTGATAGTCTAATCCACCAATTACTTGACCGCTAAATATATTGACTCCGCCAGCTGATCTGCTTAGTTTATCATTAACTGTACCCGCATTACTCAGGTGATTGGGGTTGGCAATCTGCGCTCCATATAGACTCCATGTACTATAGTGGCTTGGTAAGCCGTCATAAATAATGGCGTTATTCTGATCATTAGACACAGAGAATCCTGGATACTTCATCAGCAACCTACTCGGATCATCAAACGACGCCGGTGAACTCAAAAAATGAGATCTACTTAATGATACCTTCGATGGAGTAAATGACCTTTCTGCTCTGATCTCTACTGGGAGTAAGTCAATACACGTCGTATCTTGAGCAAGCAATGTAATCGACTGAATAATTAAGACAAATACTAGTAATAGATTACTTCTTTTCATAAATATCATGATTGACTATCTAATTACTATATACCTAGAAGTCCTTTAAGATAGGCTTCATTCACATCACCCCCTGCAAAATCATCGAATGCTTTTTGGGTAACTTCTATAATGTGGTCTTTGATAAATGATGCTCCTTCTCTGGCGCCTTGTTCTGAAGACTTAACACAACATTCCCATTCCATTACAGCCCAACCACCAAATCCATATTCTGACAATTTGGTAAAAATGCCGGCAAAATCCACTTGTCCATCTCCTAGTGAGCGGAATCTACCTACTCTATTATTCCAACCTTGATATCCTCCGTATACACCAGATTTTCCAGTAGGATTAAATTCTGCATCCTTGACATGGAAAGCTTTGATACGCGAATGATAAAAATCAATAAACTGCAAATAATCCAATTGCTGAAGCAAAAAATGACTCGGATCATATAAGAGACATGCTCTTTTATGGTCATTTACCTTTTCTAAAAACAGCTCATAAGTCACTCCATCATGTAAGTCTTCTCCAGGGTGTAATTCATAACATATATCTACACCACAACTATCAAAATGATCCAATATCGGCGTCCATCTCTTACCCAGTTCTGTGAAAGCCATATCAACTAATCCTTCTGGACGTTGCGGCCAAGGATATACTGTTTGCCATATCAGAGCCCCTGAGAATGTAGCATGCGCCTTTAATCCAAGATGTTCACTAGCTTTACCTGCCATCATGAGTTGATTAACGGCCCAAATTTGCCTTACCTTAGAATTGCCTTTCACTTCATCCGGAGCAAACGCGTCAAACATACTATTATAGGTAGGATTGACTGCAATAAGCTGGCCTTGAAGGTGAGTTGATAACTCTGTAATCTCTAGTCCATAACTCGCAACTTTGCCCTTAAGCTCATCGCAATACGTCTTACTTTCTGCTGCTTTCTCTAAGTCGATTAACCTTGGCTCCCATGTAGGTATCTGTATACCTCTGTAGCCAAGGTCTGATACCCATTGACAAATACTTTCGAGTGAATTGTGTGGTGCTTGATCACCCATAAACTGTGCTAAAAAAATTGCAGGGCCTTTTATTGTCTTCATTTTCAATTTTTCCTTTTGATAAGATTGTGAAGATAAAATATTCTATTACTAATTCGGTCGTAGTACCTGAATTGGATTATTTGATATTTTTTCTTTCTATTTGCTAACTTTAGATTTCAAGCATAAATAAATTAGTGGCTAAAAAGAATAAAAAGAAAGCAGCGGTAACAAAGACACCAAAGTCAAAAACTGTCATCCAGCCAATAGTAACGCATATGCCACAAGATTACTCTTTCTGGAAAGATAACTGGTTGAAAGCAAGTATTCTATTTATACTTTGTGGATTACTATATTTCCAAGGTATAGATTATGGATACGTGTTAGATGATGTTATCGTGATCAAAGATAATCAGTTTACATCCAAAGGTGTAGCTGGCGTCTGGGATATACTTACCAACGAAAGTATGACTGGATATTTTGGCGAACAGAAAAATCTAGTCCAAGGAAGTAGATATCGCCCATTATCATTAGTAACCTTCGCATTAGAGGTAGAAGCATTTGGTATGTCACCAAGAGTAGGTCATATCAATAATATCGTATTCTATGGCCTTACTTGTATGATTATATTTTGGATGCTATACTTACTATTGCTAAATAGAGATAAAAATAGAGATACCTTTATTGGCTTGGCCTTCATCACTGCTCTAATATATACACTTCATCCAGTGCATACAGAGGCTGTAGCGAATATAAAAGGACGAGACGAAATAATGGCGATGCTATTCTCTGGATTGACCGTAATCTCAGTAATGCATTATGTTAATAGCAAGAAATTATGGCAATTGATAATTGCAGTATTCATGTTTTTCTTGGGCCTTTTATCTAAAGAAAACACAATTACATTCTTAGCAATCATCCCTGCAGTAATGTATTTTTTCACATCTTCGAAGATTGAAGACTACTTTAAAGTAATGGGCTTATTATTAACAACTACTATAGCTTATCTCATATTGAGGTTCAATGTGGCAGGAGTACCGGACTTTAGTATGGAAATCACAGATGTAATGAATAATCCATTCTACGGAATGACTGGTGGACAGAAGTTAGCTACAATATCTTATACGCTACTCAAATATATTGGTCTGAGTGTAGCCCCGATCCATTTATCACATGATTACTATCCATATGCTATTCCGATATTGAATTGGGAAGACTATAGAGCGATTTTAGGACTCTTAACACATCTTGGATTAGCAGCAGTTGTATTTTGGAAATGGAAAAGTAAATCAATTACAAGCTTCGCAATAATTTTCTATCTAGCAGCACTGAGTATTGTGTCTAATGTGGTTGTCAATGTAGGTACATTTTTGAATGAGAGATTCATATTTATATCGACTATAGGTTCTTGTCTGCTGATCGTATATCTACTTAGAGAAAAATTATGGAATTGGAAATCACCAATCGGTAAGTATATCGCTTATGGAATTCTGGGAGTGATGATAATTGGATACGCATACAAAACGTTCACACGCATACCCGCTTGGGAATCTGCGCTGACGCTCAATCAATCCGCTGTAAAAGTATCGATTAATAGCGCTAGAGCAAATTCGTTTATGTCTACTGCCCTTTATAATAATGCAAGAGCAGAAAGCGATCGAGAAAAGAAAAAGGTAATGCTCATAAAAGGGATGCAATATTCTAATAAAGCTGCAGCTCTCATACCTAATTATAAAAATGCACAACTTATGCGTGCAGGTATGGCAAGTGAATTATATAAATTAGATCAGGATCTACCAAAGCTATTAGCAACATTCAAAGATGCAGGATCTAACAGACCAGATATTCCATTCATCGTAGAATATATTGAATACTTAAGAGGAAACCGTATGTCAGAAGATGCAATTATTAATTTCTACTATGATCTAGGATACAACGAACTCCTTCTCAAAAAAAATAATAGTAAATGGGCAATGCATTACCTTGGTAAAGCATATGAAATCACAAAAACCAATACTATTGTGAACAAGGCAATTGGTGATACATACAAGATGATAGGAGACAATGCAAATGCCAATAAATTTTATCAATCTGCCAGAGTGGAATAAAGACGTTAATGATAGAGGATATTTGCTCAGCATACAAATAAAAAATAGACCAATAACATTAATTAAATATTCTTAATCTAACATAAAATTAAAATTTTCATCAACTAGAATTACAAATCTATTTTTATTTATTTTTTCTAAAAGCTCAAACCGCCGATAAAAAAATAGTAATCAATACATATTTAATAACGAAAGTAAAAACAAATTAGAATGTCATTACTTCATCAAATTGCGATCACTAAGATCAACAATGTAGGTCCAGTATCTGCCAAGTCAATAATTGCACACCTCGGATCACCTGAAGCACTTTGGTCAACCAGCGCAGCAGATCTTGTCTCTATACCTCAAATTGCTCAGACCACCGCACAACAAATATTGAGCGATAGAGATGATGCATTGTCTAGAGCAGAAATAGAACTAAAATTCATTGAGAAAAACAAGATCTCTACATTGTACTACCTCAATGATGATTACCCTCGCCGACTCAAGTATTTTGATCAGAGTCCTGTTATGCTATACTATCAAGGCTCAGCCAACCTTAATCCACAGCGAACTATTGGTATCGTGGGCACACGTAAGCCAAGCGAATACGGAGTCATACAATGTGAGAAAATAGTCGAAGGGCTCAAAACATATGGAGTGAGCATTATCAGTGGATTGGCATATGGAATAGACACTACCTCGCATCGTAAGTCTGTAGAGACCGGCCAAGAAACTATTGGTGTACTTGGACACGGACTAGATATGGTTTACCCAGCTACCAACAGAAAACTATCTCAAAAAATGGTAAATCACGGTGGCCTTCTTACAGAGTTTGGCCATGACAGTAAGCCAGATCGAGAAAATTTTCCTCTACGTAATCGTATCATCGCCGCTCTGAGTGACGCTGTTATTATCGTAGAATCCGCATTGAGAGGAGGATCTATTATTACCGCTACATTTGCAGATGCCTATAACAAAGATGTATTTGCCGTACCAGGTAGAGTCAATGATGAAATGTCAACAGGACCTAACAAACTAATCAAATCACACAAAGCTCACATGATAGAATCAGCGAAAGACATTGCCTATATCATGCGATGGGATGAGATTAGTAATCAACCTATACAAGCGCAACTATTTGTAGAATTATCGGATAGAGAACAATCAATAGTAGATTATATCAGATCGCATAAAGAACTTCCTATAGATACGCTACAACATCTGATGCAGATCCCTGCGTCAGAGCTATCCTCGATATTGATCCAATTAGAATTTAAAGGGATAGTGAGGCCTTTGCCAGGAAAGAGATATATGATGCAATAAAGTATTGCACAGCCTTAGAAGAGAAAAAAGGTCATTGAATTAACTTCAATGGCCTTTCTATATATTTTTTGCATTTACCATTCCTACATCGCCTTGATTTTCGATATCAGCTCTTCCGTCGCACTAGGGTCACTACCCTCTTCTCCTGCCAATTTAACA
>MDSX01097850.1_pt1 | contig 14702 bp, 14 predicted proteins | sample 811141 | NCBI WGS metagenome assembly MDSX01 (sample SAMN05326642, study PRJNA326480) | marine metagenome | isolation source: seawater | place: Atlantic Ocean: South East | collected 2010
AGAAAGTATCGTAACAGATTCAGATTTACCTTCTTCATTACACTTAAGTGGTATTAACGGTATTTTAATACAACACCATGGGCAACAAGCTGGACTTGGTAACTCTGATGGTGGTGTGAAAGCTATCGTTTTTGCACCACAAGGAGAGTCGTAATAACTATTATCTCCACATGCGTTTCCGCTTGGATAAGCAGACCAACTCGGTGTTGAACAATTTCTATAAGTATAAAGAAAGCTGGCGTCGTTCATTGCACCACCTGAAGTGCTATTACAACCTACATACCCAGTAGCTGGAGGAGATTGTTCGTTTTGTTTACAAGGATATTGAACAGGATGAGCATTTGCGGTTCCGTTACCAAAAAACCACCCACAACACCTAAATTTATTATTACCCGGAATACCCATAAAACCCCCTTGATTAGGGCAAAGGGTGTTACAATTTTGACATATTATACCCCCAAATAAACATTTCCATCCTATACTTACTATAAATGTTGGTTCATCAACACCATTTGGATTATTTTTACATTTATTACATGCCACAGACCCTCCATTGTACGCGTTTTCTCTATAAGCCTTATTACATAAGTTAACACCTGCCAATCGAAAACAATATTGAAACGCAATTTTAACGGGAAACTTAAACTGACATATTTCAGTTATTAACCCATTAAACATCATTAATATACCATTAACAAATCCAATGAGATGTCCCACAAATGTTAATAATATACATAATATACTATATAATGGGTGTATTGAGGTGTCAAATCTATTGGATGGAAACTTGTTAACCCCTTCAGCATTTATAATGTCTTTTATACCAATGAAACCTCTGGCTTCATCATTACCATTCGCTTTTTGCATCCTACCAATATATTGTTTAACGGTATATACCTTTTTCCATCTAAATGGATAAAATTCTTCAAGGTAGTTATATTGATTGGTTATGTCATTTTCATATTGTGTACCATCAGTTATAGTAGATAATTGTTCATTAACCGTAAAATCTGTTGAGTTTCTTAATTCATCTTGTGAGTACTCATCGAAATTAAAATTATTATTTGTGTTAGGAACCAAAAATTTAGCCCTTTGTCTTAATCTCTTATCAGTATCAGAAGCATCCATAGATATTCTAAATCTATAATCACCTTCTGTGGCAATACCAGCTATACCATCAGGACTAGGTACTAAATTACCAAATTCATCCGTTACCACTTTTCTAATGTTCATTGGTACTAATACCGACCAATTCCCATTTTCATCTATAGAATTATCATTAAAATTAAATTTTTCTATACCACCATCAACATTTCTTCGTAATGATTCAATTTTACCACTTCCTGTGATAACCTCATTCATCTTACCCATCTGTCTACCAGGCTTACAATTTTTGTTTAATGAATCTTTTTCATCATCTGAAAAAATACTACCCATAAAAATAGCTGTGGGTGTAACTTCATAATTAATGGAAATGTCTCTTCTATTAATACCAAGTGGACTTCCAACGCTTAAACTATCACACCAAAATGGTTCTACTGTAATAGGTATATTTTGTGAAAATATCTGAGATAAACTATCTAAATTATTACCACCCTTAAACTTAAATTTACCATCAAATAAGTCTTCACTATAACCTTCAGATATCATTTCGTATGGTCTAGAAGAAATAAACCCAATATCACTAATATCACAATCATAATGTAAATAATGTTCACCTAATGGAACACCAAATAATATATAATCTCCAGATTTATTTGTAGTAGTAGTGTACTTATAATATTTTTCATATATTTCTAAAGTAGTAGCGTCGTCTAATATTTCCCTTTTCTTTGGGAATGTCCCTACAGGTGTATGATCTAAACTTTGCTTATTTTTAGGTAATATATTATACCTAATCCCATTAACATTCTTTTTATCTGGAAATGGATCTTCGTATGGGTACAACTTAGATATAATTGGGTTATCTAAATCAACCTCTTCAACAGGTACAAATATAGATACTTTAACGTTAGGTACACCGAAACCGTTATTTACGTCAACCCTACCAGCAATTACACCATAATCAGAACAATAATTCTGGTACTCGTCAACTTGAGAAATCTTTAAACTTAAAATTTCTAAATGATCATAGTTTTGATTAAGGTCAACGTTAACCTTTAAATAACCATTATCTTCACCCGGTGTAGTTCTAATCCTATACGATTTAGACATCTAAGTTTCATTTATTCCTTTTCATTATTTTTTTTATGAACATTTATATCACTATAATCTTCAATATCGTTTAGTTCACTTCCCTCTTCATAACCCAGATTTTTTTCGAATTGTTTCTTTCTTTTTCGAACTTCTTTAGCTGCTAAAAAGTTACCATATCTTTTAATGATACCCATAAATAAACCACTTACTTTTTTACTAACTTTTGGTAGTGATTTAGGCATAAAGAAAGTGAAAAACATTTTCCCAATTAAAACAACTATAATTAGTGGTATTGCGAATATCATTACAATGAAAGCGATAAGTTTAAATAAAAAATTATCACTAAAATCACCGTTAGCTATTTCTTCAGGTATTAGACTGATAGTGTCCTTATTATCTACCACATCTCTTTTACCACCAACACCGTTTTGTGTAGGTCCTTTCTTATCTTTACATGTTTTACATCCCATAACTCTATTTTTTCTATAAAAGTAATCTATTTTTTTTAAAAGTAATTACTATGAAGTAGAAATTGTGACTTTTATGTCTTTATTGGGGTATTTTATTTCAAACATACTATTCGGAGCCCCAAATAGTGTATTTTTACCTAATAAATCCACTTGTCTTGTATCTGCGTCAACATATGGTTGAGCAATCTCGTTCAGTGAGTATGTTCCATTTTCATTTACTTTATTAAAAACCCTTAAATCTGTTACGTTTAATACACCACCCACACTATTAACATTTTCTATTAACTGAGATAGATAAATATTATCACCCATATCCCAATTATTAATATCTAAATATTCTTTTATTGTGGTTATCACATTACTAATTACATCACCTTTAGGTATTGATTTTTCAATGAATAAGTCAACTTCAATACCTAAATTTATAACTCTACCATTTTTTATAGTTATATAATCATTTATCATTCTATAATCCGCTAAATATTCACCTATATTCTGTTTAAGTGCCGATGTTGATTGTGTAGTTAATTTACTATCAGAATCCAAAGCCAATATAGAAACATTAATTTTATTTCTTTCTTCCCAAACACCTGTTCTAAATGGTACACCAAATTTTCCAGGCATTAATGGTACTCTACTTTGGTAATCTTTTATGGTTACACACCTATCCTGAGCGGAGAAGTTATACCTAACTAAGTTTCTTATTTCCTCAACAGATGGTGATTCTTTACCACCTAAAGCCGGAATAGGGTTGTTAATACTAATACTATCTCTAACAATTCTATTAATATTACGATCCGAACCGTTAACTATCACATCTACCAAACCTAAGTTAGTTAATGTATTAACACCAATGTTTGATGCTGTTCCACCACCCACTCTATATTTAATAAACATAGTTTGACTTGGTTTTGGTATACTACCTAAAGATAGGTTATTAATTGTTTTACCAATTCTATCAATCTGTCATCTACACCCAACAAATTCATTTAAATCTGATACGTCAGAATCTCCAGCCCCAAAAGTAATTTTACAAAACCCTTTGTCTGTAAATTCTTTAACAAATCTTTGTGGGGAGTTTTTCCATTTACCTACCACTACACCATCTTGATCAGATATAGCGTTAGAATCTTCCACATAAATTTCACTTTGTGCTAAAGCTGGTACCTCATACCAGTTTTTATCGAAATCTGAAAAGTCTGTAGGTGTTGGTAAACTTGTTAAATTAGTACCTTCCATCGTTACTATATTTTCTATAGACAATACATTGTTTTCTGGTAATACAACCTCTAAAAACGGTTTATAATCTTCAGTATTAATTAATCTTTTATATATCTTAGTAAACCCGTTGACTACAATTTCTCTTTTCTTAATACTATAACTTTGTATTTGTCCACTACCATCAATTTGTGGTATAACTTGTCTATTAGGTATCCCTCCAGTTGTGAATGGAGATGTAAAATCACAATCTTCTAACAATTCAAATACCTTACCAGCACCTGTGGCTTGTCCACCTTTCAATATCTTAGGTAAGTATTGGATATCAAATGTGTCACCATTTACTGGAATATTATTCGCAGCCCAATCAACTATTGTCACACTTGGACTTTTACCCGGTACATTTAAACCAAAAGTCCTAGCTATTTCTAAAAGAGACGACTTTTCTTGTGCATAACTGATTTGTGTTTCATTAAACATCCTATCAGTATGGAAAGATAACATATCCCCAACAGCAGCGTTTAATTCCAATAACATCATACCAACAGACGCATCATTAAAATCTGAAAAAATCTCCGGATAATATTGTTGTATAAAACTTATTAATTGTTGTCTTACGTCTGCAAAATTTCTAGCATTATAATCAATCTTCTTTGTTGCCATATTTTAAAATGTTAAAGTTACAGAATCACTGTTTTTAAAAGTCCCATCTGTCACTGTATATGTTAGTTTCACTATTATCAATTCCTCAACAGAATCGTTATTAAATGTAATGTCGTTAATTATTAGATTTGGCATATATCTTTTAATTGTCTCATTCAAATTATCTTTTATTTGTTCATGAGTAATACTATCGTTTGGTTCGAAAATAAACTTTTTCAAATCACTTCCGAAATCTGGAGAATATAATCTTTCCCCTTTATTAGTTAATAATAAATGTAATAAATCTGCCCTAATAGCATCTGCATCAGTTGCATTTAAATTAAAGTAAAACCCTTCGGGGCTATCTTTAAAAGGGAAATCTATATTTATAAACCTTTGTTTTGCCATTTGTATATATAAATATTCTATTATTTATTTTTTGGAAGGAAAGGGTAATAATAAAAAAAGTCAGTGATTAACTGACTTTTAATTATTTGATATCTGTAGCACCTTTTTGGTGTTTGGGTATGTATGGACAATGTAAACATCCGTTACCACAACAACTACCCCTCCTCTTATGATAGTCTTCAGTCATAACCATTATTCCGTCTTTACTATAATAAAAATCTGTAGGAAGGTGTTTATGTTTAATAAACTCCTTCACATACAAATCGTAAATCCAATCTTCTTTAACTAACATCACTATTTAATTTCACATGCTCCCCCAGCGCAGGCTAACTCACCACTTAAATCGGTTTCGTCAGTTTCTTCTACGATTAGAGATAAATCAATGTTATTTAAATGTTTTACCATTTCATTATACTTTTCTTCAGTAATATCTTCGAAAGGTGCTTGTGTATATGTACCACCGTTGTAAGGTAATACAGATAATCCATTATAATGTTCTTTATTTGTCCACATCCATTCACCAGCTAATTCCCAATCTTCTTCTTTTAAAGATATAGTTGCTGAAACATTATGTGTGTTAGAACCGTTTCTATGTCCACTTTTTACCCACTCAGTAGCAACTTTCTTAACTCTCTCTAAAAGATCAAACGGAGACTCTGTTCTCAATATAGAACCTTTTGGTGCTTTTTGTGGAATGGTGATTATAGCAGTATCATGAGATCTGAAAAAATCATCTTCTAATAATTCTGGATGATTAACAATTAAATATTTATAAATTGATTCATTTTTACCAACTCTAATTCTTCTAATATAATAATCATTGTGCCAAGCATGTATACCAGATGATGTACCTAATGTTAATGATGTTGTCCCAGCAGGTTTAACTGTTGTACATCTAGAACTCTTTCTAATACCTATTAACTTAGCAACTCTACTATTTTCTCTCTTCACAACATCAGCAGATTTTTCTAAATCGTATCCTAATACAATACCACTACCAATACCAGTCATAGAAACACCTATTAGAGCATCTTTCTCAGTAGTTTCTTGCCATACCTCTCTAAGATAATGAAAGTCTGTATAACCAGCTTGTAACGTTCCTATGAACGCTGCCGCCTTAACTCTTTCATTTAAATCAGTTTGAGATTCTATATTGGATACGTTTACTTCACATAAGTTACAGAACTGAAAAGGTCTTAATGCAATCTCACAACAAGGATTGGTTCCCCATTCTTTATCGTTTGATAGATAAATCCCTGGTTCACCAGCACCCGACAGTTCAATTCTTTTCCATAACTCCATAAAGAAGTCTTTAGTAATTTTGTGTCGTATAAGAACCGCTGAATTGTTTGATCTACCTCTTTGTGGGTTAGTTTCCCACCAGTTTCCTGATTTACAAGCAATCATTTCGTCATCATCAGCACTAAATAAACTAATTAATGCTGCCCTACGAATACCACCAGCTAATACCGCATCTGCAACATGACATACTATATCGTGTGTTTCAAGAGTTGTTAATTTTTCTCCATCATTTTTATTTTCTAATATACCTGTTATTTTAACAATACACTCTTTTAAAGGTTGAGGTCCCGGTGCTTTACCACCAGAAGTAACTAACCTAGCACCTTTTGGTCTAATATCTGAAAAATCAAACTCAATACTTGAACTTCTTTTATCTCCAATATAAGACTTCATTAAGACTTTTATTGAATCTGCCCAACCTTCTATTGAATCTCCAATCAAGAATCTTCTTTTTCTTTTAGTGTAAGGTTTATTAATTGGTTGTAGTTTATCAACATGATGTTTTTGTACAGAGTACCCAACACCAGTTCCACCTAAAAGAAGAAACATTGTTTCACTAAAAGACTCAATAGAGTCAATCGGTAAAAACGCGCAATTATAAACCCTATTAGGTGATATCTCAATAGATTTACCAGCAAACTGCATAGACCTCATAGATGGTAAAACTTTTTTATCGTATACAAATTTATACTTTTCTTCTATTTCATCTTTTAATTCAGGATATTTCTTAATGTGCATATTCTTATTTCTAGTCACCAATTCTTCCCATGTCTCTCTCCTATTCAATTCGGGTAGGTATTTAGCGTATTTCATATACACTGTGATATCTGATAATATTTTATTTGTTATGTCCATATTCTTTATTTTTTTTGTATTTTTATTTAGATCTTAAGGTGGGGATTCCATTAACGGTTCACATAAGTAAACCACTTCTTTTAGTTAAAATAACCCTATTTAGTTATCCACCCCCTAAAGTCTCTCGTTTTTTCTTTATAACTTCCGCTATAAAATTAGAATCCTTTTTTTTGACTCCTTTATCGAAATCTAAAAATGAAACGTCACTAGAATCATTAGTATCTATAACTAATGTACCATTATCGAATAAAATATCTTCAAAAATTACCCCATCTTTACCAAACCTAGATTTAAGTATCGCCATAGTTGCTCTACCCTCTTCTTTTTGTTCTAATGTTTTAGCAACAGAAACGATAAAATGTCCTATTTGTCCTTTTTTAATAGAACCACCAATCATATCCGCTTGTACAACATTTGCACCAATAGAACTTCGATTTCCTTGTATCGCAGTCCAACCTACAATGTCCAATTCAGATATCATAGTTTCGAATTGTCTCATAATGTTACCTTCACCAGACCACTCATCCTTAAATTGTTTTGTAGGTGCTATACAATCAATGTAATCTACAAAAACAATATCTGGTTTCATACCATTAGATGTTAATTTTCTTAGGTATTGTTTAATTTGAGGGATAGTGGTTCCATCACTAGCCATTTTCTTCAATATTAGATTCCCTTCTTTATTTTTAAGAGTAGGTATGATTCTACTTACCTCTTCTTTATTCTCAGTTAAGTCACTTAAAGGTATTTCAGTCCAACAAGTCAAATGTTTTCTCTGTATAACTTTGGGATTGTCTTCAAAGAATATCTGAACCACATTATAACCTAAGTTATAAGCAGTATTAGCCATTCTAGTAACCAATGTTGTTTTACCAACACCAAAAGGTGCTAAAATTACACCTAACTCACCCTTAGATAAACCACCATCCATTAGATTATCTAAACCTACTATACCAGTTTGTATAGGTGACCTAAAATCATCACTTAATACATCTTCTATAGCATGAAATACATCGATACCATTATCAGAAACATCACCAATAGTTAAAGCTTGTTTTAAAATCTCTTCACACTCTTCATATCTATCAAAATCACCAGTATCTAATATTTTCTGAATCTTTTGATTAGCCTTCTTAAGTTCTTGTTGTTTGCAGAACTTAATAGCGACTTCTTGTGTATGTAAACAGTCTTTACTATCGGAATTAATAACTTCTTTTACCATTTCTAAAGCTGACTCTCTAGCAATTTCCCTTCGAACTTCAGCTTTAATTATCTGGTTTATGGTTTCATATGTAGGAATAGTTTCATAGTTATCCTTATAATCCTTAACACTAGCAATAATCAATCTGATATACTCGTTGTCAAAATAATTCGGTGAAATGATGTCTATGATACTTTCTGAAAATTTAGTATCCTCTATCATTTGTTTAACTAATTTAATCTGAAAACTATAACCTAAATAACCTAAGTCTTTAACTTCTTTTTTATCCATAACTCTTTTTAGTTTACTTATTAATAAATATGCTCTCTAAGTTATAATCACAATATTTTTTCGTATAATTTTTCTGACTTAACCCCTGTTGGACTTGATTGGTGATTACTGGTAAAATTTTTCTTATATCAACATCATATCTGACTTTTGGTGGGTAGTCATTACCCGAAAAAATCTTCTCAGCTACGACTCTTTTTTTGTGTAAAATCTGAAAAGTAAAAAAGTCTTCTTTATCGTATATACTTTTCATCTCAAACTCATCAGAAGCGTTTTCTTCAGCCGTTGTATAAAAATATGGGTTATAGTATTTACACATATAATCATATGTTTTATTCTTAAAATGATTTTTAAGGGTGTCAACACAGTCATCAATTAATTCTCTCATCTCCAATGATCCTATAGAACTTTTATTGAAGTTATAAACTGGGAAATTTCTCCCTACAATTGGGTTTCCGTTAATTAAGAATAAAAATTCATACGGAAATGTTTTATACACTTTTTTCATCGTTTTTTGTTTTTGTTTTTAAATAATAATTTTTCTCTTTCTTTATAATCCTTAAAAATGGTTGTAAGAAATTAATATAACCATCCGAACCGCCCGGTATAGCCATCATTAATCCATCTTCTATCATCATATTAATTACATTTTTAACCTCTCTACCTTCTGGATCAATAGTAGTTTCAAATAGGTAATCTAATTCTTCCTTAGAAGACTCTGTTAATAATGGTTTTTTAAGGTTTATTATCTTTTCATTGATATCGTAGATGTCTTTTCCTTGTACACCTACTGTAACTCTATTGATAATATTGTCTAACGTTTTCAACCTTTTTTCTCTTTCGTTCTGTATTGTTTCAATCTTAGTGATTATATTTTCCAATGTCAAAGTTTTTTCCACTATTTCGGGAAAATATTTTTTTATTGTTTTTTCACTAATACCTTTAATACCTTTTATGTTATCACTAGTGTCACCAGAAATCATCTTAATTAACTTAAGATTGGTGTAGTGATGATCGAAATGTTTTAAATAATTATCTTTAGTGACAATAGTCTTTAGGTTAATAACGTACATACCAACTCTATCATCAATCAACTGACATAAATCTCTATCGTTAGATATTATCACTACCTTCTCATCTTTTTTAATTTTGGAAATATAATAGGCTATAGAATCATCAGCTTCTACAATATCATCTTTAAATTGTCTTATAAACAATTCTTCACAATATGACATTACCCTTTCTTTTTGAACGTATAGTTCAGGGTCAGATGGAGGAGTTTCTGTATAGAAATTCTTATCTCTGTTGGATTTATAATCTTTGTAAATGTCGTACCTTAACCTACCACTAAATCTCCCATCCCAGAACACATAAACCCTATCAAAACGATATTCTTTTATAATCTTCCTTAACATAGTTAAGAACTGAAAAATACCGCCTATATGGATATCCTTGTTATAAAGATTTTTGGCTCCAAAATAGGCGGTTTTTAATAAAGAATCACCATCAACTAATAAAGTGTGGGAATATTTTTTCTTTTTACTTGGGATTTTCACTAATCATATATTATTGGTTTATAAAATCAATCATCAGAGTAATCAACAGGTGCCTCAATAAAGTTTTCATCGTCTTCTACAACAAAATCCATTACTTCATCACCTACATTTTCAAATACTTCTGCCCAATAATCTTTATGTTCACCCTTATAACCATCAATAGCCTTTTTATCATCTTCGATAAATCCATGTGTGGTTGCAAGTATCCTACAATCAGCATAACCTAAACCATTCATATGATTTTTGTGTATACCCACTTTAGTTCTAATAGCGAAATTAACTTTTCTACCTTTATTAGTGGCAGATAGTTTAGATATCCCAGCATTCTTTTGGTTACCAAATAAGAATACTAACGCACAAGATAAGTATATGGACTGACCACCTTTTGGTTGTATCTTTGGTTGACCGAAAGGATTATCTGGTAACTCAACCCAAGGTTGGTTTACGAAAATCATAGAGTTAGTATATGGTGCAGTTTCTTTTCTAGAAGAAGTAATTCTTTGCGCCATACCCATTCCCCATTTTTCTGAGATAGTCCTAGCTGTGTGTTGATTACCACCTTTCCCATCAAAACTCATTTTACAAGGTATAGTACCTATAGAATCCCAACAGAATAATATATCGTGTGGTATCTCACCGTTCTTTTGACCGTCTAAAACTTCAGTTACATAATCAAATGCTTGTTCAATATAGTCAAAACCTAACTTATATAGTAAAAACCCATCCCAATAACCAGTTACTTCACCAGTCTCTTCGTCAATCTCTTCCACATAATCAGTTTTTAACCCCATCTGTTTAGCATGTTCAAAACTAAATTTTTGTTCGGTAATTATGAATATTGGTAGAATACCTTTTTTCTGAGCATCTACCGCTGCTTGTATTAAAGCAGTTGTCTTTCCTGTGTCTGAATGTCCTAATAACATATTAATTTGTCCCATAGCAGGACCAGGTAAACCTGTCGCCTTTTGGAAGGATTCCCCCAAATCAAAGTATTTTTGTTCTTTATACTTTTCTTTAGAGGAAAACTTTTTCCTTATAGACGAAAAATCAGACGTTTTCTTTTTTAAAGGTTTCTTTGCCATAACTTATTTAAAATGGTAATTCGTCTTCATCAGAACCATTAGAATCTAAATCTGTAACTAATACATCTTCTTTTTCCGTACTTTCTGTCGAACTAGACATAAATGAAATCTCTTTTTCTAATGAAGCAGATTCAGCCTCTTCTTTATCTTCTTCAGCAACATATATTTTTTGTTCCGAATCCCAAATAGGGGTTTTGTTTGTAGCAATAATTTCTAAATACTCTAATGTCTTCTTAGCGTAAACATCTTTATATGTCTCTTCATTACCCATCCATTCTTTAGCCTTTGTAGTGTCGTCAGTTAGTAATTTAACGTCATCACACATAATAGAATTAACAACAGAATGATTTTTATCATTTCTTCCAGCCACAATTACTATATCTCTACCTTCTCTTGGGTCAGTAATATCACCCTTTAATTTAAACAAAGGTATTAATTTATCCATAACTCCATCACCAGTCCACTTGTGTTTAAATCTCCAATGTTTAACACCGTCTTCTTCGTTATCTCTATCGATACCTTTAACAACGTACCATTTACGAGGGTTTAACCCTTTAGCTAATTCTTTAGCCTTTTCAGAACCATCATCCAATAAAGCTTGTCTAGCTTCACACATAGGACAACTTTCACCATCGTTCATTTTAGGACAGTATATCTTAGGATATGTACCATTTACTTCTTTTTCATGGAAATAAGCCTCAGTAAATGGGGATTCATCACCTTTTCCTGGTAAGATTCTAAAGGTTTTAGTTGCGGATTTTACACCCTTCTGTAATTTTTCTGTGAAGTACTTTTTAAGTCTATCTTCGTTAGAAATTTTTGATTTTCCTTTCGATTCAGTATTTTTCTCATACTGTGAAAGGATTGCGTCTAATTTTTTACTCATTTTTATAATTTTTAAATGTTTATTAGACAATAATACTAATAAAACCTTAAAAAGTCAATAAGTTTTTTAAATTAGTTTGTTTAATTATGAGTTTTCTTCTACGTTATCAGAGTTAAAAGATTTTCTAATCTCCTTTTCATCGTAGTTATCTACATCACTCTGATTTAAAGTGTATTCTGTTTCTGGTTCAGAAGCGTCGTACCCTTCTTTATCTGCCCAAAAATCTGTTAACTTAACACTATATGGGAATGAATCCATTGATCTCATTTCTAGTCTTTCAACTGGAGTTGGGTTTCTTTTTTCGATTTCTTTTTCCAATTCATCTATCTTACCAATTACCTGATCCATACCACCAACTTGTGATTCTAATTCTGATAATTTACCTAATAGGTCATCCATTTTAGTACTTAATCCATCAACAGATGATTTTGTTTCTTCTGTTTTATCAACTATATCAGTAACATCAACCTCAACAGTCTCTTCTCCACCCATACTTTCATCAGCAAATTCATCTTCTACTTCTATAGTTTCATCACCTACTGCAAATGGGTCAGTTTCTAAGTCACCAGCTTCATCACCTACTGTTACATCAGTTTCTTCACCTTCTGGTGTTTCATCAGTATCAACAGCTGCATCAACCGCAAATGGATCTTCTACTTCTTCATCTCCAACAGGATCTTGTTCATTTAATATACCGTCAAATAGTAAATCGGCATCGTCTTTTTCTTTAGTCTCTTCAGGTACATAGAAACTATACTCCAACAACTGTTGGTGTCTTTTCAATTCTTCTGATAATAGTTTTTTCTTATCCATTTCTTTTTACATTAATAATTGTCTACCATCGTTTGTTTTGTAAACTTTATCTACTCTTTCAACGATTTCTTTACCATCGTTAATAAGACATTCATCACCAACACACTCTTTTTCTTCAGTTTCGTTAGTGTTTAAAAAATTATCCAATTTGTCCTTAAGAACGTCTTTATCATTTGTACCTTCTACATTTTCCATAATACTTCTTTAATAATAAATATAAAATTATTCAGAAAAATCACGTTGTATTCCCATTATTTTTAAATTACCCCTATTAGACAATATCATTTTATTTTGATAATTGTCCCAATCTATTTTATAATCTTTATAATTAATGTTACCACTGTCGACATCACTAAGACTCTGTATTAATAAGTTCAAAGCGTTTATAGTGTAAAAACACTCACCTTTTTTATGTACGATTATTGTTGTTGGGAAAAAAGATTTTAAATCAATCTTTTCGTGTTCTTTAAGATATACCCTGTATGTAAGGATTGTTTTATTATCATCGTCACAGTTATAATGAAATATTTTTTCAATCTCTATACCGAAACGTTTGAAAATATATTTTTTAAAACTTTCTACCTTATCTAAATATACAAAAGATGCTAATGTAATACTTTTATCCGAATTTTCCATTTTTATAGATGTAAGGTATCAATTTATTCTTATATTTTATTTTATATAACAAACCCTTACTTCTATTAAATATCTCATCAGTTACCAAAACATTATTATTTAATTTTTTTATTTTATTTAACACTTTTTCATGTTTATCTGAAATGTAACCTATAACATTCATATCAATACCAAATATTATGTTTTCACCATAAATATAAGCCATATTTTTGTCACTTATATAGATAACAGATTCATTTAATGATAGAATCTTTTTTATGATTTTTCTATTTATTCTCTTTTTACCATGTAATAAATCTAAATACACATATGGTATATTATCACCAAAATTATTAAAACATAACTCTTTAAATTTTTCTACATCAACTTCGAAATCAACTTTTCTTTCTTTTTTACTAAATGTCCAAAATAATTTTTGATTAATCTTTTTATGTAATATTGAAATGTCTTTACTGATGAATTCTTTAGCGTTATCCCAACCGATTATTAGTGTTGGTAAATCATTATCTATAGATTCTAATTCACTACAGATATTGAAGTTGTCTTCTTCAAATTTTAAACTCGATACTATATTTCCAACGTACATAATTACAAATATAGTGATTTTATTTTAAAAAGTTAATAAAATTATGGATTATTATCATCTTTTAGGTTAAAAGCCAATAAAACAGCTTCGAAAGCGTTGAAAGTTGATTCTATGTTTACACCTGAACAGGATATCTCATTAGTTAGTGCGAAATCGGAAGAACTACCTAACCTTTTTTTATCCTTTCCGTCTCCACCAGCCGCTTCATATGAATTTTTATACAGTTCTTCAGTTTTTAAATTAACTGGTTTTTTATTTTTCCAAACATAGATAGCGGAGTTAAAAGATTCTATAAAAGTAGTGGTAATTTTATTAGGGGTATTAAGATAATCACCTCCATATTCAAAATATTCTTTTCTTCCTGTTATATATAAAAATCCTCTAGGTTTAAATCTCCATTGATCACCAGGATATACATTAAAGTATTTATCATCAACATATTTATCAGTTAATGGTTCATATGCAATATCAGTTTTTGTACCAGAACTAAATGTTGGTGTACTACCTGATATAGTACCAGCCGCTGAAGATAGTAGGTTTTTAAATGGTCCTGATGTTGGTGG
>MDSX01073298.1_pt1 | contig 14700 bp, 30 predicted proteins | sample 811141 | NCBI WGS metagenome assembly MDSX01 (sample SAMN05326642, study PRJNA326480) | marine metagenome | isolation source: seawater | place: Atlantic Ocean: South East | collected 2010
ACATCACTGGGTTTGTACAAGAAACTTCTTAGCCCAACTAACAGCAATTAAATACTTACATGTACAAAAAGATGCATGTAACATATTCTGGCGAAGACGATCTCACATTAACTTATAACATTAATGAAACATCTATTGCTCAACGATGGGCTACCCTCTTAGATGAAGCAATTCAACAGTACACAATAGACGATCCTAAAAGATTATATGGTTTTGATACGTTAGACATAGAACGACAAAAAGCAGTTGATGCTATTAATAAATGCGTAGACACTATTAATAACTACAGTCCGGGCTTTGTAGAACGCAGAATGACGCCTGAGTTGATACAAGACGACCTCAATTACTTACATCATATCTTTGAAGTCTATCACGGAATGCTTAATGAGCCGCATGAGTTCTTCATAGAAGCACCAATAGAAGTTCAACGAGCATTAGGTCAATTAAACTTAGAAGTGCATAGATGCGAAGCAATGGCTGAAGGAACTGTTAGAAAAATGATGCCAACACAACTAACAACTTACTATGATCAACCAAGAGGCCCGGGCATTAGAACATTAGAAGATGATGACTACGAACACTTCACAGATCATGTCGAATTTGGAACTGTATATCTATTATATGTAGAGATAGGAAAGACTCTGCAAGATATGGCTATCGATGATGACCATCACATCGGTGACGAAGCATACAAACCCTTTAGACATTACGCAAGTGATTTTGTTATCAGATACTTTGGCACAAAGACTGAAACTGTCAATAACTTTCGTAAGATGTACAAAAAGCATTATGATGAAAATAAAGAATTTTATGATAGTAGATATAGTTACGGTCATATATACAATAGACCGGGGAACATACCGTTAGCAAAACTGCAAACACATTTGTCCCCTGAGCAAGTAATAACTGAAATACAAAAAAGACAATTTGTAAGTTCGGTAACATTAAAATAGCCAAAAGTGTTGCATATAATATACATTACCTGTATAATGCATACTTTAAGAAACATAATTTAGAGGAAATTTTATGGCATTAGTACCAATGGTTTTAGAACAAACAAGTCGTGGTGAACGTAGTTATGACATTTATAGTAGATTACTACGTGATCGTGTTGTCCTATTAGAGGGCGAAGTACATGATACTATGGCTAACTTAATTGTAGCACAATTGCTCTACTTAGAAAGTGAAAACAGTGAAGCAGATATTAATGTTTATATTAATTCCCCAGGCGGTAGTGTGACAGCAGGTATGGCTATCTATGATACTATGCAATTTATCAAGCCTGATATTAATACGATTGTTATGGGACAAGCCGCATCGATGGGCAGTCTGTTAGCACAAGCCGGGACTGCCGGTAAACGTAAAATGCTTCCACGTGCTAGACACATGATACATCAACCTTCAGGTGGTGCAAGAGGTCAAGCAACTGATATGGAAATTCAAGTCAAAGAAATCTTAGAAATGAAAAAGTATCTGACTGAGATTTATGTTGAACATAACTCTAAAGGCAAAACATTTGAAGAACTGTCTGCTGATATGGAAAGAGATAGATTTATGAATGCCCAAGAAGCATTTGAGTATGGTTTAGTTGACGAGATCGTCACTAACCGTGAATAAAGGCAACATCTTAATTGTTGGAGATAGTTATACTAAATCATGGGACGATCATACATTTAAAAGCAATGTTTTTAGTGATGGATTTATAAGATCGGCTCAATTATTTTTTGAGATAGCCGGGTATGGCGCAAAGGATCAGGGTATACCCGGCGGAAGTAATTCTAAAGCAATTGATGAAATTCTAAAGAATTTACACGACCAGTATGATTTCATAATCATATTCTTAACCACACCAAGTAGAGATTTAGAAGTCAGAGCATATTCTGAATTTAAGGACTTTAAGATACGCACTGATGATGACATCATGTGGATTAACAAAGTTAGTAATACTCATACATATAGTCGATTAAAAGAAATCGCCAACCAACATCAGATACCTATTTTATGTGTAGGAGGTCTGCATCCAATTGACACTGATATATTTTCTCAATTTGCAGACAAATATCTTAAACTGGCTATGCCATGGTGTCTTAAATTTCTTGCACCTGCCTTAAAAGAAAATTTTAAACAAAATATTCGTTGGGGATATCTAAATGATTGCGGAGCATTAGATTCTGATAGTTTAGATGTCATGCCACCTGTATATACTAAAGAGGTATACTATAATAGATATGGTTTTCGAGGAGCAAGAAAGATTATACAAGGAACTAAACCCAACGAATTCAATTGGGAAAGTGTCGAGCCATGGTTATTTCCAGACGGAATTCATTTAAATCTTAATGCCATGTGGCGTATAGTAGATTGGCTAGACGTATACATCACAAAAGTTAAAAGGGATCAGTGAATCGATCCCTTAGTGCGTTTAACTTTCGATTTTCGTTACACATTGCAATATGCAACACATAAGTATTTATACACATGTGCATAAAAAAGGGACTTAAGTCCCTTTTTTGTTATCTAAAGTATTGATTTACTGCTTGTCGTTAACAAACTCGTAAAGTTCTTTGGCCGCTTTAATAACATCGTTAGTATCGATAGTATCTGAAGGAAGTTCTTTTGGTTCTTCTGGATGATACCCATTATACTCTCGTATGGCGTCCGTTTTTCTTTGCAAGTTGCACTCTAAGATACCTTGTGCTTGGCTGAGCAAGTCTGCTCTGATTTCAAATCCTGATTTATTTGACATAATTTTCTCCTTTTGTGTGTATGTGTTAAGTGTATCCGATAGCCCGTGCTGTCCGGGTTGTATCTTTTGCAGGGCGTTTTTTCTCTGCTACTGTCTCACTTGTACACAAGGCACATAGCCAAGCACTTTTGAAGACTATCGTATACAATAATACTTATACCCTGTAACGACTTGTAAAACTTTTTTCTAAGTTATTGATTTTATTAGGCGAAATAATGGTAAAATAATGGTAAAAAGACTTGACATTTGGGTCAAAATCCCTTATAATATATACATATTCACAATAAAGAACAGGAAATTATATGTCTTATAACATCTTTCAAATCAAAATCTCTGACGAAATTTACGAACATGTCAATGGTCCAGAGGGCGGACACTCTGCTACTGCTAAAGTATACCCAGCATATCATGCTAGAATGGAAACTTCATTTGATGGTTCAAAACGTTTCTTGCCTGAAATGTTTGAGCATTACACAAAAGTTTGTGAGGTTGCTGGATTTGAAGATCGTAATTTAGAGACTGTTTTCAAAATCTTAAATGGTTACTACTTTGATGAAGAAACTGGCAAAGACGAAACGTTTGATAATTTTGTTAGTGGTTTTGAAATGAGAACTTTCTTAAACAAAAAGACCAAAGAAGTGCGTCAGGTTAGAGATATGCACTCACTATCAGTTGGTGACATTGTTGAAGATACTGTAACTGGCACATTCCATATGGTTGACGGCATGGGCTTTAGTGAGATCGAAGTTAATTCATTAGAGGTAGCATAATATGTTAACAGCAGAAATTCATAACGAAGCAATCCAGGCGGCAGATGAAGCCACTCAAAATTACCTTGATCAAAATGGAGAACATCCATTTAATTGCGGGTTTGCATGGATTGAAGCCTTTGTCAAAGGTAACACTAAACTAGGCAAAAGTTTTATTTCTCAAGGGTTTGATAAAAGTTATACTGGTGGGTACAAGTTATGGAACCCTGGTAAATCTTACACTCAGGACATGAGTGCTAAGATGGCTGGATGTGATGCGTATGTGAAGATTGTTAAAAAGTATCTTCCTGATGCACCAATTTACACAAGTTCAAGGTTAGACTAATGAGTTTTAAAATTTCAGATCAAAAAGGTTTTCAAATCACCTACAAAAACGGGTACACAGTATCCGTTCAGTTTGGTGGTGGCAACTATTGTACTAACCGAGATTTGCCTATTGAAGATTATGGCAAGGCTGTGCCACCAAGTGATACAGCAGAAACTGCTTTAATGACTAAAGACGGTTTTGTCGAGTATCAAGGTGATGATGTGCAAGGTTACATGTCCCCTTCAGAAGTTCTTAAGTTAATGGTGTTTGCAGAAAGTCTTCCACCGTATGATGAGTTGGCGGCATTTGTTTCTGGACAAAATCCCCAAGAAGAAAAAGAAGGTAGTTTCTATGGCTACAATGAAAAGAACGATAGTTTCGTTCCTGGGTTAGATGATTAATGAAAGTAGGTATCAATCGTCAAGCACTCAAAGAATCTATTGGAGACACTCTCCTCGCAACACTAATCAACTTTCCGTTGATTTGGGCACTCAATTACTTAACCATGACTGTATTCTTGTTTGGTCCTTTTGGAGTATCAATCACTAATACGTTCATTCTATTTTGGATTGCTGTTACTAGAAAGTATTATGTCAGAATTTATTTTGACAAGAAAAATACTAAAAAAGCCTTGACAAAGGTTAGAAAAGCAGTATAATATAATAATGAAACACATACACACAGGAGTTATATATGAGTTTTCCAATTGAATGGGTGCCTAGTACTACTAAGCAGACTAGGAAAGTTGTTAATCAATTAGACAGAGATCCAAACGAGTTCTATGTCAAAACAATTGCCGATCGACTTGAAGAAGTCAATAAGCCTAATAATCAAGGCATACATGATGCAGTTGAAGACTATTACAAGTTAGGTACTAGTTTTTCTATCTCCCAACTTCCCCAACATAAAATGGTTCCAATTAAGAATATTCTAATTGATGAAGATATCCAACGTGAAATGGATACCATGCACATTACTAATATTGTAAAAGGGTTTGACCCAAGACGAGTCAATCCAATCTTTGCAGTTAAAGAACCTGGTAAAGAAATCTATCATTGTACTGATGGTCAACATACTGTAGTAAGTTTAGCCAAATTGGCACAAGCAGACTTGATTGATGAAGTTGAACATGAAGACTGGGCTGATTTTGAAGTTGATGTTCTTTATGTTGAGACAGAAGATAGATCATTTGCACGTGAACACTTTGCATTTATTAATGGTGTTGGTAAGAAGAAGATAGATGAATACGACAACCACAAACAACGTGTGTTGAGTTATCGTTTAGATAATAACAATAAGACTGAGTATGCATTGGCCGCTGATAAGCAGACAATCTGTGAAGATGCAGGTGTGTATCCTATCAAATCTGATGATCAACAGAACTCAGGTATCCCAGGTACATTAACTCACTTAAATGCAATCAAAACTATCAAGCCCGAATGTCTGACGTTCATGGTTAACTTCCACGACAAATATTGGAAGTCAGAAGTTGTCGATGCTGGTGAAATGGGTATAAGCCGATTGTTATATCAGAAAGCAAACACTCCAACTGATACTCCTGAGTATGAAGAATTCTTAAATCATATCAACGCAATTATTAAGACATTCTTTACTAACCCTGCTCAATTAAGAGCAATTGCTAGTGACGCCTACTCTGGATATTCTAAAGATGTTTTTGGTGCTTCTAAGTCTGTACACGACACAGCCGCTCTGAATATCGTTCTTAAAGTCTATCAGAAGTTAGGTGGTACATTCTCTGTCCCTGATATTGTATTGTCTCATAAAGACAATGGTAAGGACTTATATGACTACATTAGCCCTAGTATTAAAAAGAAAATCAAAAAGGTAATCAAAGATGGAAAAGATTCAGCATAGTACTAGATTTCTTTACATCATTCAAACGTCACATAGCAACACGTTAGGATTTGGTGTTGCTACGAACCCTCAGAGACGTTTACAAGACTATGTGGCGCATAGTGCGGCTAAGCAAGAGTTCTATCAATTGTATTACGGTCCTAAGTCTGACATTGATGCATTAGAAACATACATCAAAAACGAATGGATGCCATATAGATTGGACATAAATGGTAGTTGGAAACTAGAATGGTTTGATCCTAAGCATAAAAAGTCATGTCAAGCATTAGAACAACTAGTTGATGATAAGATTAAAGGACACCCAATGCCAGATGTCAGAAAACTTGCTGATATCTATGCCCCATTTAAGAATTACTATTCTAAGTCTGATATAACTAAAGTTAATTTAGACCATGATCCAGACAAATATCTGCAAAAAATCGGTTGACATCACCTGTCAATGGTAGTATAATATACGCATATTTAGGAGATTTGTTATGATTGAAGTATTGCAAGAAACAACTGATTGGGGCGATGCTCCAGTTGCAAACGGCATTTATCATGTCAACGCATCAGGTCATTTAGTTCAACACAATGACAAGAAATTCAAGTCTCCAATCAAAGGCTTTGACAAACGTGGTCGCAAGTTCAACAAGATCGACCAGTATGAAGATTTGTCTCAACCCAAAACTTCTAATGTTATCTTAGTCCAAGGGTCTAAGGGTAACACATACACAATCGAAGACGGCAGATGTTCGTGCCCAGGCTATACATTTCGTGGTACTTGCAAACATGTTAAGGCTGTTGCTTAACCCAATTTGTTTGATTTTCATGTTCAAGGGAGTATAATTATCTTATGACTATGCATTTAGATGTCCGTTTGTCCTCACTCAATACTCGCAAACGCAAGTTAAAATTGACTAAGGGTAAACTCAAGGAATTAGAATTACGATGGCGTGAGCATAACAGAAGTTGTAAACGCAATCATATGCATGACTTTCGGTTTGCTACACTAGAAGAATACATTGATTATGCATATGGCAAAACTGCTAAGAAAGATGTTAGGGCAGACAGAAGTACATACAAGCCCGAACTATCATATGCTCAACAACGCATAGCAGAGTTCAATGAGAAGTATCCTAGCAGTACAGTAAGTACTGCATCTAGCAAAGGTGACGGTGAGAACGCAGAGTGGCAGAAAGAAAAGCAAAAGATTAGTGCTACATATACTATTGCACCGGCATACAACAAAGGTGCTTATCAAGTAGTACCGAAGAACGAAGTTAAACACATAGGTAAATAATATGACAGAATTTTTACTTATTATTCCTTATTTTTGCTGGTTAGGTATTATTAATTTAGCAATGTTTCATACTATAAAGGAGAACTTATGAAAGAAGTATATGCCCAAGAAACGTTAGTCGAATGTACTGACAACGGTAAATCAATAACTGCTGACGTTGATAATTTTCAACCCGGTGAGTACCTTTCGGTTATTATGAATACTGTTAAGGTTAGTTTGCAGTATCAGTCTTTGGGTGAAATGTATGTAGGTTCTATGGGAGGCTTAGAGTTTATTTCTAAAGGTCCGAAAACTGTAGGAACTTATAGATGAGTGAGGAGAGGGGGTATAAGTGTAGCATCTGCAATTGCATCTACACTGAGTCAGAGGGAGGTATCGAAGGAAACTTCGGTATTCTCCCTGTTGCTTTTTGCCCTACTTGTTTCTCAAGTTGTATAGATATGGTAAAGAAACTTGAGGAGGATTATTTCTTTGACTCCGAATAACGATAAAGAACACTTTGATGCTGACAAGATGGAAGCAAAATTAAGTCAGGAAGTTCAAGACCAATACAAAGACTCTACTATGAGTAAGGGTGCTAAGTTGGCCATGGAACTTAATGCAGAACGTAAACGTCTAAAACAAGAAATGGACGAACTGCAAGTCGAAGTAGAAGATTTAAGACCTGCAACTCCAACAGGAACTATTGATAGTTATGTCAAGTGGATAGCAACTACATTTGCTGTAGTTGGAGTATTCATAATGAGTGCAGGGTTTACAACAGAAGGACAAATTGCATATGCGATATCCGCAGTAGCATGGATCTATGTAGGTCACTGTTGGAACGACAAAGCAATTATGATCGGTAGTGCAATTACAGGCACTTCTGTTTTAATGAATTTAGTTGAGGTACTATTAGTTCCTTGACTACACAGAATTACATGATACGACAAATGTTTATAGGATCTCCCAAATGCGATAGGTTTCGTATTTGCCCATTTACATTGCATACAATCCTGTATTGTTGTATTATAGTAATACATTGAGCAATATGGTATTGCCCAATGAATATATAATCTAAGAGGAAAAATATATGACAAATGCAACAGCATCAAAGTCTGCGAAATTCTTAGCCGCTTTACAAGCAGGTGAAGAACTAACAGCAAAACAAATCGCCGCACGTTTCGGCATTGGTAACCCAACTGCAACAGTTAGTGACCTACGCCTAAGAGGCGGATATGCTATCTATGCTAACCCTACTAAAACAGGTGTTACTAGATATCGTCTAGGTACTCCGACTAAAGCAGTCGTAGCCGCAGGCTACAGAGCATTGGCAGCCCAAAAGGCTTCCTAACTCTTAGGAACTAGGTTCGGGGAGAGCCTTGCTAGGGCTCTTAGAGACAAGCAAAATCTCCCCACTTTTACTTTCCCCGGTAATATTATATGAATGTATTTCACAGTTTAATGAACAAACTAGACAGGTACAGATTGATACCTGATCGTTTAACAGGTGCAAACTATATGCATCGTTACTATCTTTTTCTTAAAGATAGAACTAAGTTCCCCTTCAATATCACACTTCACAAAATCGTTAAAAGTGATGAACCTTTTTTACATGATCACCCGTGGCCATACATGACCATAATTCTAAAGGGTGGTTACTGGGAAAATACTACCGAGGGGAGGACTTGGAAAGGTCCCGGTAGTATTATCAAACGTGGTGCACAGGAATTTCATTGGCTTGAATTAGAAAATGGAAAACCTGTCACCACTTTGTTTTTTATGGGCCCACAAAAAAGAGAATGGGGATTTTTAGATTGCGGTAAGTGGATTCATCATAAGGAGTTTTTATATGGTACTAAGTGAATTAGAAATATTAATGCTATTGTTTACAGGTTGGCAGGCGTCAAATTTATATCGTTATTGGAAAGATGACCGAACAATTAAATTATTCATTAAGAAAATTGAACTTGAAGAAGACCGAATCAACGAAAGAATAATTGACGAAGTTAATTTACGTTTACCTATTTGCTATGTAGAAAAAATCGAATCAAAAGATTATCTCTTATACAATAGAGACACAGAAGAATTTGTATGTCAGGGTTCTTCATATGAAGATTTAGCCCAACAATGCAAAGATAGATTTGATACAGTGCTGGTTAAGGCTGGTGAAAAATCTATGTGGTTTGCAGATGGCAAGGTAGAGGAGATTATCAAATAATGGACTATGTAGAAGCAGACTACATCGAATGTAATGTAGTTAATTATGAAACATGTCATGGCTTAGAATCTAATTATGAGAATTTCGATCTAGTACATCGCCCAGGCGTTAACACAATCCGTTTAGGTGTATACATGGATGATCGTATGAACAGACGTAGAGTGTTTGGTTATATTAGGCAATTAAATGATATCTTTAAACTTAATGGAATCAATATACATATGGAGCCTGCTTTTGTAGAGCCTGTAGATATTGAAAACACTTATGATAGTCTAGGTAATATCGAACTAGCATATGATTTACAAGACTGGGATCAGTACTCACCCTTTTATGAAAAGGCTTGGCTTGTAGACAAATACAAAGCAGACTTAGTGCATGTTATGTTAGACAATACGCAAGATTGGGAAGTATGCGGTGCTGGCTGGATGTGGAAGGGTCAAGGTATGACAGCGGGTATGACTGCTTGTTATTCTAACAACGACATTGCTACAGTAGATCCGGAACAAGAAACATCTACTGAATACATTTTTGCACATGAAATCGGACATCAATTAGGATTGGCTCATGCAAAAGAAAATTCTGGTGAAACACCTGCATTTAGTTTAGGACACGGTTTTATGGCATCAGATGGCACAGGTACAATTATGTCTTATGCTAGAAATAGAGTACCTTATTATTCTGATTGCTGGGTTCAAGTTGACGGTGTTAAGTACGGTGATTCTGAACATAGGGCATCAGTTGCAATTAATGCTTCGGCTTCTACTATTTCATTGACATATGAAAACTTTGGACCGTATGGTTATCCTATTTTTAATAACGAAATATCAGCCGGTGATGCATCAAACCATTTTAATAAATTGTTTAATACTGTTATGGAACAACGTAACCTGATAAATTAATGAATAGAAAAAATAAAAATAAATATACGTATAAAGGAGAGTTGATTGACACACGTAGTAACTGAAGCATGTATTAAATGTAAACACACTGACTGCGTGATCGTATGCCCTGTAGATTGCTTTTATGAAGGACCAAACTTCCTTACAATTAATCCAGATGAATGTATTGATTGTGGAGTTTGTATTCCTGAGTGTCCTGAAGATGCTATTTTTGCTGACACAGAAAAAAAGATAGTAGAAAAGACAGGTAAAGATATGGAGTATTGGGTAGAACTCAACGGTAGGCTTGCTGAAAAGTGGGAAGATAGTGTTATCACAGATAAGAAAGACCCTCCCGAAGACTATGCTGAATGGCAAAACAAGCCAATTGGAGAAAAAATTGACTTACTGGAGATAGAATAGAAAAAGATGTACGATAGACCAATCATTGCTGTAAAGCCTAAAAAGAAATATATACATGTAAACATGCACAAGATACGTGCAAACAAAAAGCATGGCACCAACGAAGCAGTCATTACTGTCAAAGAAGGCAGAAAAAACACATATGGTCATGAAGTAGAAATACATGGGCCGAGCAAAATAGTATATGGTGGCAATGATAAACCACTTCTACCTTGTGGAGCAAGAGTAGTAATAGAAACAGAAGCAGAGGTAACAATCAAATGAAACAATTAATTATATTAGCATCAGTTCTAGTTGTAAGCAGACTAATCGGGCTTGATCCTATCTGGACACCTTTCTTTGCTCTCGCATTATTAATGCCTTCTATTACTTCAAACAAATACTTAGGCTACTTATTACCAGCATCTATAATGTTTATCACTGACGTTTATATGTCAAGCATGATGTTCCCAATGGTATATGGTTGTCTACTATTCAATACATTCTTAGCAACTAAACTAAACATGTACGTTGCTACATTCACAGGCTTTTTAACGTGGCATGTGTTAGTTAACTGGGGACTTGACTTCCCTCCCTTCTCTGCACCCGCATTGTTATGGGACCTTCAGTATCTGACAGGAACATTACTCTATGTGAGTATGTTTGATCTTGCTCGTTCAACTAGACAGAGGCTCTCTATAGTTTGAAAATTAGAAATGCTATAGCAATGGCTATGACTAAGTTCTTTAGATTTATGGCAGACACATTCTTTGCAAAACGTTATGGGCACAGAGCAGTTGTTTTAGAAACAGTTGCAGGTGTACCAGGCATGGTTGCAGGCATGTGGTTGCATTTTAAAAGTTTACGCAAAATGAAAACAGGTTACGGACCTGACATCAGAGAAATGTTAGCAGAAGCAGAAAACGAAAGAATGCATTTGATGTTCTTTATTGAGATTGCAAAGCCAAATATATTTGAAAGATTCTTAGTCTTAATAGCACAATTAGTCTTTATGATCTTTTACTTTATCATCTATGTAGTTAGTTATAGACTAGCACACAGAATGATTGCATACTTTGAAGAAGAAGCAGTCCGCAGTTATACAGATTATCTTGCTATGGTAGAAACCGGACAAGTACAAAATGTTCCTGCTCCTCAATTAGCAATTGATTATTACAAAATGAAAAAGACTGCAAGGTTATCTGATTTAATTAAAAAGGTTAGAGCAGATGAACTACACCACAGTCAAATTAATCACAAGTATGCGGATAGAGTATGAAAAAGAAATTCATAGATTACTTTATGGAGATGGCAGAACTAACTGCCTCACTTAGTTACGCAACTAGACTACAAGTAGGTGCATTGATTGTTAAAGGTAATCGTGTTATAGGCACAGGTTACAATGGTATGCCTACTGACTGGGAAAACATCTGTGAAGTTAATGGAGTAACAAAACCAGAAGTCTTACATGCAGAAACAAATGCTATTGCAAAAGTAGCACAAAGCACTGAATCATCGTCAGGCGCAACTCTATTTTGTACACATGCTCCTTGCATTGATTGTGCAAAACTTATCTATCAAGCCGGTATCGAAACTGTTTACTATCGCAACGCATACAGATCCGATATCGGTACTAAATTTTTAAAACTAGGTGGTGTTAATGTACATCATTATGATACAGGAAAAGTGCCCTTGTGAACGAACTTAAATGTTCCGTTTGCTCTTGCAATATTGATCCATTTGATGTAAAATATCATAATGCTGAACGAACTGCGGCTTTCTGTGATGCAGAATGCAGTTTAAAATGGTACCAAAAACTTAAGGAAAAAGAAGATGACATATAACGTAGGTGAAACACAGTCTTTAATCGAAAATGTTAATAACATTAAACGTTGGCATCATGACCGCAACTTAATTGATGGTAGTGATGACAAGTCACAGTTTGCTAAGTTAATACAAGAAGCAGGAGAACTATCTGATAACATCTGTAAGAATAAAGATATCTCAGATGATATTGGAGACATGATTGTAGTTCTGATCAACATAGCAGAACGCAACGACTTATCACTTACCCAATGTGTACGCAAAGCATGGGACGATATTAAAGATCGCAAAGGACAAATGAGAGACGGTGTCTTTATCAAAGAAGATGACTTGATTAAAGAAAGTTTGGGTTTAAAAACGTGACAGAAAAAGAATTTACTAAAGAAGAATTGAAAAATAGCAAACGAATTTACAAATCAGCAACTCCCAAAGAAGATTTAAGTTGGTATGTCAAATGGTTCGCAAGTGCATGTATATTGACAGCCGTTCTAGCCAGAAGTGCTGGTGTAGAATATCACATGATCGATGTATGGTTTAGTGTAGTCGGCACAGCAGGTTGGTTTGTAGTTGGTATGCTTTGGAAAGATAGAGCATTAATAATGCTCAATGCTGTACTAGTGTTTATATTATTACAGGGCATCATAAGAGGATTAGTATGAAAGAATCTATAAGAACAGTCATGGAACGTACCATGATTGAACTATCTATAAGAACAGTCAAAGATTTTCCTATTCCGGGCATACAGTTTAGAGATATTACTGGATTGTTAGAAAATCCAAATTCATTCAAAGAATCAATCATAGCATTAACATCAGAATGTATAGGGTTTAACTGCAATACTATTATAGGAGTAGAAAGCAGAGGCTTTGTCTTTGGTTCGCCCATCGCATTTGATTTAGATGTGCCGTTTGTAATGGCACGTAAACCAGGTAAACTTCCTAACAAAACAGTAAGCAAAGCATTTAAATTAGAATACGGTGAAACTGAAATCCACTTACAAGAAATCTCTCCGATCTTGGGTAAAGTTGTGATCGTTGATGACTTGATTGCGACAGGTGGAACAGCATTAGCCTGTGCAGATTTAGTACATGAGAATTGGAATATTCCTAAACAAGATATTTTGATTCTATCAGTTATTGACTTGCCTGATTTAGGTGGAAGTGAGTTAATAAGAGAACAAGGTTACAACGTAAAAACATTAATTGAATTTGAAGGCGAATAATGAAAGATATTATTATAATGGCATTAGAACACGAAGCACCTAAGATGTCTAAATGGGAGAATGTATTCTTTTCAGGCGTAGGTAAAGTGAATGCCGCATTGACAACAGCCAAATTGATCGAAAGATTTCAACCGAGAACTGTTTGGAACTTTGGTACAGCAGGTGGAATTAAACTGCATGACGGTTGCCATGAAATGAAAAACTTTGTTGAACGTGATAAAGGTAAATGTCCAGAGTCAATGGAACTTGTGTTACCAACTGATCCGAAAATCATATCATGGGGTATGGGATATACATGTTCTACTGGTGACAACTTTGTTACAGACCCTGACAGTTTAGAAGATCCAGCACATGTTGTTGACATGGAAGCATATGCAATTGCTAAAGCATGTCTTAATCAACATGTAGATTTTAAATGTTTTAAATACGTAAGTGATAAAGCAGATGAAGGTGCAGACCTAGACTGGTTAGCAAATATTGCTGATGGTGAAGAACATTATATAAAAATATTTCAACAAGTAACCGGAGGAGGTTAAAATAAATACTATGAAAGAGAAATATCACACATTTGAAAATGAAAACCGCAAAGCAGATGTTTTTGCGATATGGCCTAATAAATGGGTCGTTGAAGCATTTGAGGACGATAAGTTATCACATGCCAAAGAGGTATTAAACGAGAGTGCCGCAGAGTTATATGCAGATGACTGGGTGCTTAAGAACGTAGCAAATTATGAAAACGAAGGAATTTCTAACTGAGAATAGTTCTCATCGCAAGCCACATCTATACCTAGATATGGACGGCGTCCAAGCGGATTTCTTTAAATCTTGGGCTAAATTCGCCGGTGTCGCAGACTATAAAGACATCGAAGACACTGAGGCCTCTATCGAAAAACTAGCATCTAACGGACCCGAGTTCATATACCGCTTTTTCCGTGATTTAGAGACCCTCAGGGGCGGCCTAAGAGTCATTGACTGGCTACAAGAGCATGATATACCCTACACAATACTGTCTGCTCCGCTTAGATATGAGCATCAGGCCAGCATCATGGGTAAGAAAGAATGGCTAGATAAACACCACGTAGGAGCGTCTGAGAGCGCCATATTCGCATCAGACAAGTCTAAGTATGCTACTGACAGTGAGGGTCGTCCTAACGTTCTAATCGATGATTTTGGCAAGAATATAGACCCGTGGGACGC
>MDSX01061165.1_pt1 | contig 14698 bp, 23 predicted proteins | sample 811141 | NCBI WGS metagenome assembly MDSX01 (sample SAMN05326642, study PRJNA326480) | marine metagenome | isolation source: seawater | place: Atlantic Ocean: South East | collected 2010
TCCCGCCGCGTCGAGGGACCACACGCGACCAGGGACCACACGCTTGCCGACCGCTGACGCGTCGCGTCGCTCGCCCCTCAGGCAAAGAAGGAGAAGGCGCTTGAGAAGACCTTGGCCGACCAGGCGCAGGCCCGCCGCGACAAGAACAAGATGGCACGCGAGCGCAAGATGGCCGTGGCGGCGAAGAAATCGGAGGGCGCGCAGCCGTCGGCGGACGTGCGCGCCGAGCCGGAGCCGGAGCCGGAGGACGCCCAGGCGCCGGCGCAGCCTGCGCGCAAAACGAAGAAGTAGACCGCAGGCTGTTCATACGTAATTAATCAACAGCCTGCAGTGCGGGAGGCCGAGCCGCTTCTGCAGCAGGAGGGAGACGCCCATGCGCGCAGAGTTCGTCTGCGCCCCGCCCGGCTCTGTGCAGACAGCAAGCCACGACGCTCTGCCTCGTAGGAAATTCCTAGACCCTGAACTAAACGAGGTACGACTCGTCTTTCCTACGTCAAGGAATTCCTATGCGCACTCGGCTGCTCACGGTCGCCAAGCGGAGGCTTGGGTCGATCGGCGCCGCTCGCGGCGTCTGCAGCCACCCTGGGCGCGCCGCGCGGCACGAGAGTCCCGAGGGCGAGCTGCGCCGCCTGGCGGGGTATGATCAGACGAGCGTCAGCCTGAAGGTGACGCTCGACACCGGGCTCGGGCTGTTGCTGCGCGCGGACGACCACTTGGACGACGGTGTAACTCGCAGGGAGCGGACGCTGATGCAGATCGCGTCGTTTCTCAAGCGCGAGTTGCCGGTGCGTCTGGCGCGGAGGGTTCTCGAGCTGCGCGCCCTCCCGGAGGAGCTCGACCAGATGCCCTCGGTTCGCCGCGTGCATGACTGGTGCGCGCGCCGAATGGCACCGCCCTGCCCGCGCAGCTGCTGCTTGGCGTAGACGGGCCAGCGGCGCTGACGCGCCCGCGCCGCGGGCGGGGGCGGCAGGTACACCCAGTCCTTCGTCGAGATCCGCCGGCACGAGCCGATCGATTCCTTGGAGACGGAGGCGTCGTTCCACGCCCTGCTGCGCAGAATATACGACCGGCATGCGCCCACGCTGGTGACGATGGCGCGTGGGGTGCACGAGCTCCGCAAGAAAATGGTCGAGGAGGGCCGATGCACGTCTGCCGAGTTCGCCAACCTGACCGAAAGTAGTCGCGAGGGCGGTTTGAACGCACGCGTGGGCCCGCGGCGCGCGACCGCGCGCGCGGCTTCGGCGCGCGAGCCCCCCTTTGCGCGCCCGCTCTCAGTCCACGACTTTCTCGACGCCTTCTACATGGCGCGTGTTGGCATTCGGGTTCTCATTGGGCAGTACCTGGAGCTGCACCGACTGCCGCACCCCCCGGGCTACGTCGGGCTGATCAACCGGTGCGCGCCGCCTCTCCGGATGGCGCAGCCCTTCGACTGGGCCGCATGCGCCCGTTGAGCCCTCGGCGGCCGCCGCGCCCCGTGCAGGCACACCTCACCTGCCGAGGTGACAACACAGGCAGTCGAAGACGCCAAGTACCTCTGCGAGAGAACGCACGGCGATGCGCCCGAGGTGCAGCCGCTGCCTCCAGCTCGTAGTCGCCGCAGTGCCCGGCGCGGTGAGTCACGAGCGTCCGCGTAGGTGCTGGTGATCGGCCGGACCGACCTCGCGTTCTCGTACATCCCTTCGCATCTATACTATTGCATGCGCGCGCCGCCCGCCCGGCCAACCCTGCGCGGCCCCTCCCCACCTCCTCCTGCGGCTCACAGGGCCGCGTGCCGTCCAGGTTTGAGATTATCAAGAATTCGCTCCGCGCGGTGGTCGAGCATCATGGAGCGCTCAACCCTCTACCGCCGATCAAGGCGCGCGCGCTTCGCGGCGGCACCGCGTGCGCGCTCGGCGTGTCCTCCGCACGCGCATCATCCCGCACGCGTAGGTGATCATCGCCGACGGCAGCGAGGACGTCGTGATCAAAATATCGGACGAGGGCGGCGGGATACGGCGCTCGCACCTGCCGCGTATCTGGAGCTACCTCTTCACCACCGCCGTGCCTGCGTTCGATTCTGGCTTCTCGCAGTTTTCGTCGACGGGCGACCACAACGCGCAGCTACCGCTGGCCGGGCTCGGGTACGGCCTCCCCATTTCGCGCGGGTACGCGCGCTACTTTGGTGGCGACCTGAACATCATGTCCATGGAGGGCTACGGCACCGACGCGTTCCTCCACCTCAATCGCATCGGCGACGTGGCCGAGCCCTTGCCTTGACCGCTCGTGTGTGCTTCGCGAGGAGAGAGCACCGCGAGCCCTGCGAGTGCAGCCCCTAGCGCCTGGCGCAGTGTCGCTCACCGAGAGGTGCGAGGGATTCGCGGCCGCCGCGTGTTGGTGTTCAATTTTAGAGGACGGTTGAGTGGATATGGGCAGACTAGGGGATCGGCACGACCGCACGACCGGTTCTAACACGGTTTAACGGATTTCTCTTGCCACGAGGCGACATACCCGTTGGGCAGCCGTCGTACGTGGGTTGGTTCTGGGCAGGGTGGGGTGTCCGTAGTTCCGTAGTACGTCGTGGCGTTGGGCAGGGTGGGGTGTCCGTAGTTCCGTTCGCCCTCTAGAAACGGCGGCGATGACATCGATTCCTACGCGTCTCAAGCGAGTAGGTTCGCAACACCAATGATCTTCACAACCACAGTCCTCTCGCCCGGACAAAGCTCCCTTCCCTTCCCACCCTCCATCTCTCCCTTCGACGCCCACCCACCCACCTCCGCCGGAGATTCGCTGGTTTGCCGTGCGCGCGCGTCCACACCCGCCTCGCAAAACACACCCACCGAGACGCAGCGTCCACCGGCCCCGCGCAAATGTTGCACGCTCGCCACCGCCGTCCCCGACCCGCAGCGGTCCACCCACAACGCTCCCTCCCTCTCACTTGCCGCCGCGCTCGAAGCGGCGCCTCCTCCCACGGAGGCGCACCCCGCCGCGCACATCTCCACCCACCCCCCTCCCCCCTTCTTCCTCCACTCCTTCCCCGTCGCGTGGTCCTCCGTGCTCAACCTCCCTCCCGCCGTCGCGCAGCCCGTCATGAAGATTTCCGACGCTGTCTGGCTGCGAAGCGAAGGGAAGAACGTCGACGGCCCCCCCTTCGTCCTCGGCAGCATCACGAATGTCCAGCAGGGGGGCGCGCGCCTGACTGTCCGGCGCCCCGACGGCACCGAGGGCACATTCGACAACCGCTCGGCTGATGTTTTTCGCGCGAACCCGAAGGGCCAAGTCGCGCCGGACCACTGTGCCCTGATCCATTTGAACGAACCCTGTGTCCTCGACAACTCCAAGGAGCGCTACATTAAGGGAGATATCTACACCTACACGGGCAAGATCCTCGTCGCACTCAACCCGTTCGAAGTGCTGCCGATCTACGGGCACGCCCCTCCCCTCCCCCTCCCCTCCCTCCCCCTCTTCTCCTCCTCGCTCCCCTCCCACACGCTTCCCGTCCTCACCTCGACCGCCTGCTCACCGCGTCCGCATCCCCCACCAAACGACGCGCGCACCGCCCCTTCTCCTCACCCTTCCTCTGGCCGCCAACCCCCCCACCCTCGCTCGCCCCCCCTCGCCCACGCACACACCACCACCGCCCGCCACCCCGCTCGCTCTCCGCCAAAAACCATCGCCTCCCAACGAACCCCCAAGCTCTTGCGCACACGTCCCCACCATGTCGCGTGACGCAGCGAGTCGCACATGGGCCGATTTGTTGACAAGGACGTCGGTGCCAAAGGCACGGAGCCTCACGTCTACGCGATGGGCGAGATCGCGTTCAAGCACGTGAAGCGCTCCCGTGCGGCATTCGCGCTCATCATGTCAGGCGACTCGGGCGCCGGCAAGACCGAGACGACCAAGCACCTGATGCGTTACCTCGCGTGGCGCTCGGAGACGCTCAGGTGCACCCCCCCCACCCTCCTCCTCCTCCCGCCTCCTCCCGTCCTCTGGAGACGTCTCCCTCCCGCTGCGCCTCTCCCACCTGCCCCACCTTCCCCGTCGCCCACCTGATCCTACTCTGCTTGGGGGCTCACCCTCGCAGCAAGAAGGCGGCATCGGGCGACAAGCTCCTCAAGCTTGCCGATGCCATCCTCTCGACCAACCCGATCCTCGAGGCCTTCGGCAACGCGAAAACCGTGCGCAACAACAACTCGAGTCGGTTCGGCAAGATGATGCGGCTGCACTTTGACCAGAGGGGGGTGGTGGCTGGTGCGTTCATCAAGACCTACCTCCTGGAGAAGACGCGGTCTGTCGCAATTACAGACCCGGAGCGAAACTATCACGTCTTCTACCAGCTATGCGCGGGCGCAGATGCGGGCGTCAAAGGACCAACGCTCGCGTCTCTCAAACCGGCCGATCTCCACATGCTGAACCAGTCCAAGTGCGTCAGCATATCCGGCATCGATGACGTCAAATCCTTCAAGGAAATGGCCTCTGCTTTCGACTTGCTGAGCGTGTCGAGCGAGGAGCAGAAGCAATTGTTTGGGCTGCTCTCGGGGCTGCTCGTTCTTGGCAACGTCACCTTCGTCGACGAAGACGACAAGGCACAGATCACCGATGGGAAGTGGCTCGACGCAACGGAGGCGCTGCTCGGCGTCACGGGCATGGCCACGGGACTGACGACGAAGAAAATGACCCGCGGAGGTGCCAAGCGATCCTCGGTGTACATGATCGACTACACGAAGGCACAGGCGGAGATGGCGCGCGACGCGCTCGTCAAGTCGATTTACGTGCACCTGTTCGACTGGGTCGTGTCCAAGGTCAATGCGCACATCGCTGGCACGGAGCGAGCCAGCGAGTTGCCGTACGTCGGTCTGCTCGACATCTTTGGCTTCGAGAACTTTAAGCATAACTCGTTCGAGCAGCTGTGCATCAACTTCGCCAACGAAAAACTGCAGCAATTCTTCCTCACGTGCGTTTTCAAGACGGAGGAGGAGCTGCACGTGAAAGAAGGCGTGCCCTGGAAGGACATTGAGTTCGCGGACAATCAGCCGTGCATCGAGCTGCTTGAGAAGCCTCCGAACGGGCTGCTGCGCCTTCTCGACTCGCAGTGCAAGACGCCGAATGCGACCGAGGAGACGTTTTGCAAGGAGCTCAATCGCATTCACGGCAAGGGTGGATTCCTCGCGCCGACGCGCACCCAGCGGATGCGGGACGAAGAGGGCTTCATCGTCCGCCACTTTGCGGGTGATGTCGTGTACCACACTTCGCTGATGATTGCGAAGGCGACGAGCCAGCAGGAGGTGCCCTGGCTTGACAAGAATAATGACACGCTGCAAAGTGAATGGTTAGAGTCGCTGAACAACTCGAGCGTGCCCCTCATGAAGACCATGTTCGAGGAGGAGTACACGAAGTCGCAGAAGGACAAGAAGGGTGGCGCGTTCCGCTCCGTCGCGAAGCAGTTCGTGACGGACCTGAACGCTCTGCTTGCTGAACTGCAGTCAACGAAGGCCTGTTTCATCCGCTGCATTAAGCCGAACATGGAGCTGAAGCCCAAGTTGTTCTCCGCGCCGATGGTTCTCGACCAGCTGCGCTGCGCAGGCGTGATCGAGGCGGTACGCGTGATGCAAGAGGCATACCCTACCCGGATCCCGTATGAGGATATCCACGGGCGATATGCACCCCTCATGGGCGAGGAGATCATGGAGGAGACGGGCGACGAGCCGGCCGCTTTCTGCGAGGCGGTCGCGCAGGCATGCGAGGTATCGCCGAATGACTACGCCCTCGGCCTGTCGAAGTTGTTTCTGAAGGTACGGCGTGCCCGTGTGCTGCGGCGCGGTGCCGTGTTCGCGCGGCGCTTCCTTCCCTTCCTTCCCTTCCTTCCCTTCCTTCCCTTCACCACAAAAAGCCGACCGCGCATCCCGTCGTCATTAGGCGGGGTGCGGCTCCTTCCTCGAAGACCTTGCGACGATGGACCCTGCCGTGGTTGTGCCGCTGCTCACCGCCAAGATCGCCGAGTCGAAGCGGCGGAAAGGTGCAGCGCAGCTTGTGGGTTCTGCTGTGCTCACGTGGCACCGGCGCAAGAAGTACAAGGCACAGAAGGCGCGCCGCCTCCCGCACGTCTCATCGGACGCCTCCCGGCGTCTGCACCACCTCAACGTGCGCCCTCCGCATCGCAGGCCGCAGCAGCGATCGCGCAGCACAAGCTGCGCTCGATCAAGGCGCGGCGGCAGTACCAGAAGTGGTCGACAGAGCGCCAGGAACGCCTGCGGAAGGAAGCAGAGGAGCGCGCAAAAAAGGAGGCGGAGGAGCGAGCGCGGCGTGAGGCGGAGGAGAAGCTCCGCAAGGAGCAGGAGGCAGCTCGCCAGAAGGCCGAAGAGGAACTTACCCGTATGAAGGCGGCCGACGCCGACAAGAAGCGGAAGGAGCAGGACGTCGCCATGGCGGCGGCGATGGAAAAGGCGAAGGCCGACGCGGCCGCGGCCGCGGCGAAGGCAGTGGAAGAAGCAAAGGCTGCTGCGGAGGCGCAGCTCGCTGAGAGCCGCCGCCTCGCTGTCGAGAAGCTCGAGCGCGACATGCAGCGCCCGACGTACGAAGGCAAAACGGAGGAGGCGAACGAGAAGGAGTACATGGCGCGCTCATCCCTCGCTCGCGCCTCAGTGAACGCTGGCAAGGCCATGCCCCGCCGTTCTTCGGTCAATGCGATGATGGCGGCGGCGCAAGCCGCACAGGCCACGACAACGGCCGCCGACGCATCCCTCGACCCGAGAGTCGCCTACGCCGAGGGGATGCCCGATATGCCGAGCGTCCCCGGGGCTGGTGACGGCGGTGCCGTCGACGTGGACGGCGACACGCCTGCGCTTGGAAAGACGAAGAGTGCCATCCCCGTGGAACAGGAGCGCACATCCCCGGCCCGCCGTGCGGCCCGCGTGATCTCCCTCGCATCCACATCCGCACCCGCACTCACACCTGCGTCATGCGCACGCGCCTGCGCACGCACCCTTGTCTCCCTCGCTACCCGTACCTGTTCCGTCACCGCACCTGCCTGCGACGTGTGATTTAGGAGGAGTTTTTCGACGTGACCATAGTGCGGGACATGGTCGGCGGCACACTCGGCATCGCCGTCGATCTTTGGGACGGCGAGGTGACTGTCGGCGCGATTACCGCTCACGGCCCGGCCGATCGCGAAGGTACTCTCATCCAAGGCGATATCATCCGTGCGGTCGAGGGCGTGATGTGCGCAACGATCGAGGAGGTGACGGCGATGGTCATCAAAGGGTCCGTCAACCTGCGCCTCTCCATCTGCCGGCGGCCGGTCAAGGTAGTGCTCGAGAGCGAGATCAAGATGAAGATGCCGACTGGGGAGTGGGAGCCCTTCTCGTTCAAACTGCTCTCGAATCGCAACATCGAATTCGAGAAGCTCTCCCCGCCGCAATATTCGGGCGAGGTGCTCCTCTCTGGCACTCGAATGCCGATCGTAGAGTCGCCGTGCTGACCCATCCGCTCCCGTCGGCCACAGATCGCCGCGCGGCTGGCTCACTCGCTCAACCTGCTCGAGGACCGGGGAGACAAAGTGCTGGAAATTGTAACGGGCCACAAGGCATTTCAGATTCGGTCGCCAATCAGCGCGGAGGTGGACCAGTGGCACCTGCGGCTTCAGGAGGTGATCATGCTGCAGGAGAAGGTTGCGAATGTCGCACATGGTTGGCTGCTGAAGGAGGAGGGCGGCGGTGGCAGCGGCGGCGGCTCGCAACTGAAGCACTTCTGGTTTGTCCTCTTCTCCAATGGCATCCTGATGTTCTTTACCGACCCTAATCGGGCGGTTCTCGGGCAGGCACGCCCACCGGCAACGAATCCATATCCCCCGTCATCAGCTAACGCCCGCCTTGCGTTCCTGCACCCAGGCGCTGGGCTTCATCCCGGTGGAGCAATGCACTGAGACGTCACACTCGGCAAAGCAGCACACGCTACTTGTGAAGTGCTCCTTCTCGCAGTGGCTTCTTGCGACCAACTCGAAGGAGAACATGCTGCAGTGGGCAGCTTCCCTTCACGCCGCGCAGCCCTCGAAGAAGGTCGAGCGGCAGGCGGTTGACGCCGTGCTCGCGCAGGGATGGCTAGACCTCCCGAAGGAGGACGAGACGTCTCTCGCGTCGGGCGGCGTGCTGAAGGAGGTCTGGGTCCGTCATTGGTTTCTTCTTCGCAACACTGTGCTGAACGGTGGAAACGGCCGCAGCGCCCACGCCCCCTCGGCTGCCAGCTCTGGCCTCTGAGCCCACCTTACCCGCTGCAGTGTACACCGAGGAGCAGAAGCACTCGAATGACCTCTCCCAGCCCATCGTCGCACTCGCTGTCGACGATATGCGCTCGGCGACGCGCGCGAAGGGTGTGGACTTTTACAAGTGAGCGCCTGCAGCGACATTGCTCCGCTTCCAACCTCATTTCTGATCCGATCACGCTCCCGCCACCCTCGAAGGTGGGGCATCCTCCTCGAGACGAACGATGGCACCGTGCTGCGCATGCGCGCGATCGGGCAAAACGAAATGCGCCAGCTCCTGTCCACGCTCATGGTCCACTGCCTGAAGGCACCGTCAATGGAGGCGCGTCACGCGCCGGCTCGCTCCTATATCGCCCCACGGCAAAACGCGAGTTTACCCCTCTCTGTGCCGCGCGCGCTACCAGGAGAGGAAGCCAGAGTTCGAGACGACGACGACGCTCGTCAAAACCGGCTGGCTCTTCAAGAAGAGCGAGAAGAAGGCGGGCGTGGTGCACGCGGGCAAGGCGTGGCAGCGACGCTGGTTTGTCCTCGAGGTCGCCACCTCCGAGGGGCAGGAGGAAGGCACAATCGTCAAAACAGCGACCCTCACGTACTATCACTCGAACAAGGACATGAAGGAAGGCGTCGAGATCCCGCTCAAGGCGCGCCCTGCACTTGCGCCAGCGCGGGAGGGGCCGGGAAGCGCGCGGCTGCTAGCGTCGACTGTCGCAATGTTGGGCCGTCACCAGCCTCAGCTCACCCGCGCCTTTTCCCACAGGAGACGATGGGCGTGAAGGGCGGAATGGGCAAGACAAAAGGAACGGAGTACCGGGTCACGCTCAACACGCCCAAGCGCGAGTGGGAGCTCGGCTCCGGCGAAGAGGACACGGCGAAGGAGTGGACCACCCTGCTCTCAAACTGGATCGGCCTGCCGAAGGTCGACCGGGAGCAGTCGAAGGAACTGAGGGCGGTGGTCAAGGCTCAGTGGATGGAGGTGCGGATCGAGGTGTACAAGCCCGATGAAATCTCGGACGAGGAGCTCGCGCGCTCCAACACGATCCAGAAATCCGTCTCCTCCTTCACGCGCTCGTTCACGCTGACAGGTCGCAAGAAGAAGGCGGCGGCCGAGGCCGAGACGGCGGCGGCGGCGGCGGCGGCGACGACAGCGGCGGCGGAGGCGGCCAACGGCGAGGAAGAGGGCGAGGAGGGCGAGGACGAGGAAGAGGCGTTCAAGTGGGTGTATGTCGCGCTGTTCTCGGACCACACGCTGCGGCAATTCGAGAACGAGGCGATGGGGAACGAGCTCGCCTCGCTCTCGCTCGGCTATCTGGTGCAGGCGTCGTTCCTCGAGGACCCCCCTGACACCTACGAGCACGCGTTCCGCGTGCAGCCGGAGTCGCCCACGGCTGACGCGTGGGTGCTGTGCCCTGATGGCCCCGCTGAGTCTGCAGAGTGGATGTCGAGCATCAAGGCTTGAGCTGCTTCACCGCCCCCGATCCTCATCGCTTTACTATTAAAGTATCTCTCAAACAAGCGTGCTGTAAAAAATCTCCTGCCAACCCTAACCCTAACCCTAACCCTAGGCTGCGACCGACCGCCGCCACCGCAATATAACTGGTCCCCGACCTTCACCGACCCCGGCCACGTCCCCGGCCACGTCCGAACAGATGTAACTCCTCGTAGAAATCCTAGGAATTCCTAGACAAGCTCGCGACCAATTTTCTAGGAGCACCGCGCCGCCGCCGCGAGTTGGCGTCACACCACACCGAGCGCTAACATGTTCGGGAAGGGCGGGCGTAAGGGAGGCGCGAGGGATAGCACTCATGCATTCGGCCGTGGCCGTGGGAAGGGCGGCCGTGGGAAAGGGGGTTGGGGCGGCGGCGGTGGGCGTGGCACCAGCGGACAGCAATCGCTGCCGAATAAGGTCTCCACACTCGAAGGGCATCAGGACACGGTCGCTGCGCTCGCCGTAAGTCATGCACGAAGCCAGCTCTTCTCGGGATCAGGCGATGGCACTGTCAAGATTTGGGACTGGTCCGCGGGCTTCAAGTCCGCGCACGCTCGAATCGAATGCCGAGCAACCACCGCCCGTCATGTGCACTTGCGTCGCGTCATAGTATCGTCTCGCCTGCTCGCGCGCAGGTGCGTGCACACTCTGCAAGTCGGTGCGCCGGTGGAGGCCCTCCTCGTCGAGGGCGACTGGCTATTTGCGGGGACCGCGACCTCACCGTGCGCCCGCCCTCTCGTCGCTGCGTCGCGGCCTCGGCGACGACAGCCCTTCACAACCACAACCACAACGCGCGCGCGCGCGCGCATCGCGATCACTGCATGCCCCTCTTGGACACGCCCGCGTCTTCCCGCCAGGGGCGGGCGTAATGGCTTCGTCAAGGCGTGGAATATGGCCGATGGGCGCGAGCAAACACTGGAGGGACACACAGGGGCAGTGTTTTGCGTCGCCCAGGGCGGACCACACCTCTTCTCCGCTGGGGAGGACGCCGGCGTGAAAACGTGGAAATTCGGCCAATCGGGACAGCTCGAGCCGGTGGTCGAGCTTCAGGGACACCGGGCGCCCATCCAGGCGCTCAGCGTCGCCGCAGACTCCCTCCTGTCGGCCGATCGCAACGGCGAGGTCAAGGCGTGGGATTTGGACACTGGCGGGTGCAAGCTGACCCTGAAGACGGATCACCTCTCGATGGTGATGGCGATGTGGGTCGAAGAATCGTGGGGAGCGCCGTGCATTTTCACAGCGGCTCTCGATGGTCACTGCAAAGTGTGGGACGCTGCCGGCTCGCTCTTGCACGACCAGCATGTCACGAATCAGGCGAGGACGCACGCCAGTTCACCGATCCCGCGGACCTGCCTTGCCGCGCAGCCGCGATGAGCAACCCCGTCCTTTTTTGCGGCAGCACGGCGAGTCATCCGGGATAACGTCCCTCCTCGTGCTGAAGGAGCCAGGGGAGGAGCAGGTTCTGGTCACTGCGTGCCAGGACAACGCACTGAAACTGTGGAGGATGCCGGGATTTTCACGCCGCGGCATCCTCGCCTCGCGCGCCGGCCACTCGGATATCGTGCGGTGCCTGGCAAAGGGACCCGGCGCGTCCTTCTTCTCTGGCAGCATGGACCGAAGTATTATCGTGTGGTGCGCACGCCCGGCCTTCGCGCCCAAGCTTGCCTTATCTGACCTCTGGTGTATGTGCGCGCGCGGCAGGGAGTTTCGCTCGTAGAGTAATTCAGGGGCCTAGAGCTCTAATATTAAAGAAAGAAAATTACGCGTCTCGCCGTGCCGCGGAGGCGGTGGCCGACGCAAGGGATATGAGCGCCGCTGACTTCGCCACGCCCCAAGATCGGCGAACACGGCGTTGCGCCTGGGGCGGCGAAAGCGAGGGTTGGAAGGGGGAGGGGAGGGGGGAGGGGGGTGCAGGGCACGCGAGGTCGCTGCAGAGACACGGGCTCAATTCGGCGCATACATGCAAAAATTCATTGAAGTCGATCGAACCCGAGCCGTCGAGGTCAGCCATGCGGAACATACCCTTCAGCTGCAGCACGTTGTACCGCTTGCCCGTCTGCTCGGCAAGTAGGGCGAGGACTGACTTGAATTCGTCAAAATCCTGTCGAGGTGGGTGGGGTGGTGGAAGTCCGTAGGAGTAGGGAGGCGGGGGAGGGGAATCGAGCTGCTTACAATGGTTCCGTCCCCATTTGCGTCGCAGTCGCGGAAGAGGATCTCCAGCCGATCTAGCTCGTCGTTCGGCATTTCGGGCAGTGGCTTGCTAGCCGCCGAGGTGGACTTCCGGAGCATCAGCGAGCGGTAAGCATCGTCGAGACCGGCTCGCTCTTCACCCTCCGGTTTTTCCTCGCGATGGCGGGAAGACGACCCGGGAGGAGAAGGCGACCCGGGAGGAGAACGTGGATGCACCGGCACGATCGGTACACCTTCGGTGAGTTCACTTGGGGCTTCAAGGACGTCTGTTTCGGCGTTACCGTCGAGCTCGCCGGTGGAGACGCCTTCGGCCGCCGCCGCCTTCTTCTCCGCCGCTGCTCGATGCACAAGTTGCTGCCGTTTGTGCATCGAACACAAGAATTCGTTGAAGTCAATCACCCCAGACGCATCCAAGTCTGCTTGGCGGAACATGGCGGCAATTTGCTCTTGTGCGTACGATGCGCCCGTGATGGCACAGAGTTTGTCCATCACCATTGCGAATTCGTTCAGATCAAGCACTCCGTCGGCGTTTGTGTCAAAGTTGCGAAACAGAGCGGCGGCCTTATCGAGTTCTCCGGGCGTGAGTGAGGGCACCTGCCACGGAGGGCGCGCCCGAATCAGCGGAGGGAGGAAGAGAGGGCGGTGTGGGGTGTGAGGAGGAGGGAGGAGTGCGCGGGCGGGCGTGGGAAGGGAGCGAGACGGGAGAGAGAGGGCAGGAGGAGAGGGAGTTGGGGTCTTGCGTGCTCCACCTCCGCGTCTTTCGCGAGGGGCTCTGCCCGATGCACAAGCTGCTGCCGATAGACCGCGATCGAGCTCGTCGTCGTCGAGAGCTCTCTGTCGCGACTAAATGAGCCCGCGAAAGAGCGAGACGAGTCTCGAGCCGAGTCTGCAGCGCGAGGGGCGGCCACCTGTCGATGCGAAGAACTCCCTCGCCGCGCTCCAGCTTCCACCGATGCGCGCGCCCTGGAAGAGCTATCTCGAGGGCGTGATGATGTAGATCCAGTCGTCGCCTGCTGGCCTGCGGTGGCCATCGAGCGTGCCTGCGTGTGCCGGGTGGGCAGTTACGGCTGGAGGAGCGGCTTCTCATGGAAGTCCACGTTTGGCCGAGAAGGACAATGTGAGGGATGGCGGTCGGATGGAGAGGGTGTACGGGCAGCAGTTGGCGGTCGAATGGGCCAAAGAAGCGCGCGCACCTTGTGTGAGCGCCTCCGCTCTGCCTGCCGCCGCTGCAGGCGGAGGAATTCGTTGAAGTCGAGCGCCCCACTTCGGTCAATGTCGGCGCGGTGGAAGAGCGCGTGCACCTGAACGGCGCCGGTGATGGTCGGAGGCGATGGACGCATGCCCTCGGAAGACGCGAAGAGGGAGGGAAGACTGACCTGCGCCTTGGAGTAGCGCTTCCCTTTCTGCCGTGCAAGCCTCGCCATCATCTGCTCGAACTCCGGAAGGTCGATCACACCATCCTTGTTCAGATCGTTCGCGGCGAAGGTCAGGCGCATCTGCTCGAGGTCCTCCAGCGAAAGGTCGAGGCCGGCCTCCTCTGGTGTGCACGCGACAAACTTGGCTGAGGCGAGAGGAGAGAACCGGCGCGTTCGAGCTGCGCACACACCGATCCCGGCGCTCTCGGCGCGTTGCTGAAGCAGTGCCGCGTAGTCGCTGTCCACCCTCGACGACAGTGCGGTTGCCGCCGCGCGCTGGGGATGGTGTCGCCCGAGCGGTCCCGAGGGAGTCGCATAAGGGGCGGCGACGAAACGCCAGGGGGCAAGTTGCAGAGCAGCCTGCGACGCCGGCAAAGTCAGGGCGCCACGCGTGCCGACGTCTGCCATCAGAAAGAGTGCCTTCGCCTGCGGCCGACCGGGATCTGCGCTGAGAGCCCGCGGCCGGCCGGTGCGGGAGGGAGCGGGCATGAGCTGTGCGCGCCACCTCCGCGGGCGTCAGGCGGTGCGTGCCACTCGTCTCGGTGCACACTACCCTCATCATCGTAGAGAAGTCGTCAAGCTGAATCGCGCCGTTGCCGTCTACCTCAGACAGCGGGAACAGACGAACGAGCTCTCTCAGTTCATCCACGTCGACCGCGCTCGAGGTGTGCGCTACGCCGTCCGGTGGCAGCGTGTCGTCTTTTCGTGACAACGGACGCGATCGCGCGTGGTCGGCGGCGGCGTCGGCCACCGCCGTGCGCATCCAAGGCTCGTCCTGCCATACTTTCATGAACTCGCGGAAATCGACGCCACCGGAGCCGTCGGTGTCAGCGTGTCGGAAAGCTCGAGAGACGGCACGCTGCGAGTAGCGTCTTCCCGTGACGCGAGAAGCCGTCTGCATCACCATCTGGAACTCGTCGAGATCAATGATGCCGTCGCCGCTCACGTCAAAGTCTCGGAAGAGAGAAGAGAGCGTGTGCAGTTCCGTCTCGCTCGGCCGCGGCAGGAGCGACCCGCCAACGAGGCCGTCGGCATCTGGAGCCAAGGCACCCGCATCCGCGCCGTCATCCGTGCCGCCGCAGCCGTCCTCGCCATCAAGCAGGCGCGTCTTGAGCTTGGCTGCGCGGAGCACAAGCTCCAGCTGGCCCTGGGAATCGGCACGGCGTGAGATCGACGCGCGCGCGTGGGCGTTGCGAGGGGCGGTCAAAGTTCGTGTCGCGCTGCCGCGCCTTGTCCTCTGCTATGTCGCGCGCGTTCGGCGGGCGTCCTTCGATTCGTGCGAAGTCGGCTTCCCACGTCGCGATCCGCTTCTTCACTCGTCGGTACTCCCTCGCCAGTGCCCGCCGGTCCTCCGCTGCGAGGCACGCGTCGGCA
>MDSX01105527.1_pt1 | contig 14688 bp, 10 predicted proteins | sample 811141 | NCBI WGS metagenome assembly MDSX01 (sample SAMN05326642, study PRJNA326480) | marine metagenome | isolation source: seawater | place: Atlantic Ocean: South East | collected 2010
TCCCCTGACTACCAAGTCTCACGAGCAGATGATGAACTACTGAGCTTCGTTGTTGTTCTCAGTGTGTATTCGTATTAGTTCATCATCAGCAGGCATCATGACTGCTGCCTTACCATCTTCTCTTACAATACCTATGGTTTCGCCGTTTTCGACTCTTACCATAAGATCATCGAAATTGTCTTCCCATTCTTTCAGCGTAAAAACTTCCATAATTATAATAGTGGATTAGTATAAGCAAGACAATCACTATCATTAAGAAGATATTTCGTCATATCTAAAACATCCATAAATTGCTCTATAGTATCACATTTTAAAGTTTGACTGTTACCTTCACTAGAGTAAAGATAAAATGTTTTTGTCATAGGATCAACGACGCATCTGGTCAGATAATCTTCTTCAGTCATTTGAAGTTTGTCACTACCCTGTGAGTATAGCACACTGTTCTGCTGGTGTCAATAGTTTGAGAGATTGTAAGAACGAAATTCTGCATTGCCACTTGTTGAATTGGAACTAATTGATATGGATGCAATCATTTTTCCATTATATTCTCTCATTCTTCTTCTACTTGATGATGTGTAAAATGGAATGGAAACAGAAGTTATGGGAGTACTGTTTATAGAAGACAATGAGAATGCAGTAGATAATGAATATTGATATACATTATTATCATGATTGTATGTATTTAAAATATTTCCATCTCTAGAAAACCAGAATGAATATATATCCCCAGCATCAAATCTTGCCAGATAAGTAAGGCCGCCACCGGGGTCATATGCGGCACCATCCAGTTCGTACTCATATATGTAACCTCCAAAAGTAAATGTAACCGTCATGTCAGTATTATTGCTATATGAGGTAGGCCCACTTACATAGGTAAGACCTTCTGCTTGAGTATAGTAATCATCATATTGATCACCTGGAACAAACTCTGGAAGGTTATTTAAAAAAACATAATCTAATATCATTATTCTACCTGTGATAAGAAATTTAGTAGTTCCAGATCCACTAGATATTGTTACTTCTCCTGGATGATTACCACTATCTCGACCATTAAATGCATCTCCAAATGATCGCATATCTATATACATTACTGTTGCATTAGACAAATTCGTACTATTAAATCGTACAATGCTTTTGGTACCTGTCAATCCTGGAAATGATCCTCCTCCAGTATGAGGATCATTAGTTTCAGTACTATAAGAACAAAGTGCTGCATCACTTCCACCACCTTGCCTATCAGTATAACTTACTGGACTAGAATAAAAATAAAGTTTAGTTCCGTCATCATTCCATGAACAATCAATACCATTATTATCAGGAACTGAGAACCCTGGATTGTTCCGATTAAAATACCAATGTCTAGACGTATTGGCTAAATTGCCTATATTCCAACTATTACCACTCCATCTGAATACAGAGAATCCATAATACCCGTCCCATGAGGGGAAATCATTTTTAAGCACCCTACCACAACCCAATAATTTTGTTCCATCTCTAGACCAAGACAAGGAAATTGGTTGTGAAACATACTTATTAGCGAGAGCAATTTTCGGCCAATAAGTTGCATATTGTCCTTGTGAAGATGTAGATCTAAAATTTGCCAGATGAGAAAGATCCGCGCCTTTTAACGAGTCACAACCGATTCCGTATATCCCCATTTTACCACATATAGCAATGTCTTTTCCAGTATAACCAAAGTCTGCGCCGTGAACACCAAAACAACTAAAGTCATTTGGATATGAAAATGCCAATGTTGTACTACTTGTATGCCCAGTCCAAAGAAAATTTCTATAATCTCCTCGGTATTTTTCCTTTATTACATTATCTTCTGCCCTATAAACTCCAGATATTGCAGATCTAATTTTAGGATCAGTTCTATCACCAATTTTTCCTAAAACACCAGATGGCGATCTTTCTAATTTCTGTATACCAACCTTAGCAGTTCTATCTGATAAAGTATTTCCAGGATTTCCTAAAAGACCAATTCTCATGATAGTTCTTCATATCCAATAGTTACTGCCATACCAGTAGAACCAGACCTAAATGCTCGTATTGAAATACCTTCTTCTAAGTAAAAATAGGTTTCTTTTGTGGAAATAATTTGAGTAGATTTTGCAGGAACATCAAGATTATATGCCAAATATGTAAGATTTGACTGATCATACACTCCAATACTGACTACACCATCAACACTAGCATTAGTATTTGATGCAAATATAGCATTAATTTTATAGACTTTATCGCTATTTGTTGGATTAGTTAGTATATCAGTAGCAGATGTATTTAAATTACTTGTTAAATCGGTTTTTCCTGTAATTGCTGTTGGATTGCGAAGGTTTGGTGCAGTCATATTATAAAATTACATTATTTTTATTTATTAGAATATCATCGACAAAAATATAACACTAACATTATCAGTACCTGACGTACCTTGTACAGATTGAACTCCTTGAGTACCTTGAGCACCTTGAAAATTACTTAATACACCTTGTACTCCTTGTCTTCCTTGTCTTCCTTGTCTTCCTTGAGTACCTTGCGTACCTTGACCATTCTGTACTCCTTGAGCGCCTTGGTTACTTTTACCTTGAAGACCTTGTGCTGATTGATTTCCTTGAGTTCCTTGAAAATTACTTAATGGTCCATGTGTTCCTTGTCTTCCTTGTCTTCCTTGGGTTCCTTGTACTCCTTGAGATCCTTGATGACCTCCAATTTGTGCAAGCAACGCTGTAACTGCCCAGTTATCTCTGAACCCACCATCAGATCTAGGTTGATAAAATCTTAAGTATACACCCTCATAAGAATTTTTTGCAGATGTTGGAACATTTACAGTATAGTTTACCCAATCAGTAATCTCGTTGTTATTAGCATCACGATGGTCTGCACTATCATATGCAATTCGTTTAATATCATGCCAACCAAGTGTAGAACCTGAAAGTCCATACCATTGCAATACAAGATCTTCCCCATTTTCTGGTCTATCTCCCCATCCTTCAATCGTAGCTTTAGAGACTGCAAAATGCATTTCATCTAGGTATCTCAAATAAACTTTTCGATCTCCTGTTGATACGTATCGATAGTCATTGTAATTGGTATTGATATTGGGATCTTGATTAAAAACAAAAACTTTAGTATATTGTGTGACCACTGCATCATAACCATATGGTAAATTAGTTATAGAACTAGCATTTGTGGTCTCTATTCCTTCCGTTTCTAGTGTAATATCTCTAGGATCTATAAGTGCATATGTAATACTACTAAAATCACCCCTAATACCTTGATTACTAAGTCCTTGAGTACCTTGCTCCCCTTGATTTCCTTGAGTACCCGAACCCTGGAGTCCTTGAAGTCCTTGAGAATTCTGTACTCCTTGAGGACCTTGTAGTCCTTGAGCACCTTGACGACCTTGAACTCCTTGAGTACCTTGAGCATTCTGTACTCCTTGAGGACCTTGAGTTCCTTGTAAACCTTGTAAACCTTGGGGTCCTTGAGCACCAAGAGAAGAATAAATTTGCCATGTAGAATTTGTACCGTCACTTTCATAAATTATATCTAAAATAGTATTACCAATATCAACTTCTAAATCTTCTTCATAACCTTCAATTTTAGATCCATTTCTAGCAATTATTAAACTTGTTTGCGTCCAATCACCACCATCAGCAATTCTTACAATTTCTCCACCGGATGGAGAAGAAGGTAATGTTATTGTAAATTGTCCATCACTAGTATCTGCAATAATTTGCTCACCATCAGACGTGATGTAATTTGATGTTTTTCTAATCCAATTTGCAGCTTTTCCTAATAATCCCTGAGCTCCTTGCGCTCCTTGCGCTCCTTGAGTACCTTGCTCCCCTTGCGTACCTCCACCCTGTAGTCCTTGAAGACCTTGAAGTCCTTGAGAACCTTGAAGTCCTTGAGAACCTCCACCCTGTAGTCCTTGAAGTCCTTGAGAGCCTTGCGCCCCTTGAGAACCCGAACCCTGTGTTCCTTGAGTACCTTGAGCACCTTGATCGCCCGAACCCTGTACTCCTTGAGTACCTTGAGCATTCTGTACTCCTTGAGAACCTTGAGCACCTTGATCGCCCGAACCCTGTACTCCTTGAGTACCTTGAGCACCTTGAAGTCCTTCAACATCAATTTCATTGTTACTATCAGTAGTAATTGGTGCCCAATATCGTTTGCCAACATAACCATCCACTGCAGCAAGAACATAGGTCTGTCCGGCAGGTTTTGGATTATTTCCAGTAGAACCTACACCAACTATAGGATCTCCTAAGTCAGGTTCTGCTTGCTCTAATCCTAGATATTCATATCTATCACTAGTAATATCTGTTTGGTTAAATTTTTTCTTTCTGCCGGAATTATATTGTGCCATATATTTTTATCACTGCTTAGCTGTTTCGAGAATACTTAATACAATATTAAGTTTACTATTAGAATCTGCCTTTATTTTTAATATATCGCTAGTTTCTAATACCAATCTTCCATCTCCAACAATACTATAAGAATCTTGTGGAGGAACTGATACATCTTGTGCTATTGCAAAATCGCCACCAACAGACCTAGAATGATATGCAGTAACTGATGCTATACCATTAGAAGTATTTGTAACTTGACTCAAAATTACAATCGTTGACACTCCAGTAGGACACGTATAAATTCCAATATTATCAATTGTTAGTTCATGTCTTATTGTTTTAAATCGATTAAGAGGTATTTGTGCCATCTTATGCTAATGCTATAATTAGGGGTGTTACTGTATTTAACAAACTTTGACTAAAGGCTCTTCCAGAAATTGTACCGGTCAATTGATTGATGGTTACATCAGGACCAATTTTAAAATCTCCTGCTTGATTAGTTCCTGTAAATATAATTTTTCCTCCATTTTGCATCACGAATTCGTTATTTGGGATAGCGACACCACCAATTCCAGGTCTTGCTGAATTAATATTAGTACCACTTCCGACCCATTCAAGAGAAATTGTAGTTGCAAGTTGTAAACTTAATCTCGAAAAGTATACTGTAGATCCAGTACTTACGGTATTATTTAGATTCTCTAATAAAGTAATAGTTGTTATACCACTTACAGGTAAAGTGGCACTTTCTATTCCATAATAAATTGGATATAAATTGGTAGTAAATGCTAGTCCAGTCCCGCCATTTTGTTGTACAATTTCATATCCAGGATTTTCCAGATACTGAGATCCTGTGTTTATAACATCAATAGATGAAATTTTTCCAAAAATATCTACGTTTGCAGTTATTTCGGCAGTTATTCCATTTGGACCTGAAGGACTTGCGATATTAATTGCTGGTGGATTATTTGCATCATATCCAGAACCACCATTTATAATAGATGTACTTTGAACTTCATTATACGACTTATCAAAATAAATCGCCTGCCCATCATAAGGTCTTATATTTCCAACACCAGAAACTTCAATAGTGTCTGGATTATCTCCATTAGAATCGACTTCGGTTATAACTTCTCCAGTATAACGATAAATTGATCTTGAATATTCATCACCAACACCATTGGAAACCAGTCCCCTATTGCCAAAAGAACAATTGGAATTTGTAATATCAGATTGGCCACCACCAGAATTCCAATGCCCAATATCATTACAGATAGTAAATATTGAAACTAATTGGGCATATGCACCATTAGTAATTGAAACACCAATTCCATTTTGATTGTATTGAGTATATGAATCAACCGACATTGAACCTGTAACTCCAATATCATCTTGATCTCCAGGTTCTGCATGAAAACCATCAACTCTCATACCAATACTTTTACCAATAAAGTTGGTACAATTTCTAATATAAGGTCCTTGAGTTATATTACCCACACCAGCAGAATAAGTATTTCCTCCAATTTTAGTACTTGAAAAATTATTAGACGATTGTCCATCATATGCTGTAGGATCATTTTCAGTTATTCCTGCCGATTCATATCCTTGATCTGCAATTTGAGTTATAATACCGACACAAGTATGAACTGCACTATTGACATTACTGCATGATCCAAGATCATAATTAGAGTAAGTTCCATCTATTTGAATACTAGCATCTTTGATTTGATAGAAATCTGTTTGATATACTACAGATGGTGTCCAAGTGATATTATTAATACAATGTGTTGCAATTCCTACAGAATAATCCAATGCACGAATTGCATTTACCTTAAAAGCTCCGTCAATGATAGGATCTACATAATATCCAGATCCAATACCAACACACTTTGCATTACCTCCTCTAGTTATATCAAAACAAACTGCTTTATACGCATCTTTAATTATTTTAGTGAGTCTATCTTCATATGTAATACCATTCACTTCTCCTGTCAATTGTTCGCGTGCTGATGATTCTTTTGAAATAAAATCAAGATTCATACGAAGCATTCTTGCCCCATCAAAGAATCGATCAGAAGAAACACCTGCTAAAGAAGCAAATGCTATCATTGCAGCACCAGAAGTAGATTCTGATCCAATAAAACTCAAGTCTGTGACATGACATCCATTATTTACATGAAATAAATCAAGTCCTGTATTTTGTGGAGTAACTATACAATTTCTAAGTTCTGTACCTTCAATAGAAACCTGTGTACCCAAAACTATAGGATTATTTTCAACATAAACACCTGGATAAACTTTAACAGTATCTCCAGTACTTGCAATTCCAACAGCATTTTTAATAGTCTTTTTAGGGTGATTTTCACTCAAACCAGTATTACTATCATTACCAGTTTGAGATACAAAAATTGTTTTTCCAATTGGTTTATATGAAGTTATGGTTACTTTACCTTTACCATTGACTGGATCAAGATCTACTCCGATACCAGATACTAATTGTGTAACAATACCGACAAGATTTGCACCATCACCATAATAAGAATCTGCAGTTGCAATACCACTTACAGTTAATGCTACTGTATCAATACCAACTTTAGAAAGTGTTGACGTTCCAATACCAAGACTTCCTGTTGAAGGTAAGAATACTAATTTATCCGAAGATACATTTATTGTCGTTATACCTGGAGAATTTACCTGAGATATAGTACTAAGTCCTATAAAGGTAATTTCTGCTAAATCATTATTATCATCTAAAAATATTTCAGAACCAGGTCCTATTATTCCTTGCAATCCTTGAAGTCCTTGAGAATTCTGTACTCCTTGAGCACCTTGAGTTCCTTGAAAATTACCTAATGGTCCTTGAAGTCCTTGTCTTCCTTGGGTTCCTTGCGCTCCTTGAGTACCTTGATTATCATTTAATGCACCTTGAAGTCCTTGAGTACCTTGAGCACCTTGATTTCCTCCACCCTGGAGTCCTTGAAGTCCTTGAGAATTCTGTACTCCTTGAGGACCTTGTAGTCCTTGAGAATTCTGTACTCCTTGAGGACCTTGAAGTCCTTGAGAATTCTGTACTCCTTGAGGACCTTGAGTTCCTTGATGATCACTTAAAGGACCTTGTAGTCCTTGAGTACCTTGAGTACCTTGAGCATTCTGTACTCCTTGAGCACCTTGATTACTTAAACCTTGATTACCTTGTACAGATTGAACTCCTTGAGTACCTTGAGCATTCTGTACTCCTTGGTCACCTTGTAGTCCTTGGTTACCTTGAGCATTCTGTACTCCTTGAGGACCTTGTAGTCCTTGAGCACCTTGAGTTCCTTGAAAATTACCTAATGGTCCTTGAAGTCCTTGAGTACCTTGAAGTCCTTGCGCTCCTTGAGTACCTTGAAAATTACTTAATGGACCTTGAAGACCCTGAACACCTTGTGTTGATTGACCTCCTTGAGTTCCTTGAAACTCACTTAGTGGACCTTGAACTCCTTGATTTCCTTGATTTCCTTGAAGTCCTTGAAGTCCTTGAAGTCCTTGTAAACCTTGTAAACCTTGAAGTCCTTGTAAACCTTGAAGTCCTTGAAGTCCTTGTAAACCTTGTAAACCTTGAAGTCCTTGTAAACCTTGAAGTCCTTGTAAACCTTGAATTCCTTGAAGTCCTTGCGCTCCTTGAGTACCTTGAGTACCTTGAAAATTACTTAATGGACCTTGAACTCCTTGAGAACCTACACCTTGAAGTCCTTGAGTACCTTGAAGTCCTTGAGTACCTTGACTTCCTTGAAGATCGTTAATAACTCCTTGTGTACCTTGAAAGTTACTTAATGCTCCTTGAACTCCTTGGTTACCTGATCCTTCTCCACCAGTACCAGATCCAAGTTTTTCTCCAGTTTCTCCAACAATAGCATCGCCAAAAACTTCAATACCGCCATAGAACGTGGCCTTTTTATTAAAGAGGGATTCCTTTCCTACTATTGAAGAATTTTTAGGATCTGGTGTTTCTGCCATTTTAAGATAACTCCAATGTGTCGTTTAAGATCCTATTGACAGAACGCTTTTGCCCACTATCAATATAAGTATCATCGTCTCTGTCTAAACCTTCATTTGCTAATTTAGCATCTTCTGATATTTCATTATCAACTTCATTACCAAAATTTCCATATCCAGGATTGGTTCCAACATCAGTTAGTATTTTTGCAGTAGAAGTTGCAAGATCTGATGAATTTTTCATTGCGTGAATTGCTACATCAGCAACTTCGCCAATTGGCAAACCTTGAGATAAATTATTAGATGCAAGATTTGCTGCACCTTGAACCAATCCACCAATACCACCACCTGCTGCACCACTTATTGCCCCCATAGCAATGTCGCTTGCTGTACCCAAAACATTGGGCAGTGCAATAGGAAGCATACCCTTTCCAGATAAAAAATCCAGTCCAACAAAACTTCCATCAAAAACTCTTACTCCAAATTGTTTTGGATCGGGCAATAAATTGCCCATAAGTCCTTTAGTTTCGCACCTAGTTCCATTCAATAATACTCTCTGTTTCGCATTCAGATTAATATTTCTTCCTGCTTTTATATCAACATCTTCGTCAGCTTCAATTACAATATTCTTACCTTTAATTTTTACAGACCCATTTCTCATAGCAGTAACTGTGACATCACCGCTCATACCAGTAATTACAATATCAACTCCTTCAGACGAATCTTTATTTCCTGCTACAATTTCAATATCTTTGTCATTATAAACACTAAATCGACCACCTTCACTTAATCCAATATCACACTGATTATTTTCTTCCGTAACACCATAAACATTATATACCTCGGATCCATTCGCACCTATTTGGGGATTATTAGTATCAAATCTAACTTTGGAACCCAGCGATAAGATGTCTCTTTTTTCCCAATTGTATCTTGAACTTGCCATATTATTCTATACAATCTATTACTGATTTAATATTAACCAATTCTTTTAATTTATTAGGATCTATTTTACCATCAGAAGTTGCAAGTGAGTCTCTATTAAAAGGTATTCTACTTAAAACTGGTCTAAGAATTGCTCCTGAACCGGTATTAGTTCTTATGGTAATATTTAACAATTGATCGACCGGTATATAATTATTTAGTATTACATCAGGAGTAGATATTGTAGTTGATGTAGTTGATGTAATTGATGTAGTTGATGTAGATTCTGGAGGAGGAGAAGTAATGTTAACGTCTGTAATAGATCCATCATCGTCTATAACTAAGTCATAAACATTTCCAACTTCATCTATAGCATCATCAGTTGATTCGTATCCAATTCCAGTAGATTGAACAATTACATCAGAAACATAAACAGGAATATCACTAGGATTAGTTTCTGCTATATTATTTCCAATATTAACATTTGAATTTCCTACAGGATAATTTTCTCCGGGAGAAACTACAAAAATTCCATCAACTTCTCCATTTTCATTTATAGTAGATCGAAGAACAGCACCATATCCTTGTTCGCATTCATCTACAACTTCCAAAAATGGTGGATATTTATAATTTTTGCCTCCAGATTTAAGTATTGCTCCTATTATACTACCACTCAATATTCTTCCGGTCGCATCTTTTTCAAATTCTCCCAATACTATGTCAGCTTCAACTCCTTTGCCCATACCACCAAAGAATTTTATTCTAGGCGAAGAATTGCATGATGTTATAGGTCCAGTATAACAACCACTACTAGTTTGAGTTGTTATATTAGAGAAAATATCAAACCCTACTTTCACTCCTTCTACACCACTTTCAATTTCATCAACTAAATTCTTTCTAGCGGCATTTGCCCTATTCATATCATCTAAAATATTTTTAAAATCTAAAATTTTGTCTGCCACCATATCAGGGCCAATACCAATTCTCCATACATCAGTATTATCAATAGATTTATTTTTATTTTGATTTAAATCAAACAACCCACTAATTCCCTTAAGTGCCGCAACTCCACTAGTAAGAAAATTGATAACATTAAACCCTGCAGATAATATTTTATTCACACCACCCAACACACCAGAAATTCCACCTTGAATTTTTCTTAAAATTTCATTAACTACTGATGCTGTAACTTGCACAGATACACACTTTGAGGGTCTTTTTACATTATCAACTACATCAGATAATAAACTTTGAACAGTTCCAAACAACCTGTTTATTACCATTCCAGGTAATCTTGGTATCATAGCTTGAAGTGCTTTTACCGGAATAACCATTGCCTGTTGTGCAAGAACACCAGCAAGATGAGCAGCAGCAGGATTACCAGTTGCTGCAAGAACTGCAGCATAAACTGCCTGATAAAGTGCTTTAAGACCTTGCTGAAGTATAGAAATTAGTCCATTGTAAAGAACATCTATACATTGTCCAACAATACCCTCAGCAATACCCATGATCTTATCAGTAGATCTGCTGACTTCCGCAACTTTATTCAGAATTTTATTATATGGATCATTTACTTTCTTAATTAAATTATATGTCTCTGCTTCAATTCCTTTTGCAGTATTATCATCACCAGCATTTGCAAGTACTACCTTTTTCCCTATTGCAGTACTATAACTTACTTCATCTTTTTCTGCATTCTTATTATTTAATTGATCGATAGTTTCTGTAGGAACTTTTCTTGGAGATTTTTGTGCTTTAGTACTATCTTCATTTTCTTCTGATGGGTGAAGAGTTCCATTAGGTTTTTTGACCCTATCAGTATATCCAGTAAATGGCACGAATGGTGAAGAATATGCTGCAGAAGTAACTTCCCCAGTTCTACCAAAACATCCCATAATAACTGGAATTTGAGAATTATCACCATCCAAAAAGAATCCTAGAACAGTATCTCCCGGTCTAATTTTTGGATTTACTGCATAATTTGCTGCACCACTACCTGATGTTGTAGGTAGCATAACTTGCGCCCAAGGTAAATCATCATTTGAAAGTTCACTTTCGTTTACTGGATGATACCCTAATATTCTAACTTTTAATCTATTTCCCCATCCACCACCATTCGATTGTTCTTTTTGGGATTTGATTGGAGGAATTTGTCCAATCCACCATCTAAATCCATCTCTTCCTAAAAAATTACTCTTAAACAGTGATTCTTCTATCATTTTTTCTTAGCACCAAAACTATCTCTGACTAATTTTAATGATGTATAGGAATTAATTGAATCAAAGTGATGACATAATTCCTTTATCATATATAGACCACTTGTTTCAATATCATATTCATCTTGATCTGAAGAACTAGATCTTGGGAATTCACATTCAATTAAATCTCCAGCATTTAAATTGGTATTTAATGGAACTTGCATATTTAATCTCTGTGTCAACAAAGTATTATATCTCATTAATGATTGAGATTGATATTGGGAAGGATCAGAATTTTCTTTAGTTGTGACTTCTTTCTCCATAGTTCCAATATCTAATACCTGAGTAATTAATCGTGATGGATAATCTCCGAGAGTTTTATCAGATCCTTCATTCATTTTTGGTAATTTAATATTATCTCCAAGATTTTCAACTTCATTAATATAATCAGATTTTTTAAATACACCTTGCTGTAAAGTTGTAAATGAGAAATCTAGAGGATTAAAATAAATTCTTTGAGATGCATAAGTTCCCAATCTCAAATTCGCAAGTAAATCTGAATTTCTTTCAATATAATAATCTAATATTTTAAAGTCATTATTTTTTAATTTATCTTCAGAGTTGTATGTTTCATTTACTTCAGTATATCTGTAAAATGCTTTTGGTGTTTGCTTATTGAGTTCGTCAATAGATCTAAATTGAAATCCCTCTTTTGTTTGATAGAATAAAAACCCTGCCGTCCCATCTTTAGAAGCAGAAGGAACACCTTTTGAAGCTAACCATGTCAATATCGTAAATGGTTTTTTCATATTACCAATAAAACCATAATTATTAGATGTTTTATCAATACTTCCTATCTTATTAGTCTGTAAAACATCAGTTAAAATATTATTTACATGTTCTGATATATTTTGACTTTTGGCATATTTTCTTGTTACTCTAGAAGTTTCATTTGTAATTGCTTCTCTCGAAACTAACTGTAGTGTAAAAGATTCAGAACCTTGGGTTTTTTCAACGTTACTAACTGAAGAAACATAAAAATAATCTTCAATTCTAGATGCGAAATCTAAATCTATATTTGAGTTTGTATTGGCACTTATTTTTAATGACAACCTTTCGCCACCTCTAAGAGGTAAACCATTATAAATGCTCTGAAAAACGCCATCTTTTTCTATAGATTCGGCGGTGTTATTTACTACTAATTTTGCAGTAATTACTGGAGAAAATATATCTTCAAAATATTGAAATATTAATGCGCCAATTTTAAGATCTACAGATCTAGATTGATCATTAGATTCTAATATCAATTCACTATATATTGACTTGCTAGTTGCATCCATTATACGTAACTAAGTTCGAGTAAGATTTTTTGTTTGATAAAACTATTTAACATAGTAATCTTGTTGGGTGAATTTGATGTAGTTTTTGAAGCAATATTTGATAATGATTGTGGTAATTGTGGTTGAGAATTTGAAGTATTTAAAATAATAGTGTCTCCTACACGTTCTTCAGTAACAGAAGCAACTTTATTTGTTTCATTACCCGTAGTTGAAGATTTTAAAGTTGGTGCAACAGATCGTGCATCATTTAAATACATATTATACTCTCTACCACCATATACAGTCCAAGCTTGATAATTTTGGAGATCAAATATAGTCTTTGCTGCTTTTGCATTTGTCATTGGATCATAGAGATCATTAACACTATCGATACCAAATAACCTCAACCTCTCATCTTCAAGAGGACCTGTCATATTAATTTGCCATAATCCATATGATGTTTCCCCATTTTGATTATATAAACCAGATTTAATTGTATCTTTAGAAGAATCGCCTCCAGATTCTGCCATAGCAATTGCTGCCATTTTTATCGATTGCTCATCATCAAATCCTACACTTTTTGACAATTTAATTAAACTTGCAATATCAAAGTTTTTTCCCGATGGCATAAATGATGTTTGTGGTTCTACTCCTCCAACTTGTTCTTCAACCCAATTCCTAGCGTCATTATACATATCGCCAGCAATACTGCTGCCTAATGTTAATTTTTCACGTACATTATCAAGTATCTGGCTGACTGGATTTGGATTATTTGTGGATGGAGTCGTTGTTTTAGTTGCTTTTACATTTCCACCTTTTACAATGAGTTTATCATTTATCAGTCCAGCAGGATTCATAGTTTCTGAAACTTGAGATGATCCAAAATCATATTTTTTTGCATGATCTACATGTAAATGTGGTCCTGTCGATAGTCCGGTGCTACCACTTCTTCCCACAACTTTTGCATTGCCATCATTTCCGGTACCTGCACCAACTTCTTCACCTTTTCTAACATTTATAGATTCCATATGTGCAAGTTTAACAAATGTCCCATCTTCTAACTGTATGACAACAAAATTTCCATAACCACCATTTTGGCCATCAGGATCATTAGAATCCCCCATAAGTCCAACATCAACCACCGTACCGTTGGCGACCATAGTAATTGGTGTTCCCTCAGGTAGTGCATAATCTTCTCCAGTATGTCCCTTCTGCCCCTTAACACCATGAACACGACTCGAACCTCTGGATCCCCGCCCTCCTGGACTATATTGTCCATAATCTACTCCGCCAACATCTTCTAATTTTTCACCACCAGTAGAGGTATAAGATGTTGTTCCTCCTCCTTCTGTAGAGGGTATTTCTTCTGTAGTATCTTCTCCATCATCATCATCATCATCATCATCATCATCATCTAATCCAGATAAAACTGCAAATGCATCAGTTATGTCATTTTTAAGAGAATTGAATGATTCTGTTAATTCATCTGTAGCAGTAGAAATTTCACCCGATTTATCTAAAAAATCAAAATTCATTGTGTTTTGGAAAACTCCATTAAGAATATTTCCAAATTCTTTCATTATATTAAAAATTTTGTTTGGTGCATTATTTAATATGTTACCAACAACTCTAATACGATTAATAAATCTTTCACCTTTATCAATCCACTCAGGAAGATTATTAATCAACCATCCCAACGTGGTCCAACCTAAAAATTTTAATATTCTTTCAAGAAAACTTCCACCAGAAGTTTTTAATACTTTAGATCCTGGTATAACTGATCTAAAATTAATTGATGATGCTTCTATTTCCGCTTCTTTTACATTTCTTTTTTTTACTTCTTCAGATCTCAGTTTAAAAATTTTAGATTTTTTTGCAATAAATGATTTCTGCCTTGTACCATTACTTAATAATTTTGAA
>MDSX01047219.1_pt1 | contig 14678 bp, 8 predicted proteins | sample 811141 | NCBI WGS metagenome assembly MDSX01 (sample SAMN05326642, study PRJNA326480) | marine metagenome | isolation source: seawater | place: Atlantic Ocean: South East | collected 2010
CTGCGCTGCTGCCTAGGAATCAGCCTGTTGGCGACGCCCGCAACGAGCCTCGCCGCCTTCCACAGCGCGCTCTCGAGCGTCAAGCCCAACGACGCCGGCGGCGCTCTCGACGAGGCGCTGACCTTACTCGCCTTCGAGCGCGGCGCCGAGGCGCCCGTGCCGGACCTCGCGTTCCTCTGCGTGGGCATGCCGTTCGAGAGCAGCCTCGAGGCCTTGGTCGACGAGGCCTTCGAGCGGACGCGCGCGCGCGTGCTCGTCGGCGTCGTCGGCGCGGGCGTCATCGGCGGCGGCCGCGAGCGGGAGATGGCCGAGTGCGTGAGCGTCGCCGCGGGCACGCTGCCCGCGGGCACGGTCGTCGAGCCCTTTGTGTTCGAGAGCCCCGGCGGCGGCGAGCTGCCGGCGGAGGACTACCGGCAGACGGAGCGCCTCGTGAAGCGCGAGGGCACGAGCTGCCTGCTCTTCGGCGACCCCTTCAGCCCCGTGCGCGACGTCGCGAAGCTCCTCGACGCCTGGGCGCCCGGCGCGCTCGTCGTGGGCGGCATCTCGTGCCCGGCGTCGCAGCGGACCGCGTCGCTCGCGCTCCGCGAGGTCGGCACGTCGCACCGCGTCGGCCGCGGGAGCGCGCTGGGCTTGGCGCTCCGCGGCCCCAACCTCGCGGTGCACAGCGTCACGGCCCAGGGCGCCGTCGGCGTCGGCGAGCCCATGACCGTGACGTCGAGCTCCGCGGGCAACGTCGTCGGCGCGCTCGACGGCGAGACGCCCGTCGACCGGCTCCGGAGCCTGCTCGAGGCGCTGTCGAAGACGGACCCGCGGTCCGCCAAGCTCCTCCAGGAGGCGTTGTTGGTGGGGGTCCGAGCGACGGACGAGGAGGACTTCCTCGTGCGCCAGGTGCTGGGGGCGACGACGGCGGGCGAGCTGCTGATCGGCGACCCGTCGATCGTCGCCGGCGAGACGCGGCTCCAGTTCATGGTCCGCGACGGCGTCGCCGCGCGCGAGGACCTGGAGAGCGTCTTCCGGCGCTACGCGCTCGAGCGCCAGTTCTCCGGCGGCGGCGCGAGGCCGCTCCTCTCGTTCCTCACGAGCTGCGCGGGCCGCGGCGAGGGCCTCTTCGAGGAGCCCAACGTCGACACGGACGCGCTCTCGGAACTCGGCGCGCCGGTCTGCGGCTTCTTCGCCAACGGCGAGCTCGGCCCCGTCGGCGCGCGCGTCGCGTCCGGCGGCGACGCGCCGACGCCGACGTACCTCCACGGCTTCACGGCGACGGCCGCGGTGCTCTGCGACGGCACGCCCGCGGAGTAAAGGGGGATGTTCTTACGAGCGTCCGTCGAGATTAGTTCATCCCGGGAACATGGCAGGTGAGTTTGGCGTCGAAGACGTCCGGCACCATGGGAAGGAAGAGGATGCAAGAGCCAAGCATATACGAATCGTCGCGGAATGCGGATATCTGAGTCGACAGCTTCAATATGGCGTTTGCGTATCGTGCGCTGCCGGTATGACACTTGGCTGCGACGTGAGGACCAATGAAGCGGAAATCTCCAGCGAATGAGTTTTCAAGTTGCGGGGATATAGTGCCGCCTTCGGGAATCTCGACGTCGACGAGGGAGACACACTTGCCTTCATGTTCCTCACATGTGAGCTGAATGTTGGCACCACTGTTTCGCACAGTCCCGGCAGCATAGACATCCCGCAGCGCCGTGAGCGGTGGTCGCGCGGGGTCATGCATGTCACCCATGCTTTCATCGATCTCCAATTCCTTTTGAAATTTGTCGTAATCATACAGGTTTACATTTGTCCACGCGGCAGTCCAATGCTCGCCTCTTGTAGCCAAATCTCCGAAGCACGTATCGAGCGCAGAGTCGAGGGCGTCGAAATCCGCGTCGGACGGGCTCGAACCCTGCGGGCCGCGATGCAAGACTTCCACGCTAACCACCACGAGCGTGAGGCGCACTTCGCTGAGCGAGGCGACGACGCTCTCGAATGCAGCGCCGGCCAGGATTTTCAGAAGCTCAGGGTCGCCTGGCATGTTTTCATTCGCCTCGTCGACGGTCAGAACTCGGCCGTGGGCGAGTGCGGGTCCTGAGTTGCTCTGATAGCGGGCTTTTGCGAGAAGGCTCTTCGCAAGTCTTTGTCGCTCGGCAGGCCAGTTTGAGGGGGGGCGGAACATCATGTTTTTTTCGCCGTTGTTTGTATACATGGTTTGTATCGAGAACGCCTCAGCCGCGCGCGCGTATAGTTCTCGCGTCGTATTCGCGCGCCGCCCGAGCTTAGCGCGAAGGCTCAGCTCCGCAGCGATGGACTTGGGGCTTAACGCGCCGACGTACCGCCGGCAGTAGAGGTGCTCGAGCCAGGCGCGACCACTGGCCGTCGAGCCCGACCGCTGGACGATGGCCTCGATGTCGCCATTTACCGCGGTGCACACCGCACGCGTCATGAGGTGCCAGCGCAGGGTTTCAAAGGCCGCGGCCGCGGACGGCGCGAGCGATTTTCGTAGAAACTTCTCGCCGCCCGGAACGAAGGTCACGGGAAGGCTGAGCCCGAGGTCCAAGTCGTGGACCTCCGAATACGGGTCCTCACATTCATCAGCTGCTGCCTTGATGCGACGCAGAGCGACGTCCTTGGTAACCTCGACCACATAGCTCAAGACCTCGCGGCGCAGGTCGTCGCGTAGCCGAAGGAAAGCAAAGGGGTCGCAGATGCGTAGCATCTGCTCGTGAACCTGAGCGCCCGGGTCCTCTTGATTTCCATACCTGCCGCTGACCTTGAGCACAAAGTCAGGGATGTCGAGCGGTTCAGCCGGTGGCGCAGTCCGCGCGATGACGTCGGCGATGCCTTCGGCTGTCGTGCAGACGTAGTGCGCACCCATCTGTGCGGTGTGTGTCGCAGTCGCGGCGCGTCGTGCGTGCGCGTGTGGGCGCCGCGCCGCAGTGGTAGTCCTCGCCGCTCAGACTCGAGTAAAAAAACTGCATCCGTCCTGCAACGAGGCGTCAACATGGGTGCTAGTCCTAATAAGCGCGAGTTATGGCGACTCCTCCCCCTCGTCGGGCGGGAAGTAGATCGAGGCGAGTATGCCCGCGCCGAGGACCGTCGCGATGACGGCGAGGGACTGGCCCGTCTCGATGTCGTAGCCGAAGTAGCCGAAGCCGAGCTTCAATCCGACGAAGCCGAGCACGACCGCGACGGCCTTCTCGAGGTAGGCGAGGTCGTCGGCGGCCTTGGACAACACACCGTACCAGGCCCGGAGCCCGAGGATCGCGAACATGTTCGACGTGTAGACGAGGAACGGGTCCTCGGTGACGCCGAAGACGGCCGGCACGGAGTCGACGGCGAAGACGACGTCGCTGAGCTCGAGGCACGCGACGGCGGCGAGCAGGGGCGTCGCGCGCTTCACGCCGTCGGCGCCCAGCGTGAAGAAGTTCGACGGGTCGTCGGCGTCGTATTTGTCCGTCGCCGGGAAGACCGACTGCGAGTTCACGAGTCGCACGATCGCGTTGTCGGACACGTCCTCGTCGCCGTCGCCCTCCTCCAGCAGGAGGATCTTCGCCGACGTGAAGATCAGCAGCCCCGCGAAGGCGAGGAGCACCACGCGGAACTTGGCCAGCGCGACCGCGCCGAGGCCGACGAAGACGCCGCGGCAGACGACGGCGCCGTACAGGCCGTAGGCCAGCGCCTTGTCCTGCATGGGCCCCGCGGGCACGCGGAAGTAGTCGAAGAGCACGAGGAAGACGAGCAGGTTGTCCACGGACAGCGACTGCTCGACGACGTAGCCCGCGCTGAACTCGAGCGCGGCCTCGGGCCCGCGCACCGCGTAGACGCCGAGGCCGAAGGCCGCGGCGGCGGCGACGGACAGCACGGCGAGCAGCGGCGACGCCGGCGCCAGGTCGTCGCTCGCCTCGGGCGACGACGCGAGGAGGGGCGCCGGCCGGAACGGGCCGGCGGCGCGATTTAGCCGCGGCGCTTGCCGGCCGTCGGCGAGCGGACTGGGCCGCGGCGCTCGTCGCGCGACGGCGGCCGCGCCGGGCGCGCGCGACGGGGCGACGCGCCGCGGCACGGGCGCCAGGCACGACGCGCGCAGGACTGCTGCCAAAAGCGCGACGCAATGCAGTCGATGCATTGACGCCATCGCCTGCAGTCAGTCGACGACACGCCTCACCGTCGACCTCGTCGAGACGTTTGACCCAACGATACACGATGGCGCCGGCAGCCCCGCCTAGCTCGTAGCGTATACGCACAGCGACGATGGGCTTCCTCCCGTCGATTGGCAAGAAGAAGGACGGCGCCGCCGAGGCGTCGAAGAAGGCGTCCGAGGCGCCCGGCGAGCCCGACGACAAAAAGTCCAAGGAGTCCATGGCCGTCTTCTACACGAAGAACGGCGCCGACGGCAAGGACCGGGGCCCCGAGTACATGGACACGGACGGCGGCGACGACGCGTCCATGGGCTCCCTCGCCGACGACGGGAGCTTCATCACGGACCTGCCCGTCGCCGGCGGCGACCTCGGCGGCTCCGGCGCGAAGCAGACGCGCGCGGCCGAGTGGCTCCCGGGCGTCATCGTCGAGGCGGACAAGTTCAAGAAGGAGTACGACATCTCCTACGACGACGAGTTCAAGCAGGACGAGAAGCACGTGCCCGAGGCGCGCCTGCGCGTCCCCGGCGCCGCGGACGCGTCGACGGTCGGCGGCACGACGGCGACGTCCGGCGGCGACGACGACGAGAGCAGCGTCGCGTCGAGCGTCGCGTCGCACCACTTCGGGAGCGACAACGTCGGCTTCCGCGTGGGCACGAAGGTCGAGGTGCTCCAGGACACGGGCGAGAAGGAGCTCTCCGAGGAGCAGAAGCGCCACGACGAGGAGCTCCGGCTCAAGTACGAGTGGGACCGCATGTCCAAGCTCCAGCAGGTGCTCCACTTGGTAAAAAAACACAAGACCAAGGCCTACAAGCTCCTCGTCCACTACGGCCCGCCCTACAAGGACGAGTACGGCGGCAATTTAGCAGAGGAGTGCAACGACGCGAAGCCGTCGCTCATGGACATCCACGGCCTCCTCAACGAGGGCGGCGACCCGCGCGTGGGCAACCCCGAGGACTACGGGAACACGCCGCTCCACTACGCGGCGCGCTACTGCAACCTGAAGCTCGCGCGCATGCTCCGGCGCGCGGGCGCGGACCCGAACCAGCTCAACGAGCTCGGCCAGAACTCGCTGGGCACGGCCTGCATGTTCAACGCCCCGGAGCCCCGCGCCAAGGCCCACCTCCACCTCGTCCAGTGGCTCATCGACAACGGCGCGGACGTGAACACGGTCGACAAGGGCGGCCACACGCCGCTCGAGATGGCGAGCTCCTGGGGCAACATGAAGATGGTGTCGAAGCTCCTCCAGAACAAGGCGCGCGTGCGCCGCGAGCTCGTCTTCCTCTCCATCCAGGCGCCGTCGGCCATCGACGTCGCGGAGACGGAGGACGTCCGCGCGCTCCTCCAGGCGAAGAAGAAGAAGGAGACGGAGCTCATCCTCCAGGCGGAGAAGGACAAGAAGGCCGCGGAGAAGGAGGCCAAGCTCCGGGCCGAGCTCGCCCGCAAGAAGGAGGCCATCCACGAGTCCATCCTCCGGCGCCGCGCCGCGCGGGCCGAGGCGACGCGCGCGCGGAACGCGAAGCGCAACGAGCCCGCGGCGAAGATCGACGTCGCGGCGAAGATCGAGGAGGAGAAGCGGCGGCGCATCGCGCTCCTCGAGGCCAACGAGGCCATGCACGGCGTCTGGCGCCGCGAGGCCAAGGGCAAGTGGGCCTTCAACAAGGGCGTGTCCGCCGCGCGCGCGACGCAGGCGAACGTCCTCGAGGAGGCCGGCGCCATCCTCACGGACTCCAAGGGCTTCGAGTACCGGGGCCTCCTCCAGCGCCGCTGGCGCTCCATGACGGGCCTCGAGCTCACGAAGTCCCACCCCGTCATGCAGCCCAAGGCGAGCCAGATCGCGCTCGACGACCTCGGCGACGACGAGGCCAACGCGTCGAAGCCCCTCAGCCTAACGACCTAGCGCCGAACCCGCGGCGGGTGGAAGCGGCCCGAGGGAGTGGCCTTACTGCTAGTTCCGCGCGTCCGGCTCGTCGTCGTCGTCCGTGTGGTCCTCGGCCATGGCCGGGTCGTCGTCCTCGTCGTCCGAGGAGTCGTCGACGAAGCCGCCGCCGAGGTGCGCCATGGCGAGCTGGTCCGCCTCGAGGTGCAGGTTCGCGTGGAAGGCCCGGGACGCGGCGCCGTCGAGGTCCGTCGCGTCGTCGACGAGCGGCGCGCAGGGCCCGGACCGCCCCAGGGGCGCGCCCGTGTCGCGGCGCGACAGCTTCAGCCGGCTCGGCCGCACGGACGTGTAGCCCAACGCCACGGCCTGGCCGCAGGGCCGCGGCCGCTTGCACTGCGTCATCGCGTTCGCGGACACGCGGAGCCGCTTGTCGAGGGCGCCGTAGACGTGCGCGAGGTCCGTCGTCGACGTGATGTTCATGAGGAAGTTCTGCCGCAGGTCCACGATCGCGCCCTTGCCCGCCCCGGCCCGCCGCTCCTGCGTGTGCACGACGAGCAGCACGACGCGGCGGTCGAGCGTCGCCGCCGCGGCCCGCGCCGCGAGGCCCGCGACGCGCTTCCCCGCGGCGACGCGCGAGTGGAAGAGGGCGCGGCACGTGAGCGTGAGGCGCGCGAGGGACGGGTTGAAGGGCAGGTCCCCGAGGAACTGGGCCACGGGGCCCGACGTCAGGAAGTCCGACGGCAAGCTCGTCATGAGGGAGTGCTCCATGGTTTTTCGGGAGGTTGGGGCCGGGCGCGTGGTCGAAGTCGCCAGGGAAGTCGCTGGGGTAGTTCCCGGGGTGCTTGGGAGGGCGTGCGGCCTGCGCTCTCGACGTCCACAGAGGCGCTCCGCACGACGTGCAACAGGGAGAGCGCTTCGGCTTCGGGAGAGCATCATCCACCTTGAAGCGGCCGCGACGCGCACGGAGACGCGCGGGGGCCGCTCGAGACCCATGGCTCCGCGCTCCGAGCCCTTTGGACGTGTTTGCAGAACGTACCCTTCCCCGCGTCGCCCCGCCGCTACGCGCCCGGCGGCGCGGGCGGCATGTCGCCGCCGCGCCGCGCGGACGGCGGCGGCGCGGGGAGCCCCGCGGCGCGGGCCTCGAGGGCGGCGATCTGGCGCTTGGCGTCCTCGACGGAGCCGCGGAGCGTCTCGATCTCCTCGCGGAGGCAGATGGCGAGCTCGGGGAGGTCGTCGTCGGGGACGTCGTCGTCGTCGAGCGCGGCGTCGGAGGGCGCGCCGCCGTCGAGCGCGGCCTCGAGCTTGTGGAGGAGGTCGAGGTCGTGGCGGAGCTCGTCGGGCGTCTCCCGGGGCACGGCGAAGGAGTCGAGCGCGCTCAGCACCTTGCGGCCGTAGCGCCACTCCTCGCTCTCGTGGTACGCGCCGAGGTGCATCGCGACGCGGCTCCGCACGCGGTCCATGTACTGGGCCTCCTGGGAGTAGTAGCGCGTGATGGAGATGCGCAGCTCCATGACGCGGCAGAGCAGCCGCGCGCGCGCGCGCGCGCTCAGCCGCGCCGGGCCCGGAGCGGCGGCGGCGAAGTCGGCGGCGTCCTTCTTCTTCTTCTTGAGCTTCTTCTTCTTGTGGGGGTCCTTCTCCGACTTCTTCTTCTTCGCCTTCTTCTTCTCCGCGGGCGGCGGCGGCTCGTCGGGGATCGCCGCGGCGTCGACCTCCGTCGGCATCTCGTTTGGTGCCCGGTTTGAGATGGGGCTGCCCAGGCGAAGGCGCAGTTCAACCTGATCTGCTCTTTTGGCCCAGGTGAGCAAAAAAAATGATGATGGCCTTCTGAGCTTGCATAGGCCTGCACGCCCGGCTCTGTGCTTGCATAGGCCTGCGCGCCGGCGCGTCATGGAGCGGCACGCGCGGCAGAGCGCGGCGCCGCTGGCGCGCTGGCGCCGGCGGCCGAGGGCCGCGGCGGCGGACCCGGAGGCGCGGCGGCTGGCCTTCTCGACGGTGCTGTGGCTCGGCGCGTGGTACGCGACGAGCCTGGGCACGCTCGTGCTGAACAAGGTCATCCTCACGGACACGGCGCTGACGTCGCAGGCGCTCGGCGTCTGCCAGATGGTGTCGACGGCGCTCCTCGGCGCGGCCAAGGTCTACGGCCTCCGCGAGCCGCCGCTCAAGCCCGCGTCGTCCGAGGGCCACCTGGAGACGCTGGGGCGCATGGAGGCCGCGGTCTCCGAGGAGGCGCCGCCGGCCGCGCCGCTCCGGAGCACGCTGCTGGCCATGGGCGCGCTGCGGGGGCTCACGGTGCTTTTGGGCCTCGTGTCGCTGTCGCACGTCGCCGCGTCGTTCACGGAGACGATCAAGTCGACGGCGCCGCTCTTCACGGTCTACATCTCCTGGCTCGTGCTCCGACAGCGCACGTCCGGGCCCGTCGTTTTGTCGTTGGTGCCCGTCATGGCGGGCTTGGTGGTCTGCGCGAAGACCGAGGCGTCCTTCGACGCCGTCGGCTTCTGGGCCGCCGTGTCGAACAACGTCATCGACTGCCTGCAGAACGTGCTCTCGAAGAAGGTCGTGGGCAAGCTCGGGCCCGTGAAGCTCCAGTTCTACACGTCCATCCTCGCCATCGTCTTCCAGCTGCCGCTGCTCGTCTACCGCGAGATGCCCGACCTCTCGGCGCTGCTCGACCCGGCGAAGCGGGCGCCGCGGGCGGCCGACGCGGCCGCGCCCGGGGCCTTCGGGCTCCGGCCGGACGCGGGCGCCGCGCGCGTCGCGGGCCTCGTCGCGCTGAACGTCTGCTCCTACCACGCGCAGAGCGTGTCCGCGTACTTTGTCGTCGACAAGCTCGCGCCGGTGACCGTGTCCGTCGCGAACACGCTCAAGCGCGCGCTGCTCATCCTGCTGACGATCCTCTACTTCGGCAACGAGGTCACGCCGGAGTCCTACTTCGGCATCGCCATCGTCGTGCTCGGCGTCTTCCTCTACAACTGGGCGCGCGTCAAGTACCCGGCGGACGACGCGCCGCCGCCGCCGCCGCCGTCGCCATCCTCGCCCTTCTCGCCGCCGCCGCCGCCCGCGCCGCCGCCGCCCGCGTCGCCCGCGACGCCGAAGCCGGGGCTGCTAAAGCTGTAGCGGGTCTCGTCCGCGAGGCGTCGGAGAGTGCGTCGGTCGAGGCGTACCCCCGGTCCGGCGCTCGCTCCGCCCCTCCCAAATCGAGGTGTGTAAGCGGTGCAATCTGGCACCCTGTTCCGCCGCGCACTCGCCGCACGACCCCGCGCCCGCGTACATAAATCGCTCGCGAGCTTCAGGACGTCCTCAGGGACCCCCCCGACGCCGCGAGCCCCCAAACGCCCTCGATCCGACGACAGAATGCTTCGCCCCATCGTCGCCGCCGTTCTGACGCTCCTCGCGCCCGCCGCGGCGCAAGAGGTCGAGTTCCTCGAGGCCCACGTCGTGGGCATCTCGCTCAACCCCGCCGTCGTGTCCATCGGGTGGCGCGTGACGGCCGACAGCGGCGACGCGCGCGACTTCTCGCTCCGGATCAAGGATCGCACGAACGGCGGCGGGTGGGGCGACCACGCCGTCGTCGTCGACGAGCGCACGGACGACGACTGGTACCTCTGGACGGGCACGGGCGCGAGCGCCAAGGGCGCCGACGACCCGGGCTTCCCCTTCGCCTGCGGCACGGAGTACTTCGTGAAGGTCGCGACCGCCGGAGGCGAAAAGACGACCGGGAAGCTCGCGGTCAAGATGCCCTCCTCAGCGTCCTGTGGCCGTGACGATTTTCGAGAGATTTGGGGTGGGAAAAAATGAGAAATCCTTACCGTCGTGCTTGGTAGGCCCTACTGCGACGGCGAGTGCGTCGACGACGGGGACTGGTACTTCTCCGACGCGGAGAAGACCTGCGGCTGGATCGACGGCAAGATCTCCGGCGGCTCGAACAAGGGCCGCCTCTGCGACAAGACGGACTCCAAGGCCACCGCGGCGTCGGCCGCGTGCCCCGTGGCCTGCGGCGCGTGCGGCCTCGGCTACGAGACGGGCCCGACGGCCCAGCCGACGGAGCACCCGACGCCCCAGCCGACGCCGAACCCGACGAGCCCCGCGCCGACGCTCAAGCCCACGGGCACCGTCGACGAGCCCATGTACCACTGCGGCGACGCCGTCGGCGGCGGCAAGTACTCGTCGAGCCTCTGGGACCCGCGGTGCGCCTACGCGCCTTCGACGACGAAGCTCGCCGACGCGGCGGGCTGCGACGGCGACCGCCGCCTCGGCGCGGGGGACGCGGACGCGTCGGAGGAGGAGGACGACGCGGCGGCGCGCGCGCTCGCCGAGGACTCGCCCCCCGCCGAGCACTGGGCCGCGAGCCTCGGGGCCCGCGGCCTCCTCGAGGACCCGTCGGAGAAGGAGTACCACGACGCCTACGAGGTCACGTGGATCCGCGTCTACGACAGCGTCAAGGACCTGCACCTCCTCGTGGACTGCGACTTCGAGCTCGAGTCCGGCGAGGCGGCGCTGTGCCCCGGGCGGTCGCCGGCCGGGTCCCGGCTCTGCCTCGGCGACGTCGCGCGCCTGCCCAAGGGCCTGGACATCTGCACGGAGCCCTACGTCGAGGAGCCGCGCAAGTTCGCGTACACGCTCAATAGCGCGGGCGACTTCGACAAGTACCAGACGGCCGCGGCCTACGACGGCATGATCGACGTGCTCGCCGACCGCGACGGCGTGTCCCTCATCCCGTCCATCGCGACGACCGTCGAGGGCCGGAAGATCCGGGGCGTCCAGGTCGGCACGGGCTCGCGCGTCCTCGTCGTGACGTGTGGCCTCCACGCGCGCGAGTGGGCGGCCATCGCGGGCTGCTTCCACGCGCTCGACACGGTGACGAAGGACCCGGCCAAGTACGGCTTCGGCGCGGGCATGCGCCTCGTCGCGTTCCCGCTCGTCAACGCCGACGGCTACGAGTACAGCCGGACGACGTACCGCTACCAGCGCGGCAACCGGAACACGAAGGACGCGGAGGAGAAGGGCTGCTCCAAGGGGTCCACGGGCTGGCCGGGCGTCGACCTGAACCGCAACTTCGACGGCCTGGGCAAGTGGGGCACGGCGGGCGTGTCCCACAACCCCTGCGACCCCCAGGTCTACTGCGGCAAGGCCGCGTTCGACCAGCGCGAGACGGAGGGCCTCCGCGACTACATGCTCGAGCTCAAGGCCGAGGGCGCCGACATCTACGCCGCCGTGGACCAGCACACCTACTCGGCCCTCATGCTCTACCCGCCGGGCCACTGCTACCTCAACAGCCAATTCCCGCAGTGCCCCGACGACATGCCCGACTTCTCCGAGGCCGAGAAGCTCGGCAAGGAGATGGCCGCGGCCTGCTCCGCCGTGCCCAACGCCAAGTACTACACGCCGACCTACGGCACGCTGCTCTACCCGACGTCGGGCACGTCCATCGACTTTTACGCGGACATCACGTCGACGGGCTTCGGCTTCTGCTCCGAGATGACCAAGGAGGGGACGGGCTACGGCGGCTTCGACTACCCGGAGGACATGATCCCCCAGGTCGGCGCCGAGACCCTCGCGTGGATGGAGGTCTTCTTCGAGAACGCCGCGTCCGCGTCGCCGGATCCGACGAAGGCGCCGACGGTGACGCCGCAGCCGACGCCCGAGTGCGTCTGCGACCAGACGCTCGTCGTCGAGATCACGCCCGACTCCTACCCCGAGGAGACGTCCTGGGAGCTCGTCACGAACACGGGCGGGCCCGGCTGCGTCGACTCCCAGAAGTCGGGCCAGCTCACGAAGGCGCACAAGAACAAGAAGTACGTCAAGACCGTCACGAGCGAGATCTGCGGCTTCCTCGAGTACACCTTCTCCATGTGGGACTCCTACGGCGACGGCATCTGCTGCGCGTCGGGCTCCGGCTCCTGGAAGCTCGAGCTCGACGGCGCGGTCATCCACGAGGGCTCGGGCGACTACGACAAGGGCGCGAGCCACACGTTCCAGGCGCCGCTCAAGGAGTCCGACGAGAAACCGTCGCCGCGGCCGACGCCCCGGCCGACGCCGCGGCCCACGCCCACGCCGCGGCCCACGCCCGCGCCGACGCCCTACGAGTGCTCCATCCCGCGATGCGCGGCCGTGCCGGACCACCCCTGCTGCTGCGCGGGCGAATGCGCCGCGGACTACTTCGGCGCGGACGCCGACGCCTGCGGCCGCCGGCTCGCGGACGACGAGCCCCGGCGCCTCGCGGCGGCCTTCGAGCCCGTGGCCGCGAACCTCCACCACGAGAAGGTCGGGCCCGTCGTCTCCGTGCCCAAGTGGACGCGCCTCGAGGTCTACGCGCCGGCGACGTTCGCGCTGCCCGCGTGGTCCGAGCTCACGGACGTCGACGGCGACACCGGCACCTGCCGGTCGACGTCGGGCAAGTATCTCTGCCACACGGGCGGCGCGGGCGTCGACGACGCCATCTGCGACGACTTCAGTTCCGCCTACGGTTACATGAGGAGCGCGCACGAGTGTAAGGACCACGAGGACTTGGACGATGGCGTCGCCTGCGTGCGGCGACTCTGCGAGGCCTCGGAGCTCTGCGGCGGCTACATCCATTTCATTGCCCAGGGGAACTTAGACGTGTATCTCATGGGGACCGACATCTTGGGGCCGGACTACCAGAGCGACGGCTACGAGTGCTGGAAGAAGGGCGAGCAACCGAGCGACGTGGCCTCCTCCTACGACGACGCCGTGCCGGCGGCCCTCGAGGTCGTGAAAACGGAGGTCATCTACGAGTACGCGGGCAACATGCCCATGGTCAAGCGGACGGTCGTGGCCGTCGAGGGCGGCGCGTACGCGCACGCGTTCGCGCGGACGGGCTGGGACGACGGGAGCTCCGAGGCGTACCAGTGGCTCGTCCGCGTCGACGACGAGGTCGCGCCCGTCTCCGAGTTCGACTCGACGCCCTGCCCGTCGCTCCAGGCCGCGAAGAACGGCCAGTGCGCCGCCGTCGCCGTCGCCTACGAGCCCAAGTTCCGAACCGCGTACCACCACGCGGGCCAGGCGACGCCCAAGCCGACGCCGGGCCCCGGCGGCGTCTTCGCGGGCGGCGACTGGGCCCGCGTGTCCACCATGCTCGTCGGCGTCGCAAAGTACGACCTCGCCGGCGCCAACGCGCTCTCCGGCGACGGCGCGGTCGTCGCGCGCGGCGCGAAGGCGCACTCGCCCGACGCGGTCGAGCTCTACCAGGCCGGCCGCGTCGACGTCTTCGCCCGGGGCCCCCTGGGCTGGGTCCAGCGCGGCGGCCCCATCGTCGGCGACGGGAAGCAGGCGCTCGCCGGCGCGGCCGTCGCGCTGTCCGGCGACGGCGCGGTCGTCGCCGTCGGGTCGCCCTGGCACGACGGCCACGCGCTCGGGCCCATGCGGGGCCAGGTGCGCGTCTTCGCCTGGGTCAACGAGCACGACGACGACGACTTTGGGGGCTGGGTGCTCCGGGGCGACGCGCTCTACGGCTCCGAGGACGTCGAGGAGTTCGGGTCCGCCGTCGCGCTCGACGCGTCGGGGACGACGCTCGTCGTCGGCTCCGAGTCCTTCGGCGCGCTCAAGACCGGCCGCGCGACGGTCTACGAGTTCAAGCCGAGCCGGGACGCGTGGGTGACCAAGGGCGAGCCCCTCGACGGCGGCGACGGCGACGGCGCGGGCTCCGCCGTCGACGTGTCGGACGACGGGGCCGTCGTCGTCGTCGCCGGCACGGCGGCGTCCGTGGGCGCGGGCCGCGTCCGCGCCTTCGACTGGGCCTCCGGCGCCTGGGTGGAGCGCACGAAGAACGCGGACCTCCTCGAGGGCGACGCGGCCAACGACGCCTTCGGCCGGTCCGTGTCCCTCTCCGGCGACGGCCTCACGGTCGCGGTCGGCGCCACGCAGCCGCCGGTCTTCGTCGAGGCCGGCTGCGGCGCGGGCTACGTCAAGGTGTTCGCCTGGAAGAACGGCAACAAGTGGGTCCAGAAGAAGACGACGCTCGCGGGCGGTCAGGCCGGCGACTGCCTCGGGAGGGTCGCGCTCGACGCCGACGGTTCGACGCTCGCCGTCGGCGCGCCGGGCGCGCGCGCCGAGCGGGGCAGCCTCCAGGTCTACGACCTGTCCCAGAGCGGCTGGCACGCGGCCGGCTCCGAGCTCATCGGCGAGAACAAGGGCGACATCTTCGGCGCCTACCCGAGCCTCAGCGACGACGGCAAGACGCTGAGCGTCGCCGCGCCGCGCTTCGACAAGGAGCGCGGCGCGGTGTCGGTGTATAGGTTCGCGTAGGCGGTCCAAGTACCTCCCCTCCCCTTCGCTTCCGTTTCCCTCCCCTCGCGCCTCGCTAAAGCACTGTCGGGGCCATGTTCATGCTGTGGGCGCCGCGGTACGGCGGAGAGTGCAAAAATCTGAGATTGCACGGCAACCCGCTCCAGACTCATTGAGGCACGCACATCTGCTCTCGAGAAGTGGAGCCGAGACAACGCGCGCGGGCGCCCCCGCGTTCCGAAACGTCCCCGAGCGCTCGCCCAGAACGCCCTCAGAACGCCCTCGAGTCCCCCCGACGCCGACGAGAAAACCCCGCCCCCGGAGCACTCCTCGACGACACGATGCTCACCCTCCTCTTCGCCGCCACGGTCGTCGCCCCCGCCGCGGCGCAAGTCGAATTCCTCGAGACGCACGTCGTCGGCCTGTCCTGGAACCCC
>MDSX01103649.1_pt1 | contig 14675 bp, 13 predicted proteins | sample 811141 | NCBI WGS metagenome assembly MDSX01 (sample SAMN05326642, study PRJNA326480) | marine metagenome | isolation source: seawater | place: Atlantic Ocean: South East | collected 2010
CCTGGTGGTCTTACTAGAGAAAGAGCAGGTTTTGAAGTTAGAGATGTTCATCCTACTCATTATGGAAGAGTTTGCCCAATTGAAACTCCAGAGGGACCAAATATCGGTCTTATAAATTCTTTTGCATCTTATTCTAGAACTAATCAATATGGGTTCATTGAAACTCCATATAGAAAAGTAGTTGATGGAAAGGTTACTGATGAAATTATGTATTTATCTGCTATTGATGAAGCAGAACATGTCATAGCTCAGGCCAATGTTTCCTTAGATAAAAATAATAGATTTGTTGATGATTTAGTTGCGGTAAGACATGCTAGTGAATTTGAATTAATGTCTCCTGAAAGAGTTGATTTGATGGATGTTTCTCCTCAGCAAGTTGTATCTATTGCAGCTTCATTAATTCCTTTCTTGGAACATGATGATGCTAACAGAGCTCTTATGGGTTCAAATATGCAACGTCAGGCTGTTCCCGTATTAAGAGCTGAAAAGCCACTTGTTGGTACTGGTCTTGAATCAGTTGTAGCCAGAGATTCAGGTGTTTGTATCGTTGCTAACAATTCAGGTGTTGTTGAAAATGTAGATGCATCAAGAATTGTTGTAAGAGTTACAGATAAAAAATCTAAGTCAGCAGCTGATGTTTACAACTTAATCAAATACACAAGATCAAATCAGAATACATGCATAAACCAGAGACCTATCGTCAGAGTTGGTGATGTTGTTAAAGCTGGAGATGTTCTTGCTGATGGTCCGTCTATTGATAATGGTGAATTAGCATTGGGTCAAAATATTCGAATAGCATTTATGCCATGGAATGGATATAACTTTGAGGATTCAATATTAATCTCAGAAAAAGTAGCTAGAGAAGATCGATTTACATCAATCCACATTCAAGAAATTGTTTGTGTTGCAAGAGATACTAAGCTTGGATCAGAAGAGATAACAGCTGATATTCCTAATGTTGGAGAGGGCTCTCTAAATAAATTAGATGAGTGTGGAATAGTATACGTTGGTGCTGAAGTTGCACCAGGTGATATTCTTGTGGGCAAGATAACACCTAAAGGTGAGACACAACTTTCTCCAGAAGAAAAACTTTTAAGAGCAATATTTGGAGAGAAAGCATCTGATGTGAAAGATACATCTCAAAGATCAAGCTCAAAAGGAACCGTAATTGGTGTCGAGGTATTTACAAGAGATGGTGTTGAGAAGGATTTAAGAACTCAAGCTATTGAACAAGATCATTTGGATGAAACAAAAAAAGATTCAGACGACGAAGCATCTGTTGTAGAGCAAGCAACTAAAACGAGATTATGTGAGCTTTTAAAGGGCAAAAAAGCTATTAAAGGTAATGGAATTAAGAAAGGTGAAACTCTTACTCAAGAGAAATTAGAATCCCTAGATCTTAATGATATTTTTTCTATAAGAACAGATACAGACAATATCAATGATGTTATTGAAGATACTGAAAAAAGTTATAAAGAATACTCTAAAGATATCAAAACAAGGTTTGAAGAGAAAAAAGCTAAGATAATCAGAGGTCATGATTTGGCTCCTGGAGTTATCAAAATAGTTAAAGTTTATCTAGCTATAAAAAGAAGAATTCAGCCTGGTGATAAAATGGCTGGTCGTCATGGAAACAAAGGTGTTATTTCTGAAATTATGCCCGTAGAGGATATGCCATATGACGAATATGGTAATCCTGTCGATGTGGTGTTAAATCCTCTTGGCGTACCTTCTAGAATGAATGTTGGTCAAATACTAGAGACTCATATGGGTTGTGCAGCAAAAGGCATAGGTCAAAAAATTGATTCAATGTTAAAAGCAAATGCAAAACCAGCTGAGCTTAAAGACTATCTTGATAAGCTTTATAATCATAATGCCGCTAATAAAGAAGATATAGATTCGTTCAATAATAGTGAAATTCTTGAGTTAGCTAATAATCTTAAAGATGGGCTTCCAATAGCTACACCAGTATTTGATGGTGCAAAAGAAAGTGAAGTAAAAGATCTTCTTAAACTTGCTGATTTGCCTGAATCTGGTCAATTTACACTTTATGACGGAAGAACAGGTACTAAATTTGATAGACCAGTAACTGTAGGTTACATGTACATCATCAAATTAAATCACTTGGTTGACGATAAAATGCATGCTAGATCTACTGGCTCATATAGTTTGGTTACTCAGCAGCCATTAGGTGGTAAAGCTCAGTTTGGTGGTCAAAGATTTGGTGAAATGGAAGTATGGGCTCTTGAAGCTTATGGTGCTTCATACACCCTTCAAGAAATGTTAACAGTTAAATCTGATGACGTTGCTGGAAGAACGAAGATGTATAAAAATATTGTTGATGGAAGTTATGAAATGGATGCGAATATTCCTGAGTCATTTAATGTTCTTAGTAAAGAAATTAAATCACTTGGTATTAACCTCGAATTAGATTCAGAAAACTAGGAGATAAAATTGAGAGACTTATTAAATTCTTTAAAAACAGGGCAGGATGATTTTACTACCATTTCTGCAGGGCTAGCTTCTCCTCAAGTAATCAAATCTTGGTCTTTTGGTGAAGTAAAGAAACCTGAAACAATTAATTACAGAACCTTTAAACCAGAAAGAGATGGTTTATTTTGTTCAAAAATATTTGGACCTATAAAAGATTACGAATGTATCTGTGGAAAATATAAAAGAATGAAACACAGAGGTGTTGTTTGTGAGAAATGTGGAGTTGAAGTTACTTTAGCTAAGGTGAGAAGGGAAAGAATGGGTCATATTGATCTTGCAGCACCAGTTGCACATATATGGTTCCTTAAGTCATTACCTTCAAGAATAGGCCTATTATTAAATACAACTTTAAGAGAAATAGAAAGAGTTCTTTATTTTGAAAGTTATATTGTTACAGATCCAGGTCTTACAGAATTAGAAAAAGGCCAAATCCTTACCGAAGAAGAGTGGGTAGAAAAATATGAAGAATTCGGTGACGAATTTTCTGCTGGTATGGGAGCAGAATCTGTTCAAATATTACTTGAAGAGTTAGATATCCATGAAGAAATTAGAATTATAAGAGAAGAGATTCCTCAGACAAATTCAGAGACTAAACTTAAGAAACTTTCAAAACGTCTAAAACTTTTAGAAGCTTTTAATGAATCTGGTAACAGACCTGAATGGATGGTTATGAATGTGCTGCCAGTTCTACCACCGGACTTAAGACCTCTAGTTCCTCTAGAGGGTGGAAGATTCGCAACCTCAGATTTAAATGATTTGTATAGAAGAGTTATAAACAGAAATAATAGATTGAAAAGATTACTCGAGTTAAGTGCTCCAGAAATCATTGTTAGAAATGAAAAAAGAATGCTTCAAGAGTCTGTAGATGCCTTATTGGATAATGGAAGAAGAGGAAGAGTTATTACTGGTACAAATAAAAGACCACTAAAATCTCTAGCCGATATGATTAAAGGTAAGGGTGGAAGATTCAGACAAAACTTGCTAGGTAAGAGAGTTGATTACTCTGGAAGATCAGTAATTGTTTCAGGCCCAACACTTAAATTACATCAATGTGGATTACCAAAAAAAATGGCACTCGAGTTATTTAAACCATTCGTATATGGAAAATTAGAAGAAAGAGAGCTAGCTACTACTATTAAAGCTGCTAAGAAATTAGTTGAAAGAGAAACTCCTGAGGTATGGGAAGTTCTTGAAGATGTAATTAGAGAACATCCAGTAATGCTCAACAGAGCACCAACTCTTCATAGATTAGGTCTTCAAGCATTCGAACCAAAACTTATTGAAGGAAAGGCCATTCAATTACATCCATTAGTTTGTGTTGCTTTTAACGCAGATTTTGATGGTGACCAAATGGCTGTTCACGTTCCCTTAACACTTGAAGCTCAATTAGAAGCAAGAGCATTAATGATGTCTACAAATAATATTTTATCTCCTGCAGATGGAGCACCTATTATTAATCCAACTCAGGATATAGTATTAGGTCTATATTACATGACTCGTGATAATGCTAGCGCTACTGGTTCAGGAAGAGTATTCAGTGACCCAGATGAAGTATTGAGAGCATATGAAACTGAAACTTTAAATGTTCATTCTTCTATAAAAGTTAGAATAACTGACAAAGACGGACAAAGAGAAATTCATGAAACTACTGTTGGTAGAGTTCTCATATGGAGAATAACTCCAAGCGAAGTTGGTTTTGATAATATTAACAAAGTTTTAAATAAGAAATTAATTTCAAAACTTGTTGATATTTCATACAGAAAAGCAGGTTTAAAGAAAACTGTTATCTTTGCTGATCAACTTATGTATTTAGGTTTTGATTTCTCAACAAGATCTGGTTCCTCTATTGGTGTTAATGACTTTGTTATACCTGAGCAAAAAGCAAAAATAATCGATGATTCAGAAAAAGAAGTCAAAGCAATTGAAAAGCAATTCGAATCAGGTCTAGTTACTCGAGGAGAGAGATACAATAAAGTTATAGATATATGGTCTAGAGCTAATGAGCAAGTAGCTAAAGCCATGATGGAAAAAATTAGTATGGAAACAGCTAAATCTCCTGATGGAAAAGATGTAGAGCAATCCTCTTTTAATTCTGTATATATATATGCAGATTCAGGTGCAAGGGGCTCTCCAGCTCAAATTAGACAGCTTTCTGGAATGAGAGGCTTAATGTCAAAACCTGATGGCTCTATTATAGAGACTCCAATTACTGCTAACTTTAGGGAAGGCCTATCAGTTCTTCAGTACTTTATATCTACTCACGGAGCAAGAAAAGGCCTAGCTGATACAGCTCTTAAAACTGCAAACTCTGGTTATCTAACAAGAAGACTTTGTGATGTCTCAATGGATTCTGTTATTAATATAGAAGATTGTGGGACGGAAGAATCGATTACTGTTACATCTATTATTGATGGCGGCGAAATTATTCAGGCTCTTACAGATAGAATTTTAGGAAGAGTAATAGCAGAACCAATTTTAGATGCTGAAGGAAATGTACTTTTTGCAAAAGATACTATGCTTGATGAAGATGCAGTTGATATTATTGATTCATTAAACTTAGCTTCTTTAAAAGTAAGATCGCCTATGACATGCGAGGCCTCTATAGGAGTCTGTTCTAAGTGTTATGGTAGAGACTTAGCAAGAGGACATTTGGTCCATAGAGGAGAAGCCGTAGGTGTTGTAGCTGCTCAGTCAATCGGTGAACCAGGAACTCAGCTAACTATGCGTACTTTCCACATTGGTGGCGCTGCTTCAAGTACATCAGAAGATAATGCAATATACAACAAGAATGCTGGTGTTGTATCTTTCTCTGATGAAATGAAGACTGTTACAAACAAAGATAAACTTGAAGTTGTAGTTTCAAGAAATGCTATGGCAACAATCACAGAGCCTAGTGGAAAAATTACAGAACAATATAAAGTTCCTTATGGAGCAACTTTAGAAGTTAATAATACTTCTGATCTAGAAGCTGGTATAAAAATAGCGTCTTGGGACCCATATACAAGACCAATCATTGCTGAAGCTTCTGGTAAAGTTAAATTTGTAGATATTGAAGATGGCGTAACTGTTAGAGAACAAATGGATGAATTAACAGGACTTTCAAGTATTGAAATTATTGAAGTTTCAGACAGGCCAACTGCTGGAAGAGATTTATCACCTAAAGTCTTAATTCAAGATTCTAAAGGTAAAACTCTTTTAATTGGAGATTTCAAAGCACCTGCTGAATATCCTCTGCCTGCAGGCGGACTAGTTAATATAGCAAATGGTCAAAAAATAACAGCTGGTGAGGTTATTGCAAGGATGCCTTTAGTAGCATCTAAGACTAAAGATATTACTGGTGGTTTACCTAGAGTTGCGGATCTTTTTGAAGCAAGAAAACCTAAAGATGCTTCTGTTCTCTCTGAGGAAACAGGAATCATATCATTTGGTAAAGAAACTAAAGGTAAAATAAGATTAGTAATTACTCCGGAAGGGGCTACTAAGAAAGCTCAAAATACTGAAATGTTGATCCCAAAACATAGAACATTATCTGTGTTTGAGGGTGAGAGAATTTCAAAAGGTGACATCATTTCTGATGGCCCATACAGTCCTCATGACATATTAAGATTGAAAGGCATACCTGCTTTAACAAACTTCATTGTTAATGAAATACAAGATGTTTATAGACTTCAAGGTGTATCAATTAATGATAAGCACATCGAAACTATCTTAAGACAAATGCTAAGAAAAGCATTAATTCTTGATGGTGGGGACACTAAATTCATTCAGGGAGATCAAGTTAGCTATGCTGAATTGAAAGAAGAGAATGAAAAAGCGGTAGCATCTGATAAAACACCAGCAGAATTTGAAAGAGTATTGCTTGGTATTACTAAGGCATCTCTTGCCACTGATTCATTTATATCTGCTGCATCATTCCAAGAAACAACTAGAGTTCTTACTGAAGCTGCAGTGACAGGCAAAAAAGATCATTTAAGAGGGCTTAAAGAGAATGTTGTTGTTGGAAGGCTTATTCCTGCTGGAACAGGAATGGAGTTCCATGACAGATTGAAGAATAAAAAACAATATGATCTTGAGGAACAAACATTATCTGCGGACGATATAGAAGCAGCTCTAAGACAAGAACTTCAAGAAAATGAGGAATAACATTGACCGTGATAGATATGCTCTATAAAATCGCGGCCTAAACAAAATATATATTATGGCAACAGTAAATCAATTATTAAAGAAGTCTAGAAAACCTAAAATTAGAAAGACTGACGTACCAGCACTCAATGCATGTCCTCAAAGGAGAGGTGTGTGTACCCGTGTTTATACTACAACACCAAAAAAACCTAATTCAGCATTAAGAAAAGTATGCAGAGTAAGGCTTACTAGTGGTTTTGAAGTCACATCCTATATTGGTGGTGAAGGTCATAATCTTCAGGAACATTCATTAGTATTAATAAGAGGCGGAAGAGTTAAAGATCTTCCTGGTGTTAGGTATCACACAATTAGAGGAACTCTAGATACTTCTGGTGTAGCCAATCGTAAACAAAGAAGATCCAAATATGGAGCCAAAAAAGGTAAATAATTATGCCAAGAAGAAGAAGTCCCGAGAAAAGAAAAGTATTACCAGATCCTAAATACAAGGATGTAATTCTAGCTAAATTTATGAATAATCTCATGAAAGATGGAAAGAAGTCTGTTGCTGAAAAAATTGTATATGGTGCCTTTGATCAAATAACAAAAACTTCAAAAGAAGAGCCCCTAGAGATTTTTATGAAAGCTTTAGATGAAGTTAGTCCTGTAGTTGAGGTTAAATCTAGAAGAGTTGGTGGAGCAAATTATCAAGTCCCAATAGAAATTAGACCTGCTAGAAGACAAGCTCTTGCAATGAGATGGATTGTTGAAGCTGCTCGAAAGAGGAGTGAAAAATCAATGAATCTTCGATTGGCTGGAGAACTTATGGATGCATCTCAAAAGAAAGGTTCAGCTGTTAGAAAAAGAGAAGACGTTCATAAAATGGCTGAGGCTAATAAGGCCTTTTCACACTTTAGATTTTAAAAAACACTAGTAACAAATTATGGCAAGAGAAATTGTATTAAATAAGTATCGTAATGTAGGTATATGTGCTCACGTTGATGCTGGTAAAACTACCACAACAGAAAGAGTTCTTTTTTATACTGGCTTATCTCACAAAATTGGTGAAGTTCATGATGGCGCAGCTACCATGGATTGGATGGAACAAGAGCAAGAAAGAGGAATTACTATTACTTCTGCAGCAACTACTTGTTTCTGGAGTGGAATGGAGCAACAGTTTCCTCAACACAGAATAAATATTATTGATACACCTGGTCACGTTGACTTTACTATTGAGGTCGAAAGATCATTAAGAGTTCTTGATGGTGCTGTTGTTGTATTTTGTGCAACATCTGGCGTTGAACCCCAATCAGAAACAGTATGGAGACAAGCCAATAGGTATGAAGTACCCAGGGTAGTTTTTGTTAATAAGATGGACAGAGCGGGAGCTAACTTCGAAAGAGTTGTTGACCAAATAAAAGATAGGCTTCAAGCGAATATTGTTCCAATCCAATATAACATCGGTGCCGAAGAAGATTTTAAGGGTGTTGTTGATTTAATAAAGATGCGAGCAATCTACTGGAATGAAGAAGATCAAGGTCTTACTTTTGACTCGAAAGATATTCCAGAAGAATTAATGGAAAAATGCAATAAGTTAAGAGAAGAAATGGTAGAAGCTGCCGCAGAAGCTAACGAAGAACTTATGGATGCATATCTTGAATCAGGCGAACTTTCAGTTGAACAAATAAAAGAGGGCTTAAGAATCAGATCACTAGCCAATGATCTTATTGTTGGCTTGTGTGGATCAGCATTTAAAAATAAAGGCGTTCAAGCAATGCTTGATGCTGTTGTTGAATTTTTGCCAGCACCTGATGAGGTTAAAGCTATAACTGGAGTCATACCTAATAATAGTCAAGAAGACGAAGAAGCAGATTCAAGAAAATCTTCTGATGAAGAACCTTTTGCTGCTTTAGCTTTTAAAATAGCAACAGACCCTTTTGTTGGAACTCTTACATTTATAAGAGTCTATTCTGGTGTTCTTGCAGTAGGCGATGCTGTTATAAATTCTACAAAATCTAAAAAAGAAAGAGTTGGAAGAATGGTGCAGATGCACTCAAATAATAGAGAAGAGATCAAAGAAGTAAGAGCTGGTGATATTGCAGCATGTATTGGCTTAAAAGATATTACAACTGGTGATACTCTATCTGATGCTAGTAAACCGATTGTTTTAGAAAGAATGGATTTTCCAGAGCCTGTCATTTCTGTTGCTGTTGAACCAAAATCAAAACCTGACCAAGAAAAAATGTCACTCGCATTAGGTAAATTAGCTCAAGAAGATCCTTCATTTAGAGTAACAAGTGATGAGGAATCAGGCCAAACAATTATTTCGGGTATGGGTGAGCTTCATTTAGATGTTCTCGTAGATAGAATGAGAAGAGAATTTTCAGTTGAAGCAAATATCGGAAAGCCACAAGTAGCGTATAGAGAAACTATTAAAGAAACAGTAGATGTTGAAGGTAAATTCGTAAGACAGAGTGGTGGTAAAGGTCAGTATGGTCATGTTTGGTTAAAACTAGAACCTTTAGGACTAGACGACGAGTATGAATTCGTTGATAAGATTGTTGGTGGTGTTATTCCTAAGGAATATATCCCAGCTGTTAATAAAGGAATCCAAGAGCAAATGCAAAATGGTGTTATTGCTGGATATCCTTTACTAGCCTTAAGAGCAACTTTATACGATGGTTCTTTCCATGATGTTGATTCAAATGAAATGGCATTTAAGATTGCTGGTTCAATGGCGCTTAAAGAAGGTGCTAATAAAGCAAAACCAGCTTTGCTAGAACCTGTAATGAAGGTAGTTGTTGTCACTCCAGAAGAACATATGGGTGATGTAGTTGGTGACTTAAATAGAAGAAGAGGAATTATATTAGGTATGGATGACATTACTTCTGGTAAAGAAGTCTCATCAGAAGTTCCGTTGGCCGAAATGTTTGGTTATGCAACAGATTTAAGATCTGCAACTCAAGGAAGAGCTACATTTACAATGGAATTTACCAAGTATGGTGAAGTTCCAAAAAATATAGCTGAAGGTTTAAAAGGGTCATAATTTTATAGTCTATAAAACTGCTCAATTGAGTTGACAGTATGACTACTAGGGGCTTAGAATACGCCACATTTTGCGATAAGCAAATTGTTAAATTTTTAATAAGATAGGGAAAAAAAGGTAAAAAATGGAGAATCAATCAATCAGAATTAGGCTTAAGGCTTTTGATTACAGACTGATAGATGCTTCAGCTAAATTAATTGTAGAAACTGTAAAAAAAACAGGTGCAATTATCAATGGACCAATACCATTACCTGTTAAAAAAGAGAGAACAACTATATTGAAATCACCGCATAAAGATAAAGATGCTAGAGACCAATATGAGATTGTTACATATAAAAGACTTATGGATATAGTCCAACCAACTGATAAAACAGTTGATGCTTTAATGAAATTAGATCTATCTTCAGGGGTAGACGTTCAGATAAGCCTGGGTTAGTTCATTATTTAACGCGAATGCGGCCATAGAGGGTTATTAGCCCCGTAAAAAGGAGAATAAATTGAGCATAGGCTTAATAGGAAAAAAATCAGGAATGTCTCGTCTTTTCCTAGAAGACGGAGAGTCAGTCCCAGTTACTGCAGTATCTGTTTGTGGTAATTTTTTAGCAGATATCAAAACATCACAAAGAGATGGATACAATGCATTTGTAGTTTCAAAAGTAACTAAATCCAATAATGTTAATAAATCTAAAAGTGAGTTTTACAAAAAGATTAATCTTGAGCCTGGAATCTTAGCAGAGTTTAGAGCAGACGATGAGATATCTGAAGAATTCAAAATTGGAAAACATTTAACGGCTGATATCTTTGAAGTTGGCCAATATGTTGACGTAACAGGAACATCTAAAGGTAAGGGTTACGCAGGTGTTATTAAGAGACATAATTTTGCTATGCAAGATGCCACACATGGTAATTCTCTATCACACAGAGCTCATGGATCAATTGGACAGTGCCAGACTCCAGGAAGAGTATGGAAAGGTAAAAAAATGTCAGGTCATATGGGCAATGAACAGAAAACAGTCCAGAGTCTAAAGATTGTTGAATTAGATGTCGAAAACAACGTCATATATATTCGCGGTGCAGTTCCAGGATTTAATGGATCTGATTTAAAAATAAAACCAGCACTTAAAAAATCATGAAAATAGAACTACTATCATCAACAAAAACGCAAGATATTAATATTTCTGATAATGCATTTAGTAAAGACTTCAATGAGTCACTTGTGCATCAAGCTGTTGTAAGTTACATGGCTAAATCAAGACAGGGAACTTCAAAGCAAAAAACAAGATCAGAAGTTAGAGGTGGCGGTAAGAAGCCATATGCTCAGAAAGGTACTGGAAGAGCAAGAGCAGGAACTATAAGAAGTCCTTTATGGAGAGGTGGTGGTGTCACTTTTGCTGCAACACCAAGAGATTACAGCAAAAAGATTAATAAGAAGATGTATAAAGCTGCAATAAGATCTATATTCTCAGAGTTACTGAGACAAAATAGACTAGTTGCAATTGAAAATCCTGTACTTGAAAAACCAAAAACAAAAGAAATTAGTACCTTCTTAAAACAATTCTCATTAAGTAAAGTATTAATCATTACCGACGAGCTGGATGTTAACTTTTATCTATCAACTCGGAATATTCCAAATGTTGATGTAATAACTGTTAGAGAAATAAACCCAGTTTCACTTTTAAAAGCTAATAAAGTAGCAGTTACTGCAGAAGCTTTTAAGAAAATTGAGGAATGGATTGATGCATAACGAAAAACTATTCACCTTAATTAAATCTCCAATCGTTACTGAAAAGTCAGCAAGGATAGGTGAATCATTGAAACAAGTGGTATTTAAAGTTGATCTTTCAGCAAATAAAAGAGAAATCAAAAAAGCCGTTGAAGAACTTTTCAAAGTAGAAGTTACTAAAGTAACTACTTCAATCATGAAGGGTAAAAGAAAAAGAAATAGAAATGGATTACATAAAAAATCTGACTATAAAAAAGCTTTTGTTACTTTAAGTAAAGATTCAGACATTCAATTCGAGGGAATTAATTAATCATGGCTATTATTAAAGCAAAACCAACTAGTCCAGGTAGACGTGGTGTTATAGCCATTAAGTCAGACCTGCACAAAGGAAAGCCGCATAAAGCTCTCATCCAATCAAAATCCAAAAACGGTGGAAGAAATAATAACGGAAGAATTACAGTAAGACATCAAGGTGGTGGCCACAAGCAACACTATAGAATCATTGACTTTAAAAGGAATAAATTTGATATTCCTGCAGTTGTTGAAAGATTGGAGTATGACCCAAATAGATCTGCTCATATAGCATTACTACTTTATAAAGATGGTGAAAGAAGATACATCATTGCGCCAGCAAAATTAAACGTTGGTGATGAAATAATTTCTTCAGAAAAATGCGAAATAAAAGTTGGTAACTCAATGAAGCTTAAGGACATACCTTTAGGAACAAACATTCATTGTGTAGAACTAAAACCTTTAAAAGGTGCTCAGCTTGCAAGAAGTGCTGGAACATCTGCAAGACTTGTAGCTAAAGAAGGTATATATGCAACATTAAGACTTCAGTCTGGAGAAACTAGAAAAGTTCTTTGGGAATGTCGTGCTACTTTAGGAACAGTATCAAATCAAGAAAATAATCTTAGATCACTTGGTAAAGCAGGTGCTAAAAGGTGGAGAGGAGTCAGACCTACTGTTAGAGGTGTTGCTATGAATCCTGTAGATCATCCACATGGTGGTGGTGAAGGAAGAACTTCAGGTGGAAGACATCCATCAACTCCATGGGGCGTCCCAACCAAGGGTTATAAAACAAGAAAAAATCAAAGAACAGATGACCTCATTATAAGAAGACGAGGAAGCAGGAAGTAAATTATGCCAAGATCACTAAAAAAAGGACCATTCATAGACCTATCTCTTGAAAAAAAGGTTGAAGCTGCATTAGCTTCAAATGACAAGAGACCAATTAAGACATGGTCAAGAAGATCTATGGTTAATCCATCAATGGTTGGTCTAACAATTGCTGTTCATAATGGAAGACAGCATGTTCCAGTCTATATCAATGAAGATATGGTAGGTCATAAATTGGGCGAATTTGCTATAACAAGAACTTTTAGAATGCATTCAGGCGATAGGAAGGCTAAATAATGGAAACAAGAGCTTATTTAAAAGGCACTAGACTATCTCCTCAAAAAGCAGGTTTAGTTGCTAATGCTATTAGAGGAAAATCCGTTCAAGAGGCTATGGATTTCCTAGTTTTTAATAAACAAAAAGGCTCAGCTATTATTAAAAAACTCTTAGAGTCTGCTATTGCAAATGCTGAAAATAATAATAATTCAGATATAGATTTATTATCAGTTAAATCAATAATCGTTAATCAAGGTATGAGATTAAAGAGAATGAAGCCAAGAGCAAGAGGCAGAGCTGACAGGATTATTAAACCAACATGCCATATTGAAATTATCTTATCGGAAGGGAATAAATAATGGGACAAAAAGTTAATCCAACAGGTTTTAGATTAGGTATCTCAAAAAAGCAAAATGCTAATTGGTACGCTAAAGGCAAAGACTTCTCTACATATCTAATACAAGATTTAAAAGTAAGAGAATATTTCAAAACTAAACTTAAAAATTCATCAATTAGCAAAATTGAATTAGAAAGATCGGCTGAAAACTTTGTTGTTTCAATATATACGTCCAGACCTGGGATTATTATTGGAAAACGAGGAGAGGAAATAGATAACCTTAAAAAAGCTGTTGAAAAAATAGTAAAAAAACCAGCTCAAATAAATATTAAAGAAGTTAAAAAACCTGATACTGATGCACAAATTTTAGCCGAAGGCGTTGCTCAACAATTAGAAAGAAGGGTAATGTTCAGAAGAGCAATGAAGAGAACAGTTCAAAGCGCTCTAAGACAAAGTGCTAAAGGTGTTCGAGTTGAAGTTTCTGGAAGATTGAACGGTGCAGAGATTGCTAGAACAGAATGGTATAGAGAAGGAAGAGTTCCATTGCATACACTTCGTGCTGATATAGATTATGGTACTGCTGAAGCTTTGACTACTTATGGAATTATCGGTATTAAAGTATGGGTATTCAAAGGTGAAATAACTGAAGATCCATACAAAGTAGATTTGGGAGTTAGTTAAGAATCATGTTACAGCCAAAACAAACAAAGTTTAGAAAGATGCATAAAGGTCGAAATAGAGGCCTTGCACAGAATGGGAATACAGTTGCTTTCGGAAGATTTGGACTTGTTGCTTCTGATAGAGGCCGCATAACTGCCCGTCAGATAGAGGCAGCTAGACGTGCAATGACAAGACATATTAAAAGAGGCGGAAATATTTGGATAAGGATATTCCCTGACAAGCCTATTACAAAAAAACCTTTAGAAGTTCGTATGGGAAAAGGTAAGGGTAATGTTGAATATTGGGTTGCACTTGTCCAGCCAGGAAAAGTAATGTTTGAGATGGCCGGTGTTGAAGAAGAACTTGCTAGAGAAGCTTTTAAATTGGCCGCAGCTAAATTACCTATTAAAACCCATTTTATTAGGAAGGACGTATAAATGAGTAAGGAATTAATAGATCTTAGAAAGAAAAATATGGAGCAGCTAGATGCAGAACTCACTGCTACTAGACAAGCTCAATTCACTTTAAGAATTAAACATAAGACTGGACAGTTAAATGAAACTAATCAGTTAACACTTGCTAGAAAAAAAATAGCAAAAATTAAAACATTAATGAATGAATTAAAATTAAAGGATAGCAAATAATGAACTCAACTAATCCAAGAATTCTTTCTGGAGTTGTAATTAGCGACAAAGCTGATAAAACAATTACTGTAAAGATAGAAAGAAAAGTAAAGCATCCTGTTTACGGCAAAGTCATGAAAAGAGCTACTAAAGTTCATGCTCACGATGAAAATAACTCTGCTGCAATTGGTGACTTAGTCTCTGTAAAGGAATGCAGACCAATATCTAAAAGTAAAACATGGGTTTTAGTTGAACAAGTTGCTCCAGTAATTAAAACAG
>MDSX01074590.1_pt1 | contig 14668 bp, 14 predicted proteins | sample 811141 | NCBI WGS metagenome assembly MDSX01 (sample SAMN05326642, study PRJNA326480) | marine metagenome | isolation source: seawater | place: Atlantic Ocean: South East | collected 2010
CTTAAAATTAAATACAAAAGTTAATAACCAATCAACAGAAAGATATCCACCAGCTACAAAACCCAGTAAAAAAATAAAAGCACCTAAAACACCAAACAAGTGCATAGGCTTTTTTCCAAACCGTGCAACGAAAATTATAGACAGTAAATCAAGTGGACCGTTAATAAATCGACTTAGCCCAAATTTTGAATACCCATATTTTCTCGCTTGATGCTGAACTATTTTTTCTCCTATTTTTGAATATCCAGCCCATTTTGCGAGCACTGGTATATAGCGATGCATCTCACCATAAACCTCAATACTTTTTATAACATCATATTTATAAGCCTTAAGGCCGCAATTAAAGTCATTTAATTTTATTCCACTCATTTTACGAGTTGCCCAATTATACAATTTTGTAGGAATCGTTTTGGATAAAGGGTCGTATCTTTTCTTTTTCCATCCGGAAACCAGATCAAATCCATCTTCAATAATCATTCTCCGCATTTCAGGCAATTCTTCAGGACTATCCTGTAAATCCGCGTCCATTGTAACAACCACCTGCCCTTCTGCCTTTTCAAAACCTACAAAAAGCCCTGCTGATTTACCATAATTTCGCTGAAACTTGACCGCTTTAACATTTTGGTCTTGTTTTTTAAGACCCTCTATTACATGCCATGAATTATCAGTACTTCCATCACTAATAAACCATATTTCATAAGTCGTTTTGTTATCAACCATTACTTTTTGAATCCAGCTATGCAGTTCAGGTAAAGATTCAGCTTCATTAAAAAGCGGAATTACAATTGAATAGTCTTTCATTTAATTTATTTTTTAAAAAATAAAATTCACCAATTAATTGTAAATATAAAAGATTAATAAATGATTATCACTTTACTTTTTGTCAGAAATTAAGTTAATTTTTCTTAACATATAACTGCAAACATACAGTATCCAAAAAAGAATTTAAATGCTTGTATTATATACTCTTTGTTACTACATTTGCAGTGGGTAAGTCTTATACGACCAGCTCCTGCTGAACTCCCCCAGGGCCGGAAGGCAGCAAGGGTAAGCGGTTGTAGCGGTGCGATATAAGTAGCTTACCCATTTTTTGTGTAAAATTTTGAAGTATGAAAAAAATAGTTCTGATATTCACGATTATATATTCAAACATAAATATTGCTCAAGATGATGATGATAAAAACCTTTTACCCACAACAATGTTTTCTGCTGAAAGCGGTTACCACTACAATTCATTAAATGGTAAAAATGGAATTGAACTAAGAACACACGTTTGGTTTCTTAGAAAAAACAGCTTAGGGCCAGAATTTCATTTTTACCTACCTTCAAATGAAAGAAAGTATACCGATTATCAATTTGACTTTAATTTTCGGAGAATTCTAGTCGATATGCACCCCTTGACCTTTGATTTTTTGATAGGCCCTGGTTTTCGAAGTACGAGAGACTCCCTGAATGAAAATGGAGAGTTTATTGATGCTGTATCCGAAGAAAAAAGATACTGGCTGTTTGATGGGATTAATTTAGGCTTTGGAGTTGGATACAGATGGGGAAATCACTCAATATATGGTATGCCTAGGATTAATCATAAAGATGCATTTATTCAAATTTCATTAGGCTATAAATTTCACTTTGACATTACACCAAATGAAGTTTTTAACAATAAATATAAATTAAGAAAGAAAAGGCGAAAAAATTAATAATCAGAAAATAATTTGTGAATTTCCTGTAAGGAGTATTTCTTTAAATATTCCTTCCTTTTTTCATCTGCTTTTGCTCCCAGTACTTGAATACCCAAAAAAGAAATGTTATTTTCTATAACCGACAACTGAATTGTTATATATTGCCCACTAATAATTTCAGCACTTGCTTCAATAACATTTTTATCTCCTCTTATATTTTTGAAGCCCAACTTTTTAAAATCCAATTCGTTATAAATCATTTAATTTTTTAATTAATTAAACACAAAGTTAATTTAACTTTGTGAAACTATTTTGAAAACTCAAATAACTAAATCAGAAGTCAATGATTTACCCCTAGGAAAATTCGAGGGTGAAATTACTGTTATAGATAATATGGGAAAAATTTCTGATGCCATTGAAGAAATTAAGCAGGAAAACATAATTGGTGTAGACACTGAAACCCGACCAACTTTTAAAAAAGGAACTTTGAACAAAACAGCTTTAGTTCAAATTGCGACCCGAAAGAAAGTATATTTGTTTCGATTAAACAAAATAGGTTTCCCTCTTTCATTAGCAAACATTTTTGAAAATTCTCAAATTCAAAAAATCGGTATTGCTATTCTGCAGGACATGAAGGAGTTATCCGAACAGTTTCAACCTTTTAGTCACAATAATGTTACGGACCTTAATATTCTATGTAAAACACTGAAATTTGAAAATATTGGAGCTCGAAACCTTACCGCAATGCTTCTGGGGTTTAGAATTAGTAAGCGACAACAAACCAGTAACTGGGAAGCCAGCCTTTTAAACGAAAACCAGTTAAGATACGCAGCAACAGATGCCTGGGTAGCCAGACAAATTTACCTTCATTTATATTATAGTAAAGAATTTAATTTTTGAAATTACTTATTTGGAAAGAGTGTCTAATCTCCTTTCAATTTAGTAATTTCGCACTATGAATTCACCAGAAATAAAACCCTATAAAAACGAAGACGGTTCAAAAAAAGAACAGGTTGCAAAAATGTTCAACAACATTGCTCCTAAGTATGATTTTCTGAATCATACTTTATCAATGGGTATAGACATAATGTGGAGAAAAAAAGCAGTTAAAATACTTAAAAAGTCCTCTCCTAAAAAAGTGTTGGACATTGCATGTGGTACAGGTGATTTCACTATTGCAAACCTTGACTCTGGAGCTGAAAATATAATCGGTTTAGATATCTCAGAAGGAATGATAAATGTTGGTATTGAAAAAATCAAAAGAAAAGGACTTACAAAGAAAATAAATTTGCAGGTTGGAGACTCGGAAAAAATTAATTTTGAAGATGAAACTTTCGATGGAATAACTGTAGGTTTTGGTGTTAGAAACTTTGAAAACTTAGAAAAAGGTCTTGCTGAAATGTACCGAGTACTTACTCCAAATGGAAAAGTAATTATATTGGAATTTAGCAAACCTCAAAAATTCCCGATAAAACAACTATATTTCTTTTACTTTAAATATATTCTGCCTAAAATAGGCAGATTAATATCTAAGGACAAAACAGCTTACACTTACCTCCCTGATTCCGTAAAAACCTTCCCTGATGGAGAAAAATTCACTTCTATTCTAAAAAAAGTAGGCTTCAAAGAGACTGATATTGTTTCTTGCTCGTTTGGTATAGCATCAATATATGTTGGTAATAAATTGAAATGAATAAAATTTTAATTCTCATACTGATTACCTATTGTTCTTCACTTCTTGGCCAAAGAGGAGTAAATCAAAACTTAAAAGGGTTTGATAAAAACAGAAAAATCCATTTTGGCTTTTTAATTGGAGTTAATCAACTTAAATCAAACCTATCTGTAAATAATTCTATTTTTACTGAGGACACAATATACTCTCTTAACATTAAATCCTCACCCGGTTTTAATTTAGGAATTATAACTGACGTCCATTTAGGTGAAAACTGGGACATAAGAACTTTATTTCCCTCACTAATATTTGGACAAAGAGATTTTGAATACTTAATTCAAAGTGAAGATGGAATATTTATTGATAAACGTCTGTCAGAATCCACATACCTTGCTTTACCAGTCGAGTTTAAATATAAAGCTGAGCGTTATGGTAACTGGAGACCGTATCTAACTGGTGGAGGTTTTATTGCATACGATATGGTATCCCAAAAAAACACTCAAGAGGACATAGCTGTCGTTCGTCTTCAAAAAATGGATTACGGATACACTTTGGGATTTGGGTTTGAATTCTTTTTAGAATATTTTAAATTCTCTCCTCAATTTAAATGGGATAAAGGAATTCGAAATATGATAATTAAAGATAATACACCATTTACAGATATTATAAATAATGTTCGCTCCAGTACATTTACAATTTCACTTACTTTCGAAGGATGATTCAAGAAACAAATATTAGAATCCCTCCTAAATACATTGAAGACCACCAAGAGATCAAAAAGTCTTTATCAAGACAACTAAAAGTCCCGGCTCAAAAAATTATCGATTTCAAAATCATAAAAAAAAGTATTGATGCAAGGTCAAAAAAAATTGTTTTTCAATTAAGAGTTCAAGTAGGTATTCAAGAAAACATCCCAATAACATCAACCGAATATTCTATAAAAAAAGACGTATCAAAATCTCCACCTGTAATTATTGTAGGGGCTGGACCAGCTGGGTTATTTGCAGCTCTTGAACTCATTGAATTAGGGTTAAAGCCAATAATTTTAGAAAGAGGGAAAAATGTTCGTGAACGAAGAAGAGACTTAGCAGCAATAAACAAAAAGCATATTGTAAATCCCGAATCAAACTATTGTTTTGGTGAAGGCGGAGCTGGAACATATTCTGATGGAAAATTATATACACGCTCAGACAAAAGAGGTAACGTTAAAAAAGTTCTTTCCATTTTTATTGAGCACGGTGCCGATGAATCAATTGGAATTGATTCCCATCCGCATATAGGGACAAATAAACTACCCAAAATAATTGTTTCCATAAGAGAATTTATAATTGAATGTGGCGGAGAAATACATTTTAATACTAAGGTAGAAAACTTTAAAATCAAAAATAATTCCATTACTGGTGTTGAATCAAACAAAGGTGACTTTATAACCAGGGAATTAATTTTAGCCACTGGACATTCAGCAAGAGATATTTTTAAAAAACTGGAAAAACTTGGAATTGCTATTGAAAACAAGCCATTTGCTTTAGGAGTTCGAATTGAACATCCCCAATCGTTAATTGATTCAATTCAATACAAATGTGATGAACGAGGTAATTTCCTTCCTCCTGCATCCTATAATCTAGTTAGCCAAACTCAATTCAAACCAGCTTACAGCTTTTGTATGTGCCCTGGAGGTATAATAGCTCCATGCGCAACTTCTCCAGGTGAAGTTGTAACAAACGGTTGGAGTCCCAGCAAAAGAAATAATCCATATGCTAACTCAGGAATTGTTGTTACAGTTGATGAAAAAGATTTCCAACCCTATTCCAAATATGGGAACCTTGCTGCCATGAAATTCCAATCAAATGTTGAAAAAAAGGCATGGATAGTTGGTGGAAAATCGCAAGTTGTTCCCGCTCAAAAAATGGATGATTTTGTAAACGGAAAAATAAGCTCTTCTTTACCTAAAACGAGTTACCAACCAGGAATTGTAAGCGCTGATTTAAACGAAGTATTACCCCCTATAATAGCAAAATCTTTACAGCAAGCATTCTTGGATTTTGGAAAAAAAATGAATGGATATTTTACTAATGAAGCTATTTTACATGCTACCGAATCAAGAACAAGCAGTCCTGTAAAAATCCCACGTGATAAAATCACTTTAGAGCATATTCAAATCAATGGATTATATCCTTGTGGAGAAGGCGCTGGTTATGCAGGTGGTATAATGAGCGCAGCTATCGATGGACAAAAGTGTGCACAAAAAATCGCAGAAAAATATCGTACCTATAAAAAATAAAAACTACTGAATAAAGGCTTATCGAAGAAGAGTCAGACTCCCTACTTTTTCTACTTCTTTTCCTGAAACACCAGTAACAGAAACTTTATAAACATAAACACCGCTTGGAGCAGATTTACCAGAAACAAATTTACCATCCCAACCTTCGTTTATATCAAAAGATAAAAACACCTGTGTTCCCCACCTGTTATAAACAGACATTTTAAACTTTTCAATCCCTGTTCCTTTAACAAGGAACTCATTATTTACATTGTCTTTATAAATATTAGGCGAAAAAGAATTGGGTATCCAAAGGTAAATAGATGTTGTTAGATTCAGATCCTGCTGTATAGAATCTTTACATCCCATACTGTCAGTTACTGTAAGTTTAACTGTATATAAAGAATCATCTTTATATACAGTAGTTGGATTGTATATATCTGAAGTGTCGCCGTTACCAAAATCCCATTTATAACTTTCAACATCTCCTTCAGAATTATCTAAAAAGTAGATATCAGCATCTGTTTCCAATAATGGGGAATTAATTACAAACCTTGCTGTTGGTTTCTGAATCGTTAACTGCACCTTATCCTTTGATGGAATTATTCCACACGAATCCATAACAGAAACATTAATTGTTCTTGAAGTCAGTGAAGAAAACACAGCTCTAAAAACCACAACTCCGTTTTCCCACACATAAGAATAAGGTGGAATACCACCTGAGGCAGATGCGATAAACATTATTTCTTCGCCTGGACAGGCAACAGTGTCCTTTTCAATATTTACCAGTAATTCGTTATAATCCAATTCAACAGTTGAACTTTCATTTTGAATATTTCCACAAGCATCAGTAACCTTCAAATCATAAGTTTCAGTTTCTAAAATTTGAGGTGATATGTTTTGTGCTTTTTCTCCTGTTGACCAATCATAACTATATGGAACCGCGCCCCCTGAAACATTTGTGTTTAAGTCGACATTAACACCTAAGCAAATTACAGAAGTATCTTTTGGCAGCAATGAAAGAGATAAAGGCAACAATTCCGGCACAACAACTTTAAAATTATTTGACGTACTCGAACTACAAACATCGCTAACTTCAAACTGATACTCGGTAGTAATATTTGGTGAAACCGATGTTGAAATTCCAGAGCCTCCATTATTCCATGAGTATTGAAAAGGAGAATAACCACCTGTGAAATTTGCATTAATTGAAGTTTGATCACCAGGACATGTGATTTGTGTACTATCTGAAACAGAATTCATCAAGGATAAATCACTAATTGTATAGGTAAAATCTACACTATCTGTTTCACAGACATAAGGATTAGGAAATCTAAGAATAACTGTTTCATCACTTTCAACAATACCATCTGGAACCGGAACAATATTTATACTTGCAAAACTAACATTTGGAGGAAATAAAACAGATCCCGATAGGTTATCATAATCCACACCATTTTGAGCTGTTCCGTATATCTGATAATTTAAATTTAATGATGTCCATAATTTTTCTATTCTTGTAAGCTCAAGAATTCCATCAGAGCATCCTTCTGGCAACAAGTTTTTTGTTCCAACATTAACACTGGAGCTTTCAGATGAGGTAAATAGTGGCTCACTCGACAAACTCCCGCCTTTTAAAAACACTCCACTATCATATGACTCATCCATTACATCAGCAATGGCTATTTTTAAATGATAGGTTTTACAAGGAGTAACTTTTGAAACAGCTGTTAATGGCACAGTAAACCCATTAAAATTAATAACTTTAGGGTCTGTGTATTGAGAAGATCCAGTCTTTCCATTACCATTGCTAATATAAAGAGAAGAATTAATATTTTTATTAATTGTATTTATCGTTACTGGAGTTGATGTTCCTGGAACCACCGCTAAATTTTGAACTCCTCCGCTGATTCCTGGACCAGAAATATAAAAGGCAAAAACATCATTCATTCCTTTATCAACAAAATCGGGATATTCTTCAGAAGCAAAAATATACTGAAACTCTACGGTGTCTCCCTGTGGAACAAAATCAAATTCTAAAACCGCTGCATCAAACGTTCCTTTATCCACTAAAGCATCTAAATCGGAATCTCCATCTAATTTCCAAATTTCAGATGCTCCCGGATTATTATTTGGACCAACGGGACCATTTTTTCCCCTAAGAGGGTCATCATTATCCAATACATTACCTGTTGATAAAATAATTCCTTCTAGAAATCCTATATTGCTTTGCGTTCCATTAAATTTCCCAATAGCACCCTCTTGTCCAATTATATTTTTCCCTGTAAATTTTACATTACTTACAGTGATTCCCTTTCCAACCAAAACATCCTTTACTAATTCTGTGGGCGTAAGGGCATTATGGGTAATTAATTGCGCATTTAAAGCGTAAGAAAAAAATAACGGTATGAAAATTAATTTTCTCAACATTAATAAAACACTAAAGTAAAGCAATATGTTACTTCTAAAAATAGAATTTAGATAATATGAGTACGTATAATACTATTTATTGTTTTTCTTTTATCTGGAAAAGAAAATCAAATAATTTTCCATCAGAAATATTACCCCCTAATTTTACCAAAAAATGTATTTCTTCATTTCTTTTTTGTTTAGGGAATGACTTACTTGTACTGTAAATATGAATTTGAGAGGCATTATCTGCGATAAATTTAAAGATATTATCCTTAGAAAATTCATATTCTCCTTTATAGTCAATACCTATTAGAACTGCCTTATCATCATAAAATTTAAAGGCCTTCAAATCTTTTTGACCAACATAAACAACAAATTTTGTATTATCATATACCTTATCGAGTATTAAATTACTAAACAAACCTACAATTTCAATTGCTTTATCTGCATCTTCATTGTTCAGCTTCTCCCACTCTTCTGAATGCAAACCATTGGCAATCAAAAAATGTTTAAACTCTTCTTCAAACTCTCTAAGTTCTCCGTCCGTTAGGTACCTGTATTTAACCATTATTGTATACTAAAAAGCCACAGAAAATTTTTCCGTGGCTCTTGTAAATTTTAAATATTACTTAAAATATTTTTTCTATGTGAAAAACTAAACATTAACCGATAGTAATTCTGCCATTGCCTGACCAATATGAGCTGGAGAGTCAACAACTTTAATTCCACAATCTCTCATAATTCTTTTCTTAGCTTCTGCAGTATCATTTTCACCACCAACAATAGCACCAGCATGTCCCATAGTTCTTCCCTTTGGTGCTGTTTCACCTGCTATAAAACCAACTACAGGTTTAGTACCATTATCTCTAATCCATTCAGCAGCTTCAGCTTCAAGATTACCACCAATTTCTCCAATTACGACAATACCCTCTGTTTCAGAGTCAGCCATTAAAAGTTTAACAGCATCTTTTGTTGTAGTTCCTATAATAGGGTCTCCACCTATTCCGATAGCAGTAGTAACTCCTAATCCTGCTTTTGAAATCTGGTCAGCAGCTTCATAAGTCAATGTACCCGACTTAGAAACAACACCAACTTTACCTTCTTTAAAAACAAAACCAGGCATAATACCAACTTTTGCCTGCCCTGCGGATATAATACCAGGACAATTAGGTCCAACTAAAGTGCAATCTTTATCAGAAATATATTTTTTCACCTTAGTCATGTCAGCAACCGGGATTCCTTCAGTAATCGCAACGATAACCCCAATACCAGCCTCGGCAGCTTCCATAATTGCATCTGCAGCGAACGCAGGTGGAACGAAAATAATAGAAACATTCGCTTCAGCTTTTTCAACCGCTTCAGCAACTGAATTAAATACCGGTTTATTCAAATGAATTTGTCCTCCTTTACCAGGAGTTACACCACCTACCACATTTGTTCCATATTCAATCATCTGTTCTGCATGGAAAGTACCTTCACCTCCTGTGAATCCTTGAACGATAACTTTTGAGTCATTATTTACTAAAACAGCCATTTATTATATAATTTGTTGTTAACAAAAATATTCATTCTACTCAATCCAACGAAAAAATATCAGATTATTTTTCATTCTTTTTATTTTAAGGATGGTATATACTCCTCCAAGCAAGCATTAATCCTATAAAAAGACTCTTTCATAAGGTCTGGGATATCCATATTATTTAAGCCTTTGGTCGATATAGGATCCAATACAACCATCCTTGATTGTCCTGGACCACATTTTCCGAACCACAAATTACCTCCTTCCAAACGCTTATAATTGTCTAAAAAAACAATTGGAACTATTGGAACCTGATTCTCTATGGCTAATTTAAAAGGACCTGCTTTAAAAGGCTTCATTTTTGGTGCTTTTTTACTTCTTGTTCCCTCAGGAAATATAAGCAAATCTGCTCCTTCTTTAAGTTTTTGAGCACATTCCTTTAATGCACCTGACCCGCTAACCATATCGCTTCGATTAACCGTAACATTCATACCGCGGAAATTTGTTTTAAATAATGGTGCTTTTTTCAACTCTTCTTTTGCTAAAAACGCAAAGTACCTTCGTATTCTGGTATAAGGAACAACAATATCTAATTGGGATGAATGGTTTGAGATAATTACGTAATTGGAATCTTTTGGCAAACGCTTTTTGTGGATTATTCGAGGAATAATTCCAATCGCAATACAAATACTCCAAGCCCATAACTTATAAATTGTTTTAAAAGTTATAGGATAGTTTTTTAAAATAACTATAGTAAAAAAAACAATAGGATAGAAAACAATGGTGCTGGTTAACATATATATTAAAAACCATACTTTCCAAACCATTCTAGGTAGAAACAAAATCCACTTCATTCAACAAATGTACACACAAAAAACGCTCCGGCTGGGAACCGGAGCGAATTTAACTACCTTTGACTATGAAAAAACTACCTTAATAATCTTATGTTCATTAACGAGATAGCAGTAAGTTTAGATTACTAAAAACTACTACTTGTAGCTTTTTACCTACCAAACCACATAAACAACAGACAGAATTCAATTAAACTTTTTACCTGTATTCTACAGGAATGCCTTAATTTTGTCCAAAACAACTGTAATGGCAAGAATTTTAACTGGTATACAAAGCACAGGTGTTCCGCATTTAGGTAATTTGCTAGGTGCTATCATTCCAACAATTGAAATGAGCCAAAAAGAAAATAATGAAATGTTTGCATTTATTGCAGATATGCATTCTTTAACATCAATAAAAGACGGAGATTCTATTCGTGAAAACACATACTCAGTAGCTGCAACATGGCTGGCTTTTGGTGTTGATATTGAAAAAAATGTATTTTATCGGCAAAGTGATGTTACCGAAGTTGTTGAGCTTGCTTGGTATTTAAGTTGTTTTATGCCATATAGCAGATTGCAACTTGCTCATTCTTTCAAAGACAAATCTGAAAAGTCAAATGATGTTAACTCCGGTTTATTTAACTATCCAGTCCTGATGGCTGCTGATATTTTATTATATGATGCAGATATTGTACCTGTAGGTAAAGATCAAAAACAGCATTTAGAATTTACCCGTGACTTAGTTGATAAAATTAACCATCAATACGGGGAGGTATTAATAAAGCCAGAAATCAGTTTAAATAAAAAAACGATGTATGTTCCTGGTGTTGATGGACAGAAGATGAGTAAATCATATGATAATGGAATTAATATTTTTGATTCAGACAAAAAATTAAGAAAGTCTATCATGGGTATAAAAACAGATAATTTAAGTTTAGAGCAACCAAAAAACCCAGACTCCTGTACTATCTTTCAATTATATTCATTGCTAGCATCAGATGAACAGAAAAAGGAATTAGACGCAAATTACAGAAAAGGTAATTTTGGTTATGGTCACGCTAAACAATTACTTTTTGAATTAATTTGCGAAAAATATGGTAACGAGAGAGAATTATATAACAAATTAATGAGCAACAAGAATATATTAGATGAAAAATTAGAAATTGGCTCCGCCAAAGCAAAAATAATTGCAAAAAACACAATAAATAGAGTTAGAAATGTAATGGGTTACTAATATGATTAAAAAAACATTCTTATTTAGAATTTCCGGAATAGTACTATTTGTAATTGGAATGATTTTCAGAATGAAACAAATTCCTGGATCTCTCCCTATATTACTTATAGGTATAGGCCTTTTAGTTATTGGATATGTAATATGGCTTTATGGCACTTACACAAGAAAAAAATTAAACACCAATAAAGACAAAGAGAGTGAGGTGACAGATTCCTAAAACCAAATTGGAAGCGAATTATCGAATCTCTCAATTATTGTATACAAATCCTTGCCTAAAATTTCCATTTGAATTTTTTTAGACTGTTCCTCATTTTGATGCCATTTGGCATGATGTTCAGAAAAACCTGTATAGTTAAAGTCATATTTTCGATTTGTTATTTGGTATAAATAAGCACCAGTAGCAGTTAAGAAAACCGATAATGCTATCCATTTCATGGATTTTTTTAATATTTTCCCAATCAGACCTAAAATTAATAACATCAGGAAAGTAAATGTAATGATTAAAAACAAATCGTAATTGTTCCACCACCAAATATGACCTGTACCTCCCCAATAATTCATAGAAGGAAACATGAAGGCAACACCTCCCCAAACAAAATCAGGAGTTGGCATATCCTCAAAAAGGTGAACCAGATAGGCTAAAAAAACACTACTATAAAAAGGAATATTTGCTCTAAAACGATTTTTAAAAATCGTCCATCCATTAAAAAAAAGACTGATTAAAACACAAAAAAAACAAAAAACAATTGCCATAAATAAAGAATGAAATAACCCGTGATGCGAATACCATCGTTTTTGATGATAAATGTTTACTCCTAAATCCTTTAAATTAAACCACTCCCCAATTGAAGAATCAAACCCGCTCCAATATGAAATAACATCTAAATCAGGAAAAAAAGCTGCTACGCCTGAAACAAGTACAATTAAAAATTTATGCTTTATATCTTTATTGGAAAAATGTATTGCCGTTGCACCTATTGCTAAGCCAGAAAAAGTATGTGAAAGAATATCCATACATAAATCTAACATTTAGATTTATGTCTTATTTAACTACCTATTATTTGAGCCAATATTTTGATTATTCGTAATTTGAAATTTTGCATCCCAAAAAATTACCACCTAGTGCTATAACATCAAAAACTTCTATTATTTTAATTCAATAGCAACTAATTTGACTATATTGTATTATAGTAAACTTGGCTATATAAAAGGAATCTTTTTACTTTTGATATTCGGTTACCCTTAAATAAGTGAAATATATTTTTAAAACAATATTAATATTTACATTTCCTCTTCTTTTCACAGGAAGTTGTGGAAATTCAGAACCTGCTGTTTCTGAAGGCGTTATAACTTATGACATTTCCTATCCCAAACCTATAGAAGATAAATGGATGGAAAAACTGATGCCAACTGAGATGGAAATGCAGTTCAAAAACAACAATATCAATGCTGAACTTACATTTGGATTAGGAATGATAAAAATTGGTTATATAACCAATACAGAAGACAAACGCTTGCATGAAATGTTGAAATTTATGAGAGAAAGAAATGTGTCTCATAGAAGCTCAAAAGAAGTTGATGATTTACTAAAACAAATTCCCAATCATAAATTTGAACTACTTCCTGATACTAAAACAATAGCTGGTTTTTTGTGCAATAAGGCTATAGTAAAAGTTGACAGTCCTACCGATCCTTATAACATTTACGATTTATGGTACACAAAAGAAATTAAAATTAAAGAACCGAATTGGTGTACACCTTTTAAGTCAATACCAGGAGTTTTAATGGAGTATAGGCTTGAAAGATTTAATGTAATAATGCATTTTACTGCGATTGATGTTGAAAAACTAGAAGTTAAAGACACTGAATTTTTAGTTCCTAAAAAATATAAGGAAATTTCCGTCGACGCCATGGAAAAAAACCTTCAAGATTTAAAAGATATCTAGACAAAGGCTCTTTAATTTTTTTATTTCAATACCATTTAAGAGTTAATTATTTTCTACTTGAATAAATCCATTTAATAAATAATCACCTATTTCAAGAGTATAATAATATGTGCCTGAACTTACTTTATTATTATTATAGGCATTAATACCACAAAAATTATTTTTAAACTCTTTAGTATCATACACTTTCATTCCCCATCTATTATAAATTTCATAATTTGTGCATTCAATAAATTCATCAGGGATAAGCACCTCAAAACAATCATTCACCCCATCATTATTAGGTGTTATAATATTAGGTATGAAGACATCAATAAATTCTGCAATATTTTTCCATTCAAAGTCAATACGAGCTGAATCAAAACAGATACCATTATTACCTACAGATAAAACTGTAGAAGCATTCGTTCCAAAATCAAAAATATGGTATGGATTTAATTCATTAGATTCTCCTCCATCACCAAATATCCAGTTATGAGAATCAGCTAAGATACTACTATCACTAAACTGAACTTCAAAACCGGCACAAGTAGGAGTATAACTATAAGAAAACTCTGCTATTGGATTAACATTTAAACTTATCGTGGTTTCTGCTGAATCAACACATTTATTCTGATCCGTTACAACAACTTTGTAAGTAATTGGATTTTCTGGAGTTGATAACACTTCTCTTCCTGTGACTTTATTTAAATATATATTGGGAGACCATGAGTAATCAACACCACCAGTTGCCCATAAATAGGCATCGGAACCTTCACAAATTAGTGTGTCACCATTACCCATTATCCCTACTTTAGGTAAAGTATTTACAATCACTCTAATTGAATCCAAAGCATAACAGCCATTTTTTCCGTTGGCTCTTACTGAATAAAACGATGTTGTATCAGGGTTAATTAAGATAAAACTGTCTAATATGCCATTTATTTCATGACTTAACCATACATAATTATCCCCACCTGAAACAAAAACATTTAAATATTGTCCAATACAAATTGCTGTATCATTGTTTGTTTTAATATCAGGCAAGGGTAAAACAGAAATAATAGAAGTATCTCGATTTTTACACCCATTTGAATCTATCCCTTCTAAAATTAAATTTGTTGAAGTATCTGA
>MDSX01050528.1_pt1 | contig 14649 bp, 19 predicted proteins | sample 811141 | NCBI WGS metagenome assembly MDSX01 (sample SAMN05326642, study PRJNA326480) | marine metagenome | isolation source: seawater | place: Atlantic Ocean: South East | collected 2010
CACTCTCGTTTGTCTTTTCCTTAAAATCCAATAAAGTTAATATTATACTATCTACTTTTGCTACCATTTCAACACAATCATTATACGTTTTTTTAAGATTGTTTAATCCTGGTAATATATTATTTATAAAATCTCTGGTATCTTTTGTTATTTTTACATAATTACAGAAAGGATCTACAGATGATTTATCAATCATTTCATCTAAAAATTTACAAAATTCTGTAAAATCTTCATCTAAATATTTAATAGTTTTTCCACGACCTTCTCCATACCACCATCGTGCGACCCATTGCCCCCTATAAGCCACTTCTTTATAATAAGTATATGTCTTTTCATCTTCAATATTTTCTTCTACTCTGCCTAATTTCTCTCCTTCTTTTAAATCTATAAAAATAGTTAATCTTTTTTTATTTTCTTCTAAAGTATTCTTCAATCGTGTAGGTGTTAAAATTAATGGATGAGGTACTAATGTAGATAAACCATTTGCTCCTGATAACATTATACATAAGACATATAAAATAATTTTTAATTCATTTACAAATAAGGTATATATTGTGGACTAGAATTTTCATATATAGTAACCTTAAAAGCATCTTTATATCCCTCTACATATACAGTGTCACCATTCATCAATTCATCACATCCATATTCACTTGTGCAACTTCTACCGTTTTTACTCATTGGTAATTTTATAGCATTTGTTTTATCACTCATTGTATAATATTGCCATTTACTTCTATTACTGTATAATGGACGACCCATTACAGGTAATATGGTTTCATCACCGTTTAATCGTGTTAATATACCTACTTGATTATAATTAGAATCAAAACCACGAGTGTTAATATTAATAGGAACTCCCCTCGGGTCACTTGTATTTCTTGGAAAAAAACGACCATCTTTTAATGGTGGGGAAAAAGGGTTCATTAACGTATTACGTGTATTCATTGAAAATATACTATTCATTTTCGGAAAAAAAGAACTATTATTATTTTCCTTAATTACTACTACTTCTTTATTTGTTGAAGGTTCCTTATTAATTATATAAGAATAAACAACAACTGCTAAAATTAAAACTAAAATTAAAAATATGATAGTCATATTTTCAATACAAATAAATCCTGGAGGACACATCTTGGCCATATATATATAGTCAATTTATTATTTAAGCATCCTTCTTGGAAGGCTTTTTACCTAATGATTTTAAATCTGGGGCACCACCATTAAGTTTTTTAAGAATATTTCCCATTTCTCCCATACTTGGTAAATCCATTCCAGATAAAGTCTCTTTTGCTGTATTTAACACAGGAGCCATAGAATTAAGCGTTTGCATTAAATCTTTTTGTTGGCTTACAAGTTTCTTGGTTTCGGTAGTAATACTTTTAATACCGTCGTCACCGAGCATCGTTTGTAAATTATCATACGCTTGTTCCATCGTAGCAGCATAATCAATACGATCTCCTACTGTTTCATCGTCATCTTCATCAACGGATGCTGGTGAAGAAGGAGGAACATTGTTTTGAAATGTATCCACACACTGTCCAGAATTACATTTTTTTCCAGAAGGACAATCTTCATCTTGATTACAATCTGATGCGTTATTAGCTTCTTTCATTCCTTCCTTTTTCTTTTTCTTCTTCCTTGGTTTTTCTTCATCATCTTCTTTATTTTTCATTCCTTCCATCACTCTTTTATTGACTGCTATTAAACTGGTTACAACAATAGCTAAAAGGAGATTTACAGCCATATTTTTGCTAAAATATGTAGATAATACACCTACGGCTACAAATAAGGCTAAAGAATCGTAATCTTGAAGACCTACGTATCCTAATACATTAATAATCGCTAAAACAAGGAGAACGTATAAAACATATTTGTTTTTTAAAATGGCTGGTGCTTGTAATTTCATTTTATATATTAATTATATATAAAATAATAGTTAGCTATTTATAAAATTGTGAAGCTAGCATTTTATGCGCATGATGCTGGTGTACCGTCAGTCCATGATCCATCTGCCTTGTCACAGTCCTCTTTCGACGAGGCATCAGCTTCTGCATTATTTTTCATGCATTTACCTTTGATTTCTGCGGTGAAGTTGCATTTATTTTCTCCACCATCAGGAGAGTATTTTGACTTGTCTTCACACATTTCTTTAGCACCAGCAGCACCTAAAGCAACCTCGTTGCACGCTTTAATTGAAGAAGAAGAAGTATTGCCTTCCCTGGCTAACTGTCCTCCAGCCTCAGCAGCAGCATTAGCGGCATCAGCAAGAAGATCAGCGGGTTCTTTCATTGCTTCTTCGAAACCTTCCTTAACACGTCCGCAACCAAAAACAAAGTTAGCAACGAAAAGAGCAGCAAGGATTGAAAGACTTTTGTTGTTACAGTAACAGTGCATACCGTATCCAGCAAGTAAGAATAAAGCAAGGCATTCATACGCTTTTACAGATGCGTAACCAATAACATTAAGAGCTGCTAAAACAGCTAAGGCATAGAATAAATATTTGTTCTTTAATACAGCAGGAACTTTCATTATAATAAATATGTATAAAAAAAAATTATATTAAGTATTGAAAGTTAATATAATTATATTATTTTCCTAAATTAATTTCTTTTTCCTTTCCTTCCTTTCCTTCTCTTTCTTCTTGATTGTTTTTTTTTCTTTTTTCGTGTACCTCTTTTCTTTTTATTTTTCTTTTTCTTATTTTTTGTTTTATTATATTTTATATTTACACTTCTAACTGGAGTACCATAAGGTATAGATTTTAATTCATTTGGTGACCGCCAGCCTCCCCCTTGGTCGTAGCCCGGTAACCTTCCTGTCTCAGAGCTGCTCCTTCTTCTTGCTTCTTCCTGTCTTGCTATCGCCCGTTCCTCTGCTGCTCGTTCGCGAGGTGACTGTTGCGATCTTCCTCTCGCTCTCGATATCTGTTCTGACTGCGAGATATCTCCTCGCTCGACCGCCCGCACTTGTGCCCGAACAGAAGTTTCTCCTTCTTTACTTTCCCTAATATTATCTTCCTCCTTGCTAGAACTACCACCTGGATTTAATCTTTCCTCTACTTTTCTTAATTCTTCATCCAGCTTTCTTCTATTATCATCATTTTGCGCTACTATTCTGTCTGCTTCACCACATAATCTTTTAATTTCGTCATCTAGCGCTTTTAATAAATCAGCAAAACGATTAGCATCGCCTTCCCATTCACCAATTTGTGAAACAAATCCTTGAAATTTTTCTAACAATTCTTTAATCTTTGCGTCACAATCTTTATCACTATTACGTTGAATTTGTCCTATTTGATCGTTCAACATCATTTGCATTCCTTCACGAATTCTAGTAATTCTTGATATATAAGTGGCATAATCGCCTTCTAACGCTTGTAATTTAACTATACATTTTTTTAATTCTTCAATTAATGCAGCTAAGTCATTTAATCCTTTATTTACTTTACCTTTATAAGCTGTTTCGCGCTGTTTATATTCAGTCCATTTCATAGTGGCATTTTCTATTGCTTCCTTGAATGTATTAAATAAGTTACTCATAGTATATAATATAATTATATATTTATTCTAAATCTGAATTTATGTCTGCTTCAATTGTAGTTACAGTGTCATCTGCTTCATTTACAACCTTTTCTAAATCATTACGCACTTCATATAATTTCTCCAACAATACACTCTGTTCATGTTTAGATTCCTGTAACATTCTTTCTGTTAAATTTGAGTCTAACATATTTTTTTCTAAATAATGCAACAATCTTAATATAGTTAATTCTTGTTCCTTTTTTTGATTTATTATAAAATTATGATAATCTTCATAATCATCATATATTTGCCTTAAAAATTTATTATCCTTTTGAAAAGTTCTTAAATTACGTAAATTGCTATGTAAATTATTTCTATTCTTTTTAATCTCACACGCTATTTGCTTTAAAACTAATTCATTTTGTAAATGGTCCATTATTTATTATATATAATTATATGATATTATTTTTTTGAGATATCTACGAGTCTATAGGTAAGTTTTTGAAATTAATTTTTTGTAATAACTTCATAGTGTAGTAAAGAAATAATATTATTGAAAAGAATTTAAATCTAAGCGAATATTATTTAGGATGTCCAAATCCCAAAAAGAATTTCTGCTTACTGAAAACGAAAATCGCTACGTAATGTTTCCCATCGTTGATGAGGACATTTGGAAGATGTACAAAAAACAAATGGATTGCTTTTGGCGCGCCGAAGAAATCGATTTATCAAAAGATACAAAACATTGGCTTACACTTAGCAATGATGAACAACATTTTATTAAACATATATTAGCCTTCTTTGCCGCTAGTGATGGTATTGTATTAGAAAATCTTGGCCAACGATTTATGAATGAAGTTCAAATTGCTGAAGCCCGTGCTGCTTACGGATTTCAACTTATGATGGAAAATGTTCACTCAGAGACGTACTCACTCTTAATTGATACACTTGTTAAAGAAGAACGAGAAAAGACTAATCTTTTTGAAGCAATTAACAATTTCCCTTGTATTAAAAAGAAGGCAGATTGGGCTATTAAATGGATTAATGATAAACGTTCATCTTTTGCTACTCGTCTTATTGCGTTTGCTTGTGTAGAAGGAATATTTTTCAGTGGTTCATTTTGCTCGATTTATTGGCTCAAGAAAAGAGGTATAATGCCTGGGTTGACCTTCAGTAATGAACTGATTTCTCGAGATGAAGGAATGCATACTGATTTCGCCGTATTGTTATTTTCAAAATTACAGAAAAAACCCAAAAAGGCAAAAATAGTTGAATTAATTAAGGAAGCTGTTGAAATAGAACAGGAGTTTATTACCGAGGCGTTGCCTTGTAAATTGATAGGTATGAATGCTAAGCTAATGAAACAATATATCGAATTTGTTGCTGATAGACTCATAGTTCAACTTGGTTATTCAAAGATTTATAACAGTGCTAATCCATTTGATTTTATGGAAATGATTTCCTTGGAAGGAAAAACGAATTTTTTCGAAAAACGTGTTGGTGATTATAGTCTTAGTAATAACGATAAAAGTGAAGATTGTTTTGGCGCTGATGAAGTTGATTTTTAGAAAATTGATTTAATTATAGTATATAGTTAAATTAGTATAATATACTATAAATGATGGATGGACCATGGTATGAATGTGTAGGCCCTTGTGCCGGTGAAGTTAGAAAAGACGTATTAAATCATATAAATATTGTTCAAGTAGGAACAGATCTCTATAAAAGAGAAAAAGACAAAATTATACAAGATGTTATAATGGAAGTTATACCGGATAGTAGAAATGATTTTGGTTCATGGAGAGGTTATTCTACTTTTGGTGTAAAAACAGAGTTAGCAAAAACAGTTATTGATAAAGTAAGGATGAGATATTCTATTTTAATATTAAAAAGAGAATTCACACCATATGTAATGCATTACTTATATAAACCAGGGGGAAGAAGATTTAATGAGATTGCTAATACAACATTAGTTGGTAGAAATGTTGAAAATCCTGAAGAATAATTATTTATTAACAATTTTATTTAATAAATTATATCCACTCTCAAAATTTTTTGTTTTACTTAACATCAATCCATATATTCTTGACGCCTTTTCTACTTCTATATATTCATTTTCAAAACATTTTTTTATTGTTTGAATTATAGTATCATGATCTGCGTCATTTTTAATTTCAACCATTTTACCATTTAATTCTGGATAGTCCGGTGGAATATCTCCTATCATTGTTGATCCACTCATAGGAACTTCCATATATTTTTTTAATAAAATTCCAAATGACGATGAAGATACCAAAGTAAATCTACTTTCATTTATTATTTTTGATAATTCTTCATTTTTTGGCATTTTATTTAAAGCTCCGTTATAATAACCCGGATGAGGAATATGTTTTATCCGTAAATTACTTTTTTCATTTAAAAATTGTAACACTTCGAAAAATTTTACTCTTAACGGATACGCAAATTTATTAATAAAACCATACAATAAAATATCATATTTAAATTCACTTTCTAATTTTCTTACTTTGAAATTTTCACTATCTATAAAATATCCCCAATAATCAATATTTACACCTGAATTTTTGTAATAATCGTCCAGTTTTGCTTTTTTTTGTGGTTTTAAAAGTTTTTGAAATTTATATTTTTTATACAATGATATTGCGGTTTCATAATAATGCGAATCTTCAAATATCATATATCTTGGTAAACTCATATGATTTTTATTAAAATCCTTTATCGATATTTCAGTCCACTTTTCCTGTCGTGATAAAAAATAATAAATAATTACATCAGGTTCCCATTTTATTCTTTTTTTTGTTTTACTTATCCAACTCTTTAATGTTTGACCTTCTTTATCATTCATTATTTTAATATTTTGTTTTGTAGATAAAAAATTTAATAAATCAACTCTATTGTTACTTGGTTGTTCTTTAAACAAATCCATCTTAGCAATAATTAGTACATTTTTCATATATATTAATTATTGTGTGTATTTTTTAAGTATTATCTTTGGAATTAGATCTTCCTTGATTTTGTCTAGTTTTTTATAACATTTATTAATAGTCACTTCACTAATTTCACTACATTTATTTACATTTTTTTTGCTTATATTTAAATTACAAGTTTGGGCTACAAAATATACAATTCCTGCTGCTACAGAATGTGGTGTATTTTCTGGAATTAAATTCTTTTGTGATATCTTATGTGCTACAAATAAACATACCTTTGTTAACTCCTTATTTAATCCTAATTTACTACAATATCTTTCTATAAATGATGTAGGTGTAGTCTTATATAGATGTGTCTTATCACTAGATACATCATCCTTCTCCATATTATTCAATAAATTTACCGCATTTTTACAACCCCTGGTTGCAGATGTATTGTCTAGATGAAATATACTTGCTATTTCCTTGGCTGTTCTTGGATATTTATGAATACGGGCAGCAATATACACCGCCGCAGCAATAATACCATCTCTATTATCTCCTCTAAATGTTTTCTCTTCTGATAATTTTTTATGTTGTCGCAATGCCTCATCTACAATTATCTTTGGAATACCTGAATTCTTAGACATCAATTTAATTGTCTCGAATTCATCATATTGAGACTTTTCCTTGTAAGGCATAGATTGCCACTCTGTATAACGTCTAATTTTTCTCATCTCATAACTTGAACGTCCACCACACACTACCTTACAACCATATGACGATTCTTTTAATAGTGGATTTATAGGCATACCACAACGTGTTGGGTCACTCATACTGCTATCATCCGCACCATAATAACGCCATTCAGCTGTTTCATCTAGTACATCTTTATATATAACCGCACAACTTTTATTAGTACACGTCAATAATTTTTGCTGTGTATATGATACAGCACTATTACATAAATCACAAGTTTCTCTTTGGCGCAAATTCTGTGATTCATACAATAATTCTAATTTTTTCTCTTTATTTTCTACACTTTCAAAAGCATTCCAAAGATTTTTTAGTCTCTTTTTGCCTTTTTTTTTCTTTTTTGTCTGTTGACTGAACATTATTAATTTAATATATAATAGTTTGTTTTTAATTCAATTTTATAATATATATATTTATCATAAATGGGCGCACAAAATTCAAAACCTAAAAGTAATAATCCAGATACTCCCGACACAGATAAGGAAACTGAAAATATGAAAATAGAAAATGTTATTGATTATACTGCCGCAAAATATATCACAACTTCTTCCTTTACAGATATGATTAATCTACATAAACCTGAATATTGTGATAAATTGGTAATATTAACCGCAAAAGTTATTGAAAAACATTTGAATAATATGGATATTAAATTCCTAGAACAAAGAACTGAAAATGGTGTTACTATTAATAAAACCGCTGATGCTAATATAATTTATTTAGCCAAAAATAAACTTGAATCCGTTGATGTTCCTAATAAATTTAAAAAACAACACATGTGTAATGCTATAGCAAAATTTTATGTTAAAATAGCACATTTGTTTGCTTGTATTTCTATGACTATTAATCCAAGATATACTTATACTGATGCGGCCGGTAGAGAAATTACTGTTCCACTTAGTAAAAAAAAAGATATTCCCAAACATATTCAAATTAAATATAGTAAATTTAATCTTTGTTCGAGAAGAATTAGTGCTTTGATGACTAGGCAAAATACCGAAAATGGTATTGTTATTAAAGTCAATAATTGTGACATGAATAAAAAAATAAATACTTCTATTGATGGTATAGAGGTTCCTATCAGCTCTACTGAAGATAAAACACTTTATGATGAACCGGGTATACCGGAACTTGAATTACTCTATTATGACGATTTTGATCTTGATAAAGGTGTATATAAAGGCATGACCGAAGATACCAGAAAAAATATATATGAAAAAGATGTTGAAAAGTTTTTTATATCATTCACAGGAGAACCATTTCTACCAAATGAAGTTTCTATTATTATAAGTGGATTATCTAATTCCACTGATGAAGAAATAGGCAATTATTTCAAATCTAAATATGGTTTTGTTGAAAAAGTAGAAAAAAAACCAAATGGTGAATTTATAGTGAGATTTGGTGATAAATCTGAAGACATTAAAAAGAAAAAAGAAAAGGGATCTATATCACAGAAAAAAACACTTGGTATTACACAAATAGAAGGAACACCTGTTACTATTAAAAAATATGAAATCTTTAAATTTTCTGATATTCCTCTTAAGGATTTTCATAATCAAGAGTTATGCACAAATAAGGATAGTCCATGGCATAAATCTTATAAGGGAGCACAAAGTGACAAATTATTTAATGAATACGCACAACATTTAAAGAAAATGGTTACAGATTCACAAAAAATAGAACATAATTTACTAAGTATTATCAAAGAAATGTTTAGCTTTTGGATTGACCCTTATAAAAAAGAAAAAAAATTATCAATTAATCCAAAACTTAATAATGAACTACTTAAGACACTTGTCGATAAAACACGTGAAGCTGTTATAAAACTTTATATTGGATGTGAAGATGATTTTCAAAAAGGATTGTCTATTTTTGAAGCTGTTATTACTCAAAAAATGATGCTAACAGCAGAAAGACGGGTTAATAAATTCCAAAATAAAGCAGATTCATTAAAGGGAGAGATCAAAGATGAAAGTACTGAAAAAAAAGAACCTGCTATTCCAGAACCAGAAAAAGCAGCCGAACCTGTTGAAGATATGAGCGATTTTAACAAACCTAAAATTATAAAACCATCGAGTGAGATCCCTGTTGATGGGTTTGAAAATAAAACACAATCTATTGGAACAGCACAATTAGAAAATAAATTGGAACAAATTAATCAAAAAGTAGAAATAAATATTCAACAAAACCAATCAAACACGGCAGAAGAAGCAGAAGCACCTATTGCTGGAGGGACACGTAAACGAAGAAAACATAAAAAGCGTAGAAAAACTAGCAAGCGTAGATAATTATATATTAAATTTTTAAATAATATATAATTTATTTTTTTTTCATTTTTTCAATTTCATCTTTTATATTTGTTGCTTTTGCTAATTCTTTTTGAATTTTTTTTGATAGTTTCATTTTTGCTTTTTCTTCATATGGCCCTGCTATTTTATCTACCATATGTTGATACTCATCGATTAAAGACGCGTCATTCTGCCAATTTGGATTTTCTTCCATCCATTTATCAATTTTATCATATTGTTTAATTTTTATTTTATTAATACTACTGTTAATCTTTTGATTGTTTTGGTCTTTCTTCCATTCATCATCTTCTTTTATATAAAATTGTAGTCGTTTTTGATCGCTACAATGAATAGGGCGTTCATTTGGAGCAATATCATCCAATTGACTCATTAAAATATTTGATATACCAGCCATATATCCATTTTTTGTCGTATAATCCAAATCTTGTAACGATATTTTAATATTTTGCATAAAGTCTTCCAAACTCATAGCATTTTTGCAGTTCTCATTCAAATACATATTGATACTAATATTATTATTATTGTATGTTTGATTTCCGCCATCGCCGAATTGAACGTAATTTTTGCAACCTTGATGGCCATTTTTGGGGTTTTGGACATTTTTATTCATTTGTGCAATGTCCATTTTCAATTTTTGTTGTTTTAATAACTCATTTTCTAACTGTATTTGCTTTAACTTCTTGTCTATGTCTTCATCATTATCGTCAGGAAACTTTTGGAAACTTTGGAAACTTTTTTTGGAAACTTTGGAAACCGAAAAAACGCCTGATTGATCGTCAAATTCGCATTTTTTATTATGTTTCCACAAACCACTTTTGCTCTTAAATTTTTTACCACATTTACAAGAAAAAAATTCTACTTTTTGCGTTTTTTTTATAAAAAGCGTTTTTTCTAAAATTGGGTTTCCAACGAAAATTTTATTTTTATGTTTTTGTGTTTTTAAATGCCTATTGTAATCTGTTTTATTAGACGATGAATAGTCACAAATTTTACAACAATATTTCACCTTTTTTTCACCAGTAAGGCGTTTTTTTGCGTTTTTTTGCGTTTTTTTCATATAATATATGGAAACATAAAAAAACGCCTCTAAATACTTTTTCAAAAAATGTTTCGGTCACAAAGTAAAAAAGTTATAATGCATAATTCCCTACAAGAAGCTCTGATTCAGAAATTGACCTAAAATTCTGAAAAAACTTTTTTGGGATTTTCAAAAATGGACATTATTAAAATGTCCAAAATGACAATAACAAATACTTTTTATAAAAAAAAATAAACTTCTATATTAAAAATACCTTATTTTTAAAATTAATTTTTCTTTATAAGACTTAGATCCATCTTCTCAAGGAGTTTTGTATTATAAATAAGGTTTCCTGTTGGTTTGTAAGATGATGTAGCCTTGAAATTTTTATCTGTTTTCTTACCATCTTTGGTTTTAATGTTTTTATCCATTAATAATAAACTGTTTGGATTTGATTCATCCCTCTTGTTTTTACTTTTTTTATCAACAACATTTCCAAAACCATCGATAATAACTCCGGTTTTTTTCTTAATTTCACTTCGTTGATATTTTGGAATATAATGTTGCCAAGAAATAAACAATAAGTTTGGATAAGTATATTTAATTTGAAATCCATTTTCAGTAAGTTTACTCATAACATAGTTTGTGCATTCGGATATATCATATCTTGGAATACCTAAAATAAATTCAGGAATAACATACATGCAGAATTTATTATTATTGCGCTGTCGAGATATAGTTTTAATACGTGTATGAATACGCATCAATATTTTTTGATACGTTTTTACTTTTGTTTGAGAAGTTTCTCTAGATCTTTCGTAAAGTTCGTCTAAATTAAGTTTTTCATTAAAGTTGTCGTTCATATTAATTTTTTATTAGAAAAAAACTATTAAAAAATTACGATTATATTATATATATATATGAGTATCAAACATTTGGTTCTAGCAGGAGGAGCATACAAGGGATTGTATATAATAGGAGCAATGAAAGAGTTAATAAAACAAAATTATATTGATATTAGTAATATAGAAAATATATATGGAACATCTGTAGGAGCTTTAATAGGTGTTGTAATGTGTTTAAAATTGGATTATGATACATTGATAGAATACGCTGTTAACTTTCCATTTACAAAATATTTTACATTTTCTGTAGATTCTTTATTAGAATTTATCGATAAAAAGGGAATTATTAAAATAGAATTTATCTATGGAATTTTTGAAAATTTATTGAAAAGTTGTGGATTAAATAAAAATATTACTTTTCAGGAATTATATGAGTATAGTAAAATACGATTAAATATCTATGTAACAAATTTGAATAAATTTTCATATGAATGCTATAATTATGAAACACATCCTGATATGAAAGTATTAGAAATTGTATATAAAAGCTGTTCTATACCATTTGTATTTCAACCTGTGTGTTGTGATAGTGAATGGTATGTAGATGGCGGTATAATTAATCCATACCCAATACAAGAAGCGTTAAAAAATCATAATACAGAAGAAATATTAGGATTTAAAATAAAAGACGATGAATTAGATAGTTGTCCAGAAAATAGTTCAATTTTTCATTTTGGTTATTATGTAATAATGAAATTAATAAGACAAAATGAAAGATTAAATAATAATTATGATAAAAATGTTAAAGAATTAATTATTCCGGCAACATCAATGAATTTTGAGGACGCAAAATTATTAATAAATAATAAAAATGAAAGAATACGGGTGTTTGAATTAGGGAAAAAATATGCTAAATTGTTTTTAACGTATCAAACTTCTAAAGAACAGACTGAATGAATTCAGTTAAAGTTTCAAGATTTGGTTTAGCATCATATTCGTGAACTTTGTCGTCTTTAACCATATAAATAGAAGGATATCCATCTATTTTTTTACCGTCTAAATATTTAGTCTCAAAGCTTTCAAGTTCATTGGCTTGTTTATCACCATCTATTTCTTTAATAGTAAGATTAACACCATTTATATCACGGCCATCATATTTACTTGTAAGTTTTTTCCAAATAGGTTTGGCTTTTTTAGAATATGGACACCAATCTACTGAAAACATGTATAAATTAGCACTATTAGAGGTTTCGTCTGTGAATTCTCTATTTGGAACATATTCGGGATCTATCGATGGGGCTATATAAGTAGTATAAACCCAAAAAGCTACTCCAATGAAAATAGCAGCAACTACTAAAATAATAATAAATTTCTTGTTAAATAACATTCCCTTAACATTTGGCAAAGAATTATTTATTGTTTCAAGTATAGGCATATAATATACTAAAGAGAGAGGAAGAATATTATTTTAACGAATATAAAGATTAATTACAAGATTATATATATATGTATGTGCGTAATAAGTCAGGTAAACTAGTTTATATTAAAAAGGAAAGTTACAATAACGATAGAGATTTTTATATTGATTTGTGGAGAATAAAATATGGAATGAAAATTGCTAAACAAAATGATATAGATAATTTAATTAATTATGTAAATGGAGAGAAAAATTTTGTCTAAATTATTTTCTTGATTTTATATATCATGAAACGCAGTAGAAAATTAAAAATAAAAGTAATAAAAAAAAATTATACACGAAAAAACAAGAAGAAAAAAAGGAAACGAAAAACACAGAAGGTTTATGATAAAGATGATTTTAAAAGTGGAGACGGAATGTTAACAACTGTATGGGGTCCAAGTTTGTGGCATTATTTACACACAATGAGTTTTAATTATCCTGTTAAACCAACAAAACAAGAAAAAAAGAATTATAAAAAATTTATCATTAACTTAAAATATGTTTTACCTTGTAAATACTGTCGCATGAATTTACGGAAAAATTTAAAAGATCACCCGTTAAGGCAAAAAGATTTGAAGGATAGACATCATTTTTCTTTATGGATGTTTAATTTTCATGAACATATTAATAAGATGTTGCATAAAAAATCTGGATTAAATTACGATCAAGTTCGTGAGCGATACGAACATTTTAGGTCGCGTTGTACTATTGATTTAGCAGAAGCTAAAAATGTTGTAAAATTTGTTAAAAAGAAGAAAAAGAAGAAAAGGAAGACAAGAAAGAAGAAAGAAAAAGGTTGTGTAGAACCATTGTATGGTAAAAAGTCAAAATGTGTTATTAAAATTGTTCCTAAAGATAAGAAAGTTCCAACATTTCAAATGGATGAAAAGTGTAAGAAGAAACGAACTACATAATATATGGAAGTAAAGGGTCCATATCATAAACTATTTTCGAAACTTTTTCATTTTTTTTAGTATCTTTTTGTTTTTTGATATTTTTTGAACATAAATCACTTCCACAGTGGTCGTCTGTTGCTAATTGTGCTTTGCGAACGACTATTTTCATAGGTTCATCGGTTCTCCATCTACCAAGTTTGGTAGGTAGTGTGCGCTTAAATATCTTTCTTAGTAAACTCATTGTTAATAATTTAAATATTATTAAGTAATATTTAAATCAATTTTTATGCATTTGGAACTTCGTCATCGTAATAACAACGAATATTTTTATAAGTACAATAAAAGTATAAGCCTGCTAATAATGCGGCAATTCCTATAACAATACCAAGTGCTAATGACTCAAAGGCCATGTGTATAATATTATGTTAAAAAAATTGACGCTTTTTTTTCGAAATAATAAATACTATCATGCGATACTATACTCTAAAAGAAGTATCAATTCACAATAAGAAAACAGATTGTTGGTTAATAGCCAATAATAATGTATATGACGTAACAACATTTATAACAAAACATCCAATAGGGTCTGAACCTATTATAAAAAGAGCAGGAACCGATTGTACAGTTGATTATAATTTCCATTCTAAATCTTCAAAAAAAGTTTGGAATGAATATAAAATTGGTGAATTACAAAGAGATTGTTGTATAATTAGTTAAAAGCAGAAAAACTATTTAATCTTGGTAAAGGTAATACATTACTTACCGTAGCAGCGTTATAATTTGGAACTTTTTTACACTCAAACGCTGGTTCTGGACAGCGAGCACACGGAGCACATGGAGGACAAGGTTTTTGTCTTGGACAAGTTCTGGAGTCAGGACATTTAGGACACACGGGTGGAACCACTTCAGATTTTA
>MDSX01030529.1_pt1 | contig 14644 bp, 15 predicted proteins | sample 811141 | NCBI WGS metagenome assembly MDSX01 (sample SAMN05326642, study PRJNA326480) | marine metagenome | isolation source: seawater | place: Atlantic Ocean: South East | collected 2010
CTGAAATGGATATCACAGCTCATCCAGAAGAACATGATTCTCCAACTATGTTTAAGACAGAATGGGATAAATTTAAATTATGGCCATTAGTAATGAAAAACTCAGAAGCTGCTGATAGAGCCTATTCTATGGCTTCATATCCAGCAGAGGGACGTAATATCATGCTAAATGTAAGGATAGCTACTCCGCCATGGGATAGAGATAAAAATTCTTGGATGGATGTAAACCCGGGTATAGCATCTTCATATATATTTTCAAGGAAACCTGGAGATAAAGTTACAATCTCTGGACCATATGGTGAGTTTTTTATCAATGAATCAGATTCAGAAATGCTTTATATTGGTGGAGGGGCTGGCATGGCTCCCATGAGATCTCATTTATATGAATTATTTAAAACATTAAAAACAGGGAGAAAAGTCACTTATTGGTATGGAGGAAGGTCTAGAAGAGAATTATTCTACTTAGACCATTTCTATAAATTAGAAAAGACTTTTCCAAACTTTAAGTTTTATTTAGCTCTGTCAGAACCACTTGATGAAGATAATTGGAAGGTTAAGAAAGATCTTAATTCTGAAGGAGATGGATTTGTAGGGTTCATTCATAATTGTGTTATTGAGCACTATTTAAATCATCATGAATCTCCTGAAGATATAGAACTGTATTTCTGTGGACCTCCACTAATGAATCAGGCCGTAATGAAAATGGGGTTAGATTTTGGTATTCCAGATGATAATATCAGATTTGATGATTTTGGAGGTTAGTCTAAGCATAAAATTTTATGAATAGAATATTTATTTTTCTTTTATGTATATTTTCTTGTAATCAAAACAATAAAATAACTCTTCAGGGATTAGAATTTGGGACTTCATATTCTGTCCAGTATTTTTCAGAAAATCAAATAAATTTTTCTAATGAAGTAGATAGCATATTTGGTTTAATAAATAGTTCTATGTCAACATATATTGATAATTCGATTATATCTAGGGTTAATAATAATGAATCTATTGAGGTTGATAATCATTTTATTAATGTATTTAATACTTCAAAAAAAATATTTAATAAAACAAATGGAAAATTCGATCCATCAGTAGGGGTATTGGTAAATTTTTGGGGTTTTGGTCCAAAATATATTAAAAAACCAATTGATTCACTAGAGTTTACTAACCTTAAAAATCTTGTTGGATTTGATATGTTTGAAATTGATAATTCTAATCATATTATAAGACCAAATAATTCGTTTTTAGACTTTAATGCCATTGCAAAAGGATATACAGTAGATCTAATATCAGTTTTTTTGGATAACAATAATATTAAGAATTATCTTGTTGAGATTGGTGGTGAGATCAGAGTTAAAGGAGTTAATTTATCAAAAAATAATCCTTGGGTAGTAGGAATTGATGCTCCAAACTATGATATTACTCGAGATATATTCAATACTACTGAATTAAAAAATTCTGCAATGGCAACTTCAGGTATATACAGAAAATATAAGGTTGATTCTAACGGAAAAAGATATGCTCATATACTAGATCCTATATCTGGAGCCCCAACAAAAACAAACATATTGAGTGTTTCAGTTATTTCAGATAATTGTATTGAAGCAGATGCATATGCTACAGCATTACATGTGATGAGTTTAACAGAAATTAGTAATTTCCTTAATATAAATAACGGATTAGATGCTTATGTAATTTATGAAAATGAAAAAGAAAAAATTGTAGGTAAAGCTTATAATAATTTCACTATTTTTTACAGACCGGAATAATCTCATTTGAATTTAAACAATATTTTTTAATTTCATCTTTAGTAAGATTATCTGCATATTTTATCTGTTCTACACTAAAACCAACTGATCTTAGTCTATCATAATAATCCATTCCATAAATTCTAACATGATCATACTGACCAAACACTTTGTTTCTTTCTTTTGGGTCTTTTATTGAACTATCTTCAAATGTTTTATCTCTATTTATATCTATAGGAATTTGAAAAATACCGATTCCACCTTTTTTTAGAACTCTATATAATTCACTCATTGCTTTAATGTCATCATTAATATGTTCAAGTACATGATTACATAAAATAAAGTCATACGTATTGTCTTCAAGAGGAAGATTACATATATCAGCTTTTATTTTGGCTAAAGGTGAGTTTAAATCAATTGTATCATATGAAATATTATTAGATTTTTTAAATATTTCATGAAATGCAGCTTCAGGAGCAAAGTGTAATAATTTGATTTTTTTGCTAAAAACATTTGTTTCATTTTTCAAATAGAGCCACAACATTCTATGTCTTTCTAACGAATATGTGGAAGGAGATAATGCATTTTTTCTAACTCTATTATATCCATAGGGAATAAACTTTCTAAAACTTTTACCATCAATTGGATCAGTGTATTGATTACCTTTTAAATATAATCTAATGAGTGGTTTCACAAGAATGCTAATCCTAGTTAATAGAGTTCTAGGAATATTATTTAATACAAGTCTAATTATTGATTTCATTTATTAAAAAAAATTATGAAATTCTTTTTCTTCATCAGATTCTATCCCAAGAGCTTCATAAATAAATTTAAATGTAGATAGTATTTCTGGCTTGCCATCTATAATTGCAATATTGTGTTCATAATGTGCACTTGGCATGTTATCCTGAGTTGTAATTGTCCAACCATCATTATGATGAAATATTTTATGAGTACCCTGATTAATCATAGGCTCAATTGCTACAACCATCCCATCTTTAAATTTTTTTCCAATGCCCTTCCTTCCATAGTTTGGCATTTCAGGCTTTTCATGCATCTCCCTACCAACACCATGACCAACTAACTCCCTTACTACACCATAGCCATTTTTTTCACAATGATCTTGAATTGCAAAACCAACATCGCCAACTCTATTACCTTTTTTAAATTCTCTTATACCTATATATAATGATTCTTTAGTTACATCAAGTAACCTCTTAGTTTCGTTATCTACTTCTCCTATCATAAATGTATATGCATGATCGCCATAGAAACCATTTTTTAAAACACCACAATCTATTGATACAATATCTCCATTTCTTAATGGTTTTTCATTTGGAATTCCATGTACTACTTGAGAATTTGGACTTACACATAATGTATTAGGAAACCCATAGAGACCTAAAAAACCAGGAATAGCATTGTTAGACCTAATAAATTCTTCAGCAATATTATCTAACTCTAATGTAGTTACTCCTTCTCTTATTTCTTTAGCAATTAATCCAAGAGTCTTTGAAACAAGAAGAGCACTTTCTCTTATTTTTTTTATTTCTTCTATTTCTTTAATTAATCCCATGAAAATTAATTTAAAAGGGATTTTTCTGTCATTTCCTTAGGAATTTTAATTCCCATTAATTCCAAAATTGTTGGAGCAATATTCGAAAGAATTCCATCATTTATATGATTTAAATCTTTGTCTATTAAAATTATCGGAACGAGATTCTTGGTATGTGCAGTATTTGAAGTGCCATCAGAGTTGATCATTATTTCACAATTCCCGTGATCTGCAATTAATAATACTGTATAGTTATTACTTATAGAATTATTTACAATTTCTTTCACACATTTATCAATAGCTTCACAAGCTTTTATAGCAGCACTCATGACTCCTGTATGACCAACCATATCACCATTAGCAAGATTTAAACAAATGAAATCATGTGATTGATCTTTAATTTCTTTAATTAATGTATCTGTTACTAAAAACGCACTCATTTCAGGCTTTAAGTCGTAGGTGGCAACTTTAGGAGAGTCTTTAAGTATTCTTTTTTCGCCAATAAAAGGGTTTTCTCTCCCTCCAGAAAAGAAAAATGTAACATGAGGGTATTTCTCAGTTTCAGATATTCTTAGTTGTTTCTTATTATTAATTTCTAATACTTCTCCTAATGTATTTTTAATATTTTCATTTTCATATATGACTTTAATATTTGAAAAGGTAGTATCATAATTCGTCATGGTTACAAAATACAGGTTCAAGTCAATGGTTTCAAATTTAGAAAAATATTTTTGACTCAATGCTTGTGTAATTTGTCTTCCTCGATCTGTTCTGAAATTAAAAAAGATAACTAGATCTTCTTTTTTAATTATTCCAACAGGATCTAATGATTCATTAACTTTAATTAAAGGTTTTAAAAATTCATCAGTACAATTATTAGAATAATTTGAATTTATTTCTTTGGTAATATCTTCTGTTTTTATCCCTTCACCATTAATTATAGCATCATAGGCTAACTTTGTTCTTTCCCACCGATTATCTCTATCCATTGCGTAGTATCTTCCAGTTACAGAAGCTAAAAATGTGTTTTTATCATCAATAAAGTTTTCTAGTTTTTTAATATCATTATAACTAGATTTAGGATCTACATCCCTTCCATCTGTAAATGCATGGATATAAGATTTTAAATTATGTTTTGAAGCTAATTTTATTAACTCATATAAATGATCTTTATGAGAATGGACGCCTCCATTACTAACTAGACCTATAAAATGAACGTTCTTATTATTTTCTTTAGCATATTTAAATGAATCAAGTATGATTGTATTATTTTCAAACTCCTTATTTTCAATTGATTTATTAATTTTATCAAGTTCTTGTGGAACAATTCTTCCAGCACCAAGATTTAAATGACCAACTTCACTGTTCCCCATTTGCCCCTCTGGTAAGCCAACACTAATTCCATCAGTTTTTAGATTGCCGTTCGGATATTTTTTATACAAGTTGTCAATAAATGGTGTATTTGCCCTATCAATAGCAGAAATATTAGGGTCATTTGATTTGCCCCATCCATCTAAAATCATTAGAATTACCTTTTTATTCATAGAACTTTAAAATAAGTTCAAAGATAAAATAAATCCCCCCTAATTTAGAAGTTTATTTAAATTAAACTTAGGTTCTATTTCAAACGGATCATGATCTTTTTTAAAAATTCTTGCTGTATTTGGTCCATTTAAAATTATACTATTTTCATTTACTTCAAGATAACTTCCTTCTCTAAGGCCTATTACTATTTGATCATTAAATTGGTGAAATTCTTTTATCCTTACTTCTCTACTTTCGCCCATATGTGAACTCCCCTTAATAGGATCTAAATAATGTGGATTAATGTTAAATGGAACTAGATTTAGACTATTTAAGCTAGAAGGATGTATAATAGGCATATCATTAGTTGTGCCAATTGTTATTCCGCAGATATTAGAACCTGCACTAGTTCCTAAGAATGGAGTGCCAGAATTCACTTTATTAGTAATTTTTTCAGATAATTTATATTGCTGAATTTTATCTAGAAGCAAAAATGAATTTCCACCACCTATAAAAATACCATCACATAAATCAATGTTTTCAATTGGATTATCATAATTATCAATTCCAACAATACTTAAATTTATTTTATTAAATGTGTCTGAGACAAGCTGTGTATAGGCTTTATGGGAAATGCCATTAGGTCTTGCATAAGGAATAAATAGGATATTCTTAGAATTACTAAAAAGGGTTTTAATTACTGGAAATAAATATTCTAAGTAATTACTTCTAAAAATTGTAGAAGTACTTGCCAAAATCATTTTTTTCATAAAAAAATCCAACTAAGTTTAGTACAAATAAACTTACTCATTATATTTGTATAATGCTATTAAACTATTTTGTTTTATTTATTAGTGGAGCTGAGATAGGTATTATAATATTTATAGCTGTCCTTGTTATGGGTACGGATAAAATACCCGATTTTGCAAGATCTTTAGGTAAGGGAATTAATGAAATTAAACATGCTACTAATGAAATAAAGAGTGAAATAAAAAAATCTTCATCAGAAATAGATGGTAAATCCTCTGATATCAAAAAGGAAATTGATAAGGTAAAAGATGATATAGATAATATTTCATCTTCAATAAAGAGAGATCTATAGTTTTACTTTTTTCTACTTATACTTATACCATCTCTGATGGGAAGTATTACGGTTTCCATATCTGACCTTTGGTTTAATACTTTATTGAAATTATCTATTTCTTTTGTACTTAAATCATCTTCTTTTATAGGCAATGTTACTTTCTCACTCCATAGTACATTATCAGTAATTAAAACACCGTTAGTGTTTAGTTTATTTACTAATATTTCTAAATATTTGGCATAATTCTCCTTGTCTGCATCTAGAAAAATTAGATCAAATTCTAAGTTTATAGTATTCATTAATTCTAATGCATTTCCAAGATGCTGAAAAATTTGATTACCATAATTGGATCTGTTGAAGTATTTTCTTTGAAAATCAAATAATTCTTCATTCTTGTCTATGGTATGCAATTCTCCATCATTTCTCATTCCTTCAGCTAGGCACAAGGTAGAATAACCTGTATATGTTCCAATTTCAAGAATATATTTAGGCTGTGTTAATTTTGAAATCATACTTAAAATTCTACCTTGATAACTACTGCTGAGCATTCTTGGATATAGAATTTTCAATTTAGTTTCTCTTGAAAGCTTTTTAAGTAGATCAGATTCCTTATTAGAGTGGTTTTTGATATAATCATTTAATGTTGTATTAATAAAATTCATTTAGATAAGATATACTATTCATTTTTTATTAAGTGATTAAATTGATTGTTGAACTTTTCAAATCTAGGATTGGATACTTTTATTATATAGATATTGTTCTTATTATTCTTTTTAAAATCTTGATGATAATCTTCTGCAATCCAAAATTTTTGGAAAGGATATAGTTCAGCAGCTACTTTCAAGGAGAATTCCTTTTTCAGATATAAAATTTTATTTTTAGCTATTGTCATTTCTTGTTTATTTTGGAAAAATATAATTGATCTATATTGAGATCCATTATCTGGTCCCTGGCCATTAATTTGTTCAATATTTTGAGAACCAAAATAAACATCAACTAATTCGCTAAAATTAATAATCTTGGGATTGTAAATTACTTCTATTGTTTCAGCATGTCCAGTTGTTTCAGTATTTACTAGCTTATACGTTGGATCATCTGTAAAACCTCCTGAATATCCGCTATTTACTTCCGTTACCCCTTTTAAGCTTTCATATATTGCTTCAACACACCAGAAGCAACCACTTGCAAAATAAGCTTTGTGGATTTCATCACTATTCACTTGAACAGGCTCAAGATTTTTAACCTTATTGAGTTGTGAAATATAGTTTTGTCCACTACTAAAATTATAATAGAGAAAAAGAATTAAACATAATTTAATTGATAGTGATTTCATTCTATAAAAAAAGCTCCTAAATATAGAAGCTTTTTTTTTATTTTAATAGTTTAGAAGGTGTTTTTATATTTTAGAAAACAACTTTTCCATTTTAACTTTTTGTTCACCTGCAAGAACTTCATCAACTAAAATTCTTCCACTATGTTCATCAGTTATAATTTTTTTTCTTGAAGCAATTTCCATTTGAATTTGTGGAGGGATAGTAAAGAATGATCCGCCAGCTGCTCCTCTTTCAATTGGTACAATTGCAAGTCCATTTCTCACACTTGCTCTAATTCTAGTATATGCAAATACTAATCTGTCTTCGATACGTTTCTTGTAATCTTCAGATTTTTTAAGTAAAACTGTTTCTTCCTTTTCAGTCTCTTTTAGTATTTTATCTAATTCACTTTTTTTATGTTTTAGATGTTTATTTTTTTCTGAAGTAATTGATTTTATTTCGTCAATTGATTCATTTTTTTGTTCAATTTGAACCTTAAATTCGTTAATGTTTTTTTCAGCCAATTGAATTTCAAGCTGCTGAAATTCAGTTTCCTTTGTAAGTGAATCAAATTCTCTATTATTTCTAACATTCTTCTGTTGCTCAGTATATTTTTTTATCAATACTTTTGCTTCAGCAATTATATTCTTTTTAATGGATATTTGTTCATTAATTTCTTCAAGACCTTGCTCAGATTTTTCAATTCTACTCTTTAGCCCTTCAATCTCATCTTCTAAATCCCTAACTTCTAATGGAAGTTCACCTCTAATATCTCTAATCTTATCTATTCTAGAATCAATTAATTGTACATTATACAGTGATCTTAACTTCTCTTCTACTGTTATTTCTTTCTTTTTAGCCATTTAATTATACGTTATTGGATTAGTATTTGTTTTTGATAAAACGATCGCAAAATTAGGAATTTTTTTCTTAAGTATATCATACATTAATTTTTTTGTGTATTGTTCGCTTTCGTAATGACCAATGTCAACCAAAAGAATCTTGTTTTCTGCTCTAAAATAATCATGATATTTTAGATCTGAAGTTACAAATACATCAGCACCATTATTAATTGCATCTTCAATAGCAAAACTACCTGATCCACCTAATACAGCTATGGTGTTTATTTTATTTCCTAATTTTTTTGAGTGTTTAATTGATTTAGATTTCATTTTAGTTTTTAAGAAACCTAGAAACTTGTTTTCAGTCATTGATTTGCTTAATTCACCTATCATTCCCATTCCTATATTTTGATTAAGATTATCTAGCGTAGTAATTTCATATGCAATTTCTTCATAAGGATGATTTTCTTTTAATGCACTAATTAATTTTTTCTCAAGATGTTTTAGAAAAGTTATATTAACACATACTTCTTGTGTTTCAATATAATTAAGTTTGCTTCCAATTATTGGATTTGAATTTTCATTTCCTTTAAATGAGCCTAATCCTTCATAAGAAAAACTACAATTATCATATTTTCCTAATGATCCTCCCCCAATCTTAAATATTTCTGATTTTAATTTAGCTACATTTTTAGATGGGATGTATGTTGTTAGCTTTTTTATAGTTTCTCCTTTTGGTATTAAAATTCTACAATTTTTAATTCCTAATTTTTGACATATTGTACTATTGACCCCATTTATTGAATTATCAAGTGAAGTATGCAGGGCTACTATTGATATATTGTTTTTAATTGCTTTGTGTATTACCCTTTCAACATATGTTTTTGTAGTTATACTTTTTATTTCATTGAAAATAATTGGGTGAAAGCTTACAATAAGATTACATTTTAATTTTATTGCCTCTTCAACTACTGATTCAGTGGAGTCAAGAGTAACTAATATCCCTTTCACTTTTTGATTGTATTCACCTATTATCAACCCTACATTATCAAATTCTTCAGCATAGCATAAAGGGGCAAATTCATCTAAATAGTCTATTACATCTTTGACAATCATATATTTTTATTTTTTTCAAAGATAAATAATTACTTTAGTTGCTATGAAATTGATAAAAAAAATATTTTTATCTATTATAAGTATTCCTTTTTCAATAGTTACATTAATAAGGAATTCACTATATGATATAGGATTATATAAATCCTCTGAATTCAATATTCCTATAATCTCTGTCGGGAATCTAGTTTTAGGAGGTTCAGGAAAGACTCCAACAATTGAATATTTAATAAGATTATTATCTAAAAATTATAAAATTGCTGTATTAAGTAGGGGGTATGGCCGAAAATCAAATGGGTTTATTATAGCTGACTCTAACTCAGATGCTAATTTAATAGGGGATGAGCCAATGCAATATTTTAGAAAGTTTAAGGATATAGTTGTATCAGTTGATTCTGATAGAACAAGAGCAATTAATAAATTAATCAATTTGAATTTAAAGCTTGAAATCATTTTATTGGATGATGCTTATCAACACAGAAAAGTTAAACCTAAAACATCCATATTATTAACTGAGTATAGTAAAATTTATTCTGAAGATTATATTTTCCCTTTAGGTAATTTAAGGGAATCAGTTACTAATGCCAAAAGAGCAGATATTATACTGGTAACAAAATGTGATAAAAATATTAATCAAAATCATAAAATTAAGACTATCCAAAAATTAAACGCTAATAAAAATCAAAAAATTTATTTTAGTTCAATTAAATATTCAAATATGGTATATAGTAAGGAATATAAAAAGTCTATAGATGATTTAAAAAACAGAAAATTTATTTTAGTTACAGGAATTGCAAATAGCTCTAATATGGTTAATTATTTAAAAGATAAAGGATACGATTTTAATCATTTATCATTTAATTATCATCATAATTATTCAGATTCAGATATAAGTGATATAAATGCCAATGAGTTAGTTATTACTACTGAGAAGGATTATGTTAAACTATATTCAAGGGTTACAACTAAACTATTCTATTTACCTATAGAATTTATTATTGATAATGAGGAAGAATTTAATAATCAGATATTATATTCTATTTAAAAATAATTCTTATTAATTAATATGTTTTTGTGCTCTGTATGATGACCTTACTAAAGCACTACTCTCAACATGCCTAAAGCCCATTTTCAATCCAATTTCTTTATATTCTGCGAACTCTTCAGGAGTAATAAATCGTTGAACCTGAAGATGTTTTTTGCTTGGCTGAAGATATTGTCCTATTGTTATTACATCAACTTTTGCCTCATTTAACTCATTCATCGTCTCAATAACTTCTTCTTTGAATTCTCCAAGTCCAAGCATTATACCAGATTTTGTTCTTCTTTGTCCAGCGTCTTTTAAATATTTTAGTACTTCTAAACTTCTATCATATTTGGCTTGTATTCTAACTTGCTTTGTTAATCTTCTTACGGTTTCAATATTATGTGAAATTACTTCAGGCTCTACATTAACAAGTCTATCAATGTGCTCATGAATTCCTTGAAAGTCAGGAATTAATGCTTCAATTGTAATTCCAGGGTTATATTCTCTAACTTTTTTAATTGTTTCAACCCATAATTTACTACCCATATCATCTTTCAGATCATCTCTATCAACACTAGTTAACACAGCGTGCTTAATTTTCATAATCTGGATTGATTTAGCAACTTTTTCAGGCTCTTCCCAATCTACTGGATCAGGTCTACCCGTTTTAACTCCACAAAATTTACATGAACGAGTACAAATATTTCCCAATATCATAAATGTAGCAGTTCCTTCACCCCAACATTCACCCATATTTGGACAACTTCCTGAAGTACATATTGTATGCAAATTATACTTATCTACTAAATTTCTTAATTGCGTATATTTATCTCCAATAGGAAGCTTAACCCTAAGCCATTTTGGTTTTGGCTGATGCTTAACTTCCTTTTTTTTAAGTTCAACTTTATGCCAAGTTAAATTCTCTCTGATTTCTGTAGAATTTCCAGCCATTTTATTTTCATTTTTCATCAGCAGTACAAAGATATAAACTATATATTAAATTTATAGGCCTTTCGTTAAAAACCATATACTAAAACCTACAAGAAAAATAATTCCAAGAATACTTATGATATGTAATATTGTAGAAGGCCTGTATTGTTTTGGAGTATTTTTACTACTTATTAAAACATAATTTATTATAGCATAAAAGGGAGCCGTTAAGAATGAAAGGATTGTAGCAATTTTAATTAGCAGTCCCATTTTTGAGGAAAAGACAAAAAATATAAAAATGGTGCCAATAGATAATATAGCTAACCATATTAAGTATCCATGTTTAAAATCATTATTTAGTAATAATTTTGTTGTTTTATCCATAGATCTTGGAGAAGCATCAAGAGTAGTAATTGTAGTACTTAACATAGTTGTAAATGCAGCTATTCCAATAATATAATATGACCAATTGCCAAGGCTTGATGTATACATTTCAATTAGTTGATTAGAGAATGAGCTTGCAGATGTACTAAATGAATTTTCACCTCCAAACATAACTAAATAACCTAAAGACATAAAAGCGATACCTAAAATTATAGTCCCTATATAGCCTACATTAAAATCAAATAGTGATGATTTATAATTGAAATCTTTATTTGATTTCTGTTTTTCGAGGGACCACAATGAATGCCAGACAGAAACATCCATTGGAGCTGGCATCCAGCCCATAAATGCAATAAGAAACGCTATTTCAGTCGAGATTTCTGGTAAAGTTTGAGAGAAAACAATTTGTTCAGTATTATTATTAAAGGCAATTAGAGTAGCTATAATTGTACTGATTGCTAAAAGAATAATTACATATTTAATTAGTTTATCAAGAACTTTGTATTTCCCAAAGAATAATATTACTGAACATATTGCAATAATAATTATTGTCCATATTTCAGTAGTAAAAAGACCATTGGTTAGTGATGAAGCTAATCCTGCTGTAACTATTGTCACAGCAGTTTGAATGGTGAACATAGTAGCAATTGTTATTATTGCATAAGCAATTAGTATACCTCTTCCTAATTTGTTATATCCATCTAGAAGGCTTTCTCCTGTGGCAGTTGCATACCTTGGTCCATATTGAAAAAAAGGATATTTAAATAGATTTACAAGGATTAACGCCCAAAGTAATCCCATTCCAAATTCTGCACCCGCTCTAGTTGATTGGACAAGATGAGATACTCCAATAGCTGCTCCTGCAAATAATAAGCCTGGTCCTAATTTTTTTAGAATATTATTAATTTTTTCCATTACAATCTTCGAATTGATCTGGTGTTTTTCCACAGAATCCACAAGGTTCATTAGATTTGTTTAATAATGGATTTTGGCTTGCACAGGTTCCAGCAAATTCTCCATCTTTTTTTGCCCATAGTTTAATTGAAATTCCTAGAATGCAAAATCCTAAAATAATTATAGTAATAAGGGCTAATTTCATATAGCAAAGATAGATTTTTAAATAATATTCACTTCAGCTTCTAGGTCAATATTAAAAATTAATTTAATAGCTTTTTGAATGCTAATAGATAAATTTAGTATATCACTACCACTAGCAGATTTATAGTTAACTAGAACTAATGCTTGGTCTTTATGTACTCCATAATCTCCATAATTTTTAGCCTTAAAGCCAGCTTTTTCTATTAACCATGCTGCAGGTATTTTATAATTATTGTTGCCAATAGTATAGAATGGAATACTTTTAAAATTAGATTTTAGCTCTTCAATTTTATCTTTGGAAACAATAGGATTTTTAAAGAAACTACCACTATTCCCAATTTTTTTAGGGTCTGGTAATTTTTCATTTCTAATACTAATAACAGCATTTGAAATATCATCTATTGTTGGTTGTTTTATATTTAAGTCATTAAGTTTCTCCTGGATTCCTTTATAGCTCATATTTATATCATGTTCCTTGCTAGTTAATTTTAGTTTAATGCTAATTATTATATAGTCATTATTTTTCTTAAAAAATGAAGTTCTATATCCAAATTTACAGGCTTTTTTATCAAATGTTTTTACCTCTCCAGTTTCTTTATTAACTGCTTCACATGAAATAAATACATCTTTTAATTCAACTCCGTATGCTCCAATATTTTGAATTGGTGCTGCACCAACACTGCCTGGAATTAAGGATAAATTCTCAATACCCCCTAGACCTTTTTTTAAACACCATAATACAAGTGAATGCCAATTTTCACCAGCATATGCCACTACTTCAGTAATGTTATTTGATTTGGTCTCTTGATGTATTCCATTAATATTTATATGAATAACTAATCCTTTAATATCATTAGTAATTAATATATTGCTTCCTCCACCAAGAATATATTTTTCTTTATATTCTTTTAAATTTAATGCCTTAGTTAGGTCTTCTATTGTTTTCACAGAAACATAATTTTCTGCAATAGCATCAATATTAAAACTATTAAATTTTTTAAGAGAAAAATTTGTTAAAATTTTCATTAATTACTGTATTGAATTAATGCTTCTTTTAGAATATTTGTGGCAGAAATTAATTCTTTTTCGTTAAGAACATATGCAATTCTTATTTGATTTGTTCCATTATTTTCTGAGGAATAAAAACCTTCAGCTGGTGCAACCATAACTGTTTCATTATTAAGTGAGAAATTTTTAAGAAGCCAGCTTGCAAAATCATTAGCATCATCTACTGGAAGCTCAGCAATACAATAAAAAGCTCCTTTAGGAACAGATACTTTGATTCCTGGAATTTCATTAAGTTTTTCAATTAGCACATCTCTTCTTTTTTTATATTCTTCAATCACATCATTAAAATATTTTTCTGGAGTTTCTAGTGCTGCTAAGCTTGCAATTTGAGCAAAAGTAGGAGGAGACAATCTTGCTTGAGCAAATTTTAAGACTGTTTTAATTAGTTCTTTGTTTTTTGAAACGACGCATCCTATTCTAGCACCACACATACTATATCTTTTTGAAACAGAATCAATCATTATTGCATTTTGATCTATTGACTCTTCTTCCATTATTGAATAATGTTTATAACCATCATATGTGAATTCTCTGTAAACTTCATCTGCAATAAGAAATAAATCATATTCTTTAACAATCTCAACTAATTTTTTAATTTCTTCTTCAGAATACAAATATCCTGTCGGATTATTTGGGTTACAAATAAGTATTGCTTTAGTTTTCGGTGTTATTAATTTTTTGAATTCACTAATTTTTGGTAAAGAGAAATTATCTTCAATTGATGAGGTAATTGGTAAAATCTTAATGCCATTTGCAACTGAAAACCCGTTATAATTAGCATAAAAGGGTTCAGGAATAATTATTTCATCTCCAGGATCCATAATACTACCCAATGTGAAGAATAGTGCTTCACTAGCACCACTAGTTACAATTATATCATTTAGATTTACAGATATGTTCTTTTCCGAATAATACTGGGCTAATTTGCTTCTGTAATTATCTGAACCTTCAGATTTGCTATA